>Ga0206328_101_pt1 | contig 111500 bp, 113 predicted proteins | sample SalPonR1_A_D2_MG_FD_142664 | JGI IMG/M metagenome (GOLD analysis project Ga0206328, IMG submission 142664)
CAATTGCAGGCCCTACCCTCGACATGCCCATGAAACTCATGCTTACGTTCATGTTCATTGCGGTCTCGCCACATTTGTTGCAGATATACTTACTCTCAAGTGGTGTTTCCTGTTCTGCATCCCAGCCGCCAGCAGGCTCTCCAGCTTTCATCTGGTGTGCATAGCAGTTTACAACTTCTTTGTCGTTGTATACTGCGTAGCTGGTGAGATTGTCTGTTACGTTCTTTGCAATGCATACGCTACCGTCTGCTGCCTTAAGTTTGTCTCCGCTTGCTTCTGCTGCGTTTACAATTTCCAAGACATCGGATTCCTGGAACCCATTGTCCTTCAATAAAGTCTTTACTTCGTCAGATATAGTTACCATGAGTAAACCCTCATCATTAGTTATTAATTTTTAGGTGTCCTTTCTGCCTCAGAACTTTGTGTACTGTCCAAAGTCTCTTGCAGCCTTTACGATTGCACGAACGTTTGCAGGTGGTGCAAAGGTTGGGCATTCACATGATGTACCGAGGATGTATCCGCTTGGTGAATCTTTACCTGCAAGTACCTGTGACTTAGCCTGCTCGTATACCTGCATCTGTGTACCACGGTCTACAAGCTTTGTGTCGACACAACCAAGACAGATTGCTCTGTCACCGAAAGCTTCTGTGTGCTTTGCGGATGGGAATATGTCTTTACCATCATATCCGATCTGGACTACTGTGAATGGGCTCATTGGAGCTGTTCTCCACATGTCGTAGTCGTCTGCGTGGTTTCCACAAAGGTGAAGGTATACACCAGGTCCAGCGCCTGCTTTCAGTACCTTTCTGATAGCTTTGGATACTGGGTCGAATCCGAATCTCTTTATCTGTTCTCTGTCGAGAAGGTCACCACTAGCAATTACAGATCCGGTGATCATTACGTTTGCGCCGTATCTTTCTGCTGTGCATGAACATGCGCTCTCCATGTGGTCTCCTGCCTTGGTGAGGAGTTTGTCAACTACTTCTGGTTCTGTAACCATCCACATGAATACATCATCAATGCTTACCCAGTTGGTTGCAACTTCCAAAACACCACCAAGTTGTGTGATTGGTGCGAACATCTGTGGGTACTCGTTGAATACTGTGTCGAGTGCTTTGAAGTGTGTTTCGAATGTTGGACCGTCTTTGAGTTCCTCTGGAGGAAGTACTCTGAATGCGTCTACATCCTCTGCGGTCTTGATCGGGCGGGTCTTAAGTGCTGGTGGTGCACCTGCCTTTGTAACGAGCTCTCCGCCGTAGTCTGCACCCCAGTAATCTGCATACAGGAAGTGACCTACTGGTGTGATGTCGTAGAGTTCACAAGCACCACAAACCATCCTAACTGCTTCGTCTGGGTTTCCGTAGAAGTACTCTACACTTTTCTTGTATACTCCTGCTGCATGTGATAACATGATAGGATCTACAATTACTCTTTCCGATGGCACATCTGCGAACGGTGTTGTCCACAGGCTGCCTGCGCTTTCTAACCAATTTGTGTCTATTGGAGCAAAATCTTCTGCTGGCATGATTTAATCACCCATTTTTGTTAAAGTATAGAATGCTTAAGAGCGGGAAAACTACTTCCTCTCTTAATTGATGTCAAATTCGATTCATGATTCAATATCACAAATTATTAATTTGCATCGTTTGGCTCAGAACCAATAACACAGGTTCGGTCCTATGATTATTGATTATTAAACACTAGTTGATTATGGATATATATAATAACTTCCGGGAGTTAATCAAAATGCCCGATATAATCTACGTGGTTGATTAAATCAATGCCATTGATTAATCATTCATGTTTTTAATTTATGTAATATATTGTACCTTCTATTTTATTGCATGTTGTGTATTATTATACTGTTAGGCTCGAATAATGTTGCTTTTTGATCAGTCGTATATTCTGTTTATGTTCTAAATTGATTATACGGGCTTTTAGCATACTGTTTATTTATCTCGCCATATTTTAGAAAGTGTGCATTGGTTGATGGCGGTGGAATAATGTTTATATGTTTACATTTTTGGACATGCATATTATTTAGAGTAATATTCTTTTTTCACCTGTCCTATTAATAGTGTAAACTAAAAATTCAAAGTTCCTATGTATTTTCATTTTATAATGTGCTGTTGTACATGGAGTAATTCATGAAATAAAATGGGTATGTTTATATAGGGCCCCTTTCTCCAAATTTCAACTTTCATACTGTCTACATTCATAGATTTTTGGCCATGTGGTGCATGTAGCATTTACGTCATCTAAAACGAGGGTTTGGGCATTATTGGATGTTCTGATATTTCTTATATTATTATATCTATAAGGGGTGTATGTTGGCTTATAAGTGGTATCTCTAAAACGTGAACCTGTGATTTCACGTTGTTACACTTATTCATTTTAATATTCATAAAAAAAGTTAGAAAGATGCTCCGATGGGGATTCGAACCCCAGTCGCAGGAGTGAGAGTCCTGCATGATTGGCCGTGCTACACTATCGGAGCATTTCGTTTCGCTTTAACAGCAACTCAGAAAGTAACTAAAAGCATATTAATCTTTCGTTTAAAAAAGGGTTGTACATGCTTGCTTTTAAGCAAACATGCCATGTGGTGTATTATTTACTTCTTCTTCTTCAACGACCTTCTCGTAAGCTTCCATTACATCTTTCATGGTCACCTGGTCTCCGCGCCTTCTCAATACGAACATGCCCGCTTCCTTTGTGATCACTTTCAGATCAGCACCACTTAGGCCTTCGGTCATCTTTGCGATCTTCTTTAGATCTACATCCTCTGCAATATTCATCTTGCGGGTGTGGATCTTCAGAATCTCGCCGCGTCCTTCTTCGTCAGGTATTGGTACTTCTATTACTCTGTCAAAACGTCCCGGGCGGAGTAATGCAGGGTCTAAAAGGTCTATCCTGTTGGTCGCAGCTATCACTTTTACGTTCTCAGCAGCTTCAAATCCATCCATTTCGGCCAGTAGCTGGAGCATGGTTCTGTTTACTTCGGCTGAACCTGTGGTTCCATCGTGTGTTCTCATGCCACCTACTGCATCAATTTCATCAATGAACAGTATGGAAGGTGCTTTGTCTCTTGCCATCTGGAATACGTCTTTCACAAGTCTTGCGCCTTCTCCTACGAACTTTTGCACAAGGTCTGACCCTGACATACGAATGAATGTTGCGTTAGCTCTGGAAGCCACTGCTTTTGCAATAAGTGTTTTTCCAGTTCCTGGGCCACCATGCATTAATACGCCTGTTGGCGGCTCAATGCCTATCTTCTCAAATAGTTCTGGTTCTACAAGTGGTAGCTCGACCGATTCAATGACCTCCTTAAGGACATCATCAAGGCCGCCTATCATGTCGTAATTAATTCCTGGTGAGTTAATAAGTTCCATGATCTGTGCGCGTACATCTGCTGCTCTGCTGATGGTTGATATTATTGAAAATGCAGCATTAACACAGACTCGCATGCCTGCCTGTATTTCATCTTGGAACTGTGGTGGTATTTTTGTCACAACTTCCTGGTTATTTCCATGTTGTCTTATTAGTGCCATGTCATCTTCAACTTCCATGACAGTAGCAATGAACAACGGAGGTCTTGTGAGTTGCTCTATCTGCTTTTTCAGCTTACTTGTTTCTTCAAGGTAGCTGTCTGCCATCATGCTGGCTTCCAAGAGCTTAGCTTTCATGCCCTCATTGTTGACTTTCAGTAATTCGATCTCTTTGCGCAATGCTTCAATGTCTTCATTCGCTGATTCTTCTGAGTTCGTCTGGTTCACAAATTTTGAGTTTTTTGTGTCAATTGGTGATTCTGCACTACTATTTGACATAAGGTCACTTTATACTATCATTAGATATAAAATCAACTGAAACTTGATTGATGTGTCTCTTTTCACAATACTTTTAGTGAATTGGTTTGTGTGGGTGTATTTTTTAAAATAGAGTATTTTAAAGCCTTTTTTTATGTATTAGGTGTATTTTGACTGTTTTTATTTTATAGTAGTATCTTAATACAGTTTATAGTCTGTTTAATGGAAGCATTTTTCTATCATTAATCTCTATTTATTCTCTGCAGATATTGTGATTATCTGTGTTTCTATGTTTTTCAATCAAATAAAGTGTTTTTAGGCCTTTAAATTGAATGAAAACATATGAATACTCTTATCTTAGCAAACATTTATATACAATTAAGAGTATTTATTAATTGTGAAGCGGATTGGGGCACAATGTGTTTCAGATACGTTCACAACATCACATATCGCGCTTAAATAAGCAACCATTGTCTGAGGGGATGTATGGTTGTGGATCCACTATCTGAGGGGATGAATGGATTCGCACAGAGGTAAAAGGATGAAGATTCGGCTCGAGATCATCGGTGACGATGACACAGAGAATACAAGCATTGAATTTGGCGGACCGCATTGGAAAACGTGCATTCTTGCCTTTATAGATTCACTACCTTATGGTGATAAGATCAGTGTCGAATCTTCTTCCGATTCATTACCTGTTTCTTCTATTTCACAAGGCCAGCAGCCGACGCAATCTTTGCCTGCTCAGCCACAAGTATCACAAGAGCCTCTAGTACAGCAGCCCGCTGTGCAACAACCTGTGATTCAGTCTACTACTCAACAACAACAACAACAACCTGTAGTGACACAGCCGCTGACACAAGTATATCAGCAACCTGCTCCGCATATGTCGCCAATGCCACCATCAATTTATGGTGCACCTGGTGTTATGCCTTACTATTACTATACTCAGCCTGTTCAAACACCTCCGTTTGTCCAAGGGCAGATTCCTCCAGCTCCTGCTCAACAGCCTGCTCAAGCAGCTAGTACACATGCTGAACCTGTGGCGCAACAGGCTCCTGTTCAGAATGCAGCGCCAACACGGCAAACTCCACATCTTCAGGAAAAGCTTAACGACTCATCACTAACTATTAGTGAACGACTCGAACTATTCCTGAAATATGAGTATCCACGTGTTTGGTTCTCATCACAGGATGTACAGCAGCATTATGAGCGTGTTTACGGTCCTATAAAACAGAGCACAGTTTCAACATATCTATCTCGTATGTTCCGCAAGAACATTCTGGAACGTCGTGGCAATCGCACACAACGTGAATACAAGTATATTGATGTTGAAATGGAAATGCCTGTGATCTCTTCTAACACTCCAATTTCTGAATATTACAGATTATGATCACAACGTCTTTGTTCTTCTATGATTCTTTCCCGGAAGTTTTTGAGATATTTTCTAATTTCTATTCTTTTATTAGTTCTACTTCAATTCATCAGTACAATTTTGTTAACACTCGGAAATAGTGCCGATATAACTGGTATTATAGTTATAGGATTCATCCCAATAGTTTTTGGATCATCTTCTGAACTGGGGTCTACACTACTGTTATTCATGCTGTCAGTGCTAGTATTTTATATTTTATTTGTTCTGATGAATACGATTCTATTCATGTATGATGAAAATTCATGCTCAGTTTCTGAACTGGATAACAAAGAGTGTTATGATAGCAGTTCCTCAAAGTCAAATGTTAGTGCCGGAGCTGTCATCATGCTGGGTCCTATTCCTATTGTTATAGGCTCTGGCAACAAAATATCGATAGTTTTGGCATATATTGCATTTGCTCTTGTTTTTGTGTTTTTGATCCTGTTCACAAGGCTGTAACTAGTGGTGGGGGTGTGATGTTGTGAATTTGTTTTATCCGGTTCGAATATGAGAAAATGCTATGCTTGTCCACTGTGAATATGTTTATACGGTTTCAGGTCAATACATATTCTGATGCGCCAGTTCAAACTTGTATCTGACTACACTCCTAAGGGTGATCAGCCAAAGGCAATTGAGCAATTGGTCGATGGAATTGAAAAAAGTAAAAAACATCAGGTACTGCTGGGTGTGACCGGGTCTGGTAAGACTTTCACAGTTGCTAATGTGATTGAAAAGGTACAAAAACCAACACTTGTCATTGCTCATAATAAAACGTTGGCTGCACAACTGTATTCTGAATTCAAGGAGTTCTTTCCTGATAATGCAGTAGAGTATTTTGTAAGTTATTATGACTATTATCAACCTGAGGCATACCTTCCTACTACTGATACATATATCGAAAAGGATGCTTCAATAAACGAAGAGATCGACAGGATGCGACTTTCTGCAACCATGTCTCTTCTCGAAAGACAGGATGTCATTGTTGTTTCAAGTGTATCCTGTATCTATAACCTTGGATCACCAGATGAATGGCGAAAAATGTCCGTGACAATGCGTGTGGGTCAGGAGGTCGATCGTTCAGAACTTTTTGAATCCCTTATTAATATCCAATATGAAAGAAATGATGTTGAGTTAGGTCCTGGTAAATTCCGCTCTCGTGGGGATACGGTTGAAATAAATCCGGCACAGTGGGATTATGGTATCCGGCTGGAACTTTTCGGTGATGAGATCGACAGGATAGCATATTTTGATACACTCACTGGTAAAGTGACTGAAGAGCTTGGTGCAGATGAATATGTCTCGGTATATCCTGCAAAACACTTTATCATGCCTGAAGAATACATTCAAAAAGGTCTTGTCTCCATAGAATCAGAGCTTGAAGAGCAACTTAGCATATTACGATCACAGGATAAATTGCTTGAAGCACAGCGGCTTGAGCAGCGCGCAAGATTTGATATGGAAATGATAAGGGAACTTGGGTATTGCAGTGGTATCGAAAACTATTCTCGTCATTTTGATGACAGGAAGCCCGGAGATCCTCCTTCTTCATTATTGGATTTCTTCCCTGAGGACTATCTTGTTGTAATTGATGAATCCCACGTAACCATTCCTCAGGTCAGGGGTATGCATAATGGGGATCGTGCGAGAAAGGAGTCTTTGGTCTCCTATGGTTTCCGTCTTCCTTCTGCATATGACAATCGTCCCCTGCGTTATAATGAGTTTGAGCGCTTGTTGAATTATGTTCTATATATATCTGCGACACCTGCAGAATATGAAATTGACAAAAGTAGTGCTGTGGTGGAGCAGATCATTCGTCCGACTGGTCTTGTTGATCCTAAAGTTACTGTAAGGCCTGTGGAAAATCAGATAGATGACCTGATCGGTGAGATCGGCAAGGTCACTGGGGATGGATTCCGTACACTTGTGACGACTCTGACCAAAAGGATGGCTGAGGATCTCACTGACTATTTGCTGGAACTTGGTATCAAGGTTCGCTACATGCATTCTGACATTGATACTATTGAAAGGTCAGAAATAATCAGGGGTCTGAGGAAAGGAGACTTTGATGTTCTTGTGGGAATTAACCTTTTGCGTGAGGGTATCGATCTTCCTGAAGTTGCGTTTGTTGCAATTCTTGATGCAGATAAGGAAGGTTTCCTGCGTTCGGAGCGTTCTCTCATACAGACAATTGGCCGGGCATCCCGAAATTCAGAGGGACGTGTAATACTCTATGCTGATAAGATAACTGGTTCAATGGCTCGTGCAATGGGTGAGACCAAACGCCGACGTGAACTCCAAATAGCTTTCAATGAAGAACATGGAATTACTCCTAAAACTATAGAGAAGGCTTTGCAGAAGGAACTGGTAGAAGCAGAGGCCTATTCTTCTGATTCCGGTGCTATGTCAATTGCAGAAAACATGTCTAAAAGGCAATTGTCCGATATGGTCATCGACCTTGAGGCTGAGATGCACCTTGCTGCTAAAAATCTGGAATTCGAACGGGCTGCAGAGTTGCGTGATCGCTTGAAAGAGTTACGTGAGAATTATTCTTTGTAATATGCTCTCATTTTATTGTTTTTTGTTTTTGTTCTTCCCCTGCGTTTCTATCTTCGACGGCGATGCATTCTTCCGTGTTTTTTCATGCCTGCTTTTTCCGAGCCAGAGTCGCGAATATCTTTGCCAGTATGGTGGAGAAATACATCATCTAGTGTTGGTTTGTGAAGGTTGACGGATAATATTTCAAGTTGCATTTGAGAACTTATTTTTAATATCTCCGGAATAGCACGCTCTCCGCTGGATGCTGTGATGAGCACTTTGTTTTCAGATACGGTTATGCTATCTTCGCTCTCCTTTTCTATGTATTTTGCTTTAAGCTTCTGAGCATCATCTTCAGTGGATAGTCCAAGTGTGATCATGTCGCCACCAAGGGACGACTTCAATTCCTGTGGAGTTCCCATGGTCACTATATTTCCATGGTCAATTATTGCTATCCGGTTGCACAGCCTGTCTGCTTCTTCCATGTAGTGAGTGGTCAAAACCATGGTTATGTTCTTTTCCTGGTTTAGCTGTTTGATGTACTCCCAGATGTGATTCCTTGTTTGTGGATCAAGTCCCAGGGTTGGTTCATCAAGAAAGAGTACGTTTGGGTGATGCATTAGTCCCCTGGCGATCTCCAGACGACGCATCATGCCGCCGGAGTATTTGGTAACTGTCTGGTCTGCCCATTCTTCTAGTTCCACAAGTTCCAGTACTTCCTTTATCCTCTCGTGGCGCTCTTTCTTTGCAAGTCCGTAGAGTCGTCCATGGAGGTCGAGATTCTCCCGTCCGGTGAGTTTCTGGTCAAGAGTGGTTTCCTGAAATACTACTCCAATGGATTTGCGCACTTTTGTGGAGTCTGCTTTTATGTCGTATCCCCAAACTTTTGCATTTCCTGAACTTGCTTCTAGCATTGTGGACAACATTCCGATGAGTGTCGATTTACCTGCTCCATTTGGCCCCAGCAGTCCGAAAAGCTCCCCTTTTTTCACCTCGAGCTTGATTCCATCGACAGCTAACATTTCGTTGTACTTCTTGGTAATTCCTTCTGTATAGATGGCAATATCGTTCACTATTAAGCTCCTGTACTAAGGATACATTAGTAGGTATTATACATTTTGTTATTCAGCACCGGGAGAAACCTTTATATCTTAAAACTACATGTTAGGGAATACAACGTGCGCTGGTGGTTTAGTGGCTATGACTGAGGCCTTCCAAGCCTTAAACCCGGGTTCGAATCCCGGTCGGCGCACCAAAACTTTTTCTGATAAATTTTAAACTGATTAGGTCTAACTTTTTATTTTGCTCGATATCTTTCTCATAGTAAAACCTTTTTAACCTTCCAGTCAGATATATCCATATGGGCAAGGTAAAGCCGACATATGTTATATTGGCTTTTTTGTTAGTTCTTGCAATCTGGTTTATTGCGGGGGTATGGGCTTCAATGAGTACTGAACAACTTAATTATGATGTTATAGAGGAACTTGGGGATGGGGTTGAGCTAAGGCAATATCAAAATAGTACATTCATATCTGCAAAGGCGAAGGACTCAAACTCCGGTTTCAGAATACTTTCCGGCTATATTTTCGGAAACAACAAGGAGGATATTAAGATCTCTATGACCGCCCCTGTTATATCGCAACAGGAAGAGGACATGCTGCAGATGTCTTTTGTCCTACCGTCTGATTATGATTCCGACAATGCTCCTCTGCCTGTGGATGAAAGTATTTCCATCCATGAAGTAGCTTCCAGAAAGTTGCTGGTTGTCACCTTTTCAGGATTTGTAAGCAATTCCAAAATAGAATCTCGAACGGTGATACTTGAGGAAAAGATACAGAAGAACAACATCAATAAAAAGGGTGATTTCTTCATCATGCGCTACGATCCTCCCTGGGTGCTTCCCATGTTCAGGCGAAACGAGCTTGCTGTGGAAGTGGAATGAGTTTCCGGTTCAAATGGTCACTTTTCATATTCAGATTGAAAGCGGAAACCATATGAAGCCAAAGACTCCTCTCGTCATGAAAAAGAAAATAAGTTATTTCAAGTATTCAGCGGTAAATATTTCACATAAATATAAGATATAAGTGAAGGCTGGCGAAATCTCATTCAATTGGCCCCACTCTTTATAAAAACTTAAACAATACCGATCAACTGTGATGCTTTCAAAGCACCATTGGCGACAGTATATGTTACAGTATTCACAATGCCAATTGGTTTGACAATAATTTTGCCATCGTCTTTTGCTTCAAGGGCTGTTTCCAGCGGGTCATCAGATACGAGGATGCTTTCGATGGTGGCTTCACTTGCAGACACTCTCATGGTCGTATCGAATTCAGTATCTTTCTCAACTTCTTCGAATTCGATTACATATGCATCTTTTGTGACCGCTTTCACATATTTCTTCGTGCCACTGTTGGTGGTGATCGTGAGTTTGATAACCTCGTCTCCGAGGATCTTCTTGACATAGGAATGGACATTTCCTGAATTTTGGTTATAGTCATTGACCTTTAGGTCCAGATCATTCACTATGGAAGCACTCGCCATGGGTATGCTCATAGTTAATAGTAAAGCAATAGCTATTGGTATGATTTTCATCCTATCTCTCCATATGTTCAATTTATTCAATCCACCGGATGAATATACTACGACTATCTGTAATATAATTCGCCATTGGTCTAAATATTTATACACTGTGCTCTATGTCTTGAAGTTTTTCTTCCAGCATCTCCCTCAAAGCCACAGGCCCATTCAATTCTTCTGCAAGCTCTCGCATCTCATTTAACTTGTTTTTGTACTTCTCCTCACCAGTAAGCGATCTGATATTCTCCAGAATATCTGATGGTGATGCGGAATAGCCAAGTTTCTTTCCGAGGCCATCTTCTTCGATAACAATGGCATTGTTTTGCTGTTCGCTGTGGCTTTGGTCGGGGATGCTTATCATGGGGATTCCAAAGCTCAATGCTTCCATCATGGTGCTGTGCCCTCCGGGGGCTATAATCACATCAGAAGCTTTCAGGTATGGGAACTGGTCTTCGATCAAACTGAGTATCTGTACGTTATCGGGGATTGAATCAAATTTGTCCTCGTCAACATTTGGACCTGAAAGCAATGTATAATTGATACTGCTATCCATCCTGGCCGCATCTATAACTTTTCTGAATATCGGTTCCCTGTATCCAAACCCGCCGACAGTGCATAGTACGTGTGGTCTTTTTAATTCGAAAGCATCTGTTTCTTCAAAGGTCTTTCCTATCAATGGTCCGCTAAAAAACACTTTTTTCCAGCTATTCTCTGTTAGTTCCAGATTTTTTCTGCAAACAGTATGTGGAAGAGGGTAATCGGGGATGATCAATCCATCAGTCAGTTTAAATACGCCTGCGTAAAACGTCTTCACAATTTCAGCAATTATTTTGCTGGAAATTCCAAACCCTTTAAAGAAATTTTCCATATTTGACTGGTTCATCATAAGGTGGCATGGAATCGACCTTGATTTTGCAGTAAGAAGTCCTATATAATAGCTATCTGAAACAATAACATCCGGATCTATTCTTTTGAGAAGCTTTCTCAACTTAATTACTTCACGCAATTGTCCTTTCCTGAAAGTTGCAAGGATGGACTTTTTCATATTAAGTGATCCGGCTTTGCCAATAAGCGTGATCTCGGAAGATATTGTATGGGTGGTATGTCCCTTCTTTTCTATTAATTCTCTGGAATATCCATAAGCTCCAAAATGCACATCATGTCCAGCAGCTTCCATTTCCTTACCTAGGGAAATACATCTGCTGGTGTGGCCCAATCCCTCGCCGCAGACTAGTATCATCACTCTCATTAATTCACCGAGTAATAATTTAAGTGGTGGTATTAATTTCTTACTATCTTGCTGATTCTGGATACCTGTGGCTGTTTCGACAACATGTATAAGAAGAACGGTAATCCCGAACTAAATACTCGATGGGCAAGACCCGTTGTAATGCTATTGAATTGTGGGTATTTCCCCATCCTGTCTTTTCCAACAAGGTAAACTATCCTGTCAATAGTTTTGACACCAGAGGAATAGCTCATCTCATCTGTGGTTCCTTTTTCAATATTTCTGAAATACTCCCTGAATATGTCGAAACTGTTTTGCAAACTCTGTAACAGCAAGGATTTTGGGATTTTCCCCGGGTTTGAACCAGAACGGGTGTTTGTACATATGTAATATATCATTATCCTTAAAGTAATCAAGCAAATTGTAGACGTTTTTGTCTCTTTTGATAATGCTTTCATTTGCGGGGTTTGCCCGGCCTGACCAAAGGCGCAGGGTTTAAGACCGTATTCATAGGGCTTCTTACTATTTTTATGAAAAATAAATCTCTTATTGCGTAATCTTAATATGTGAAGTACATATTTAATCAATGCTTTCATTTTGCGGGGGTTGCCCAGCCTGGCCAAAGGCGCAGGGCTTAGGACCCTGTCTCGTAGGAGTTCGTGCGTTCGAATCGCACCTCCCGCACCAGAATTTAATGAACTTCTTGTTAATTTAAAATATTAACTAAAGCGTATGGATGTTTCAGCAATAATTCTTCAATCCTTGTTTTAGTGGGTCTTGCTTTTGAATTTGCAAACAACATCGGGGTTTAATGAAGTCGCTGAAGGCGATTTGGGAAAAATGCGAGCTGAGTATTTTCCATTAAATTCCTGTTAATTGACCCGAGCCGACAGGCGAGAGCGCAGCGTGGTCGAGGATTTCGGAAAAATCCGAAGAAGTGTATCTTGAAAGAAAGAATGATAATTTATGATTTTAAATTTTTATAACTATTTTTGATAAAATAAATTAGATAACCAACTAAAGCACCAATGATCAAAATAAAAAATGATGTTAATATAATCATAGGTAACCAATAATTCATTGGATTTTTTACTAAAATATATACTATTTTTAAGCTTAAATAAGCAGCAGGAAAAATTATTATTTTAATTATTTGTTCAAAGAAGCTTCTTAAGCCAATTGGTGTCGTAATAAATGCAAGTATATTTGTAATCAAAACTATACCTAAGTAACTTAACCCACCAATTATTGAATGTTGGAACCATTCTGGCTTTGATTTTATAAATTTTATTTGCATAATATATAATATTCTTTAACCCTTTTAATTATTTCTAAAAAGATACATTGGTTTCAATCCTTGTTTTAAACAGATCATATCGAATCTTGTCATCAATGCTGTTAAATTCACTGAAGAAAAAGGCAGCGTATACATCAATGCAAAAAAAGATGGTGATCTCCTCAACATTTCAGTTTCAGATTCTGGGATCGGTATATCTTCTGGCAATATAGATAAACTATTCAAGCCCTTCCAACAACTCTATTCTTCCCACTCTCGTATGTATGAAGGTACAGGTCTTGGTCTTGCACTTGTCAAAAAATTTGTGGAGTTACATGGAGGCAATATATGGGTAGAAAGCACAGAAGGCGAAGGAAGCTGTTTTTCTTTTTCCGTTCCCATTGCTGATGGCTGTTCATATGTAAAAAATAGGCGAAGTGGATTAAAACAATGATCCACAAATAATGATAGTTTAATGGATCTTCCATTAACTTAAAATTCATATTATTTTATTAATTAACCATGAGGTTTCCAAAAAACCCTGTATTCTGATTAGTTGCAATAATTCTGGTCTTCAAGATTTCAATTCCGGTATTCATTGTTTTTGAGGCTGCAAGGACATGAAGAATACTAAGTTCTCCCTCTTGGAATTTATCTCCCATATACTTCATACCTTCAATAAATCCTTCTTCTATTATTTCTAGTGGATCGAGTCCATTATCGAGGGCTTCTCTTGCAACTTCTGCTGCTTCGGTATCATTGTTGTTGAGTACAGCATACTTTGCTTTATTGATAATAATATTCTTAATTTGAATTTTTGCGCTCATGTTCTTTCCTGTGGAATGGTTGTCTGGGTTGAATGCGATTCTCAACTCTTGAAATTCTCACTGAATTCTATCTCTTCCAAAGGAAATATTTGATAAATAGATTAGCCAACTGAAATATATTTGAATAAATGAATTATATAATCTATATAGCAGTCGATCATCATTTTGTGGATCTTTAAATATCAGAAAATTCATCTATTTTGAACACTCTGTCGTTCTTCCTGACTTTGCCTTCAACTCTAATGCCAACCTCTTGCCCTTGCTTAGCTGATGTGGTTGTTGCACCTTCGAATATCAGTGATCGAACTTCCTGTTCAATGTATGTGGTGCTGCCCTCAATTATTATTTTGTCACCAACACTGATTCCCTGTTCCATGAGTCTGACTGATGCAGCGGAATTTTTTGAGAAATAATTGAGGATAGATCCAACTGCCTGTCTGGTGGCTGGCGCTGCATTCTTGTCATTGTCTGCTGCGAGTCCATCAGGTCCCGGGTGTCCGAAATAGAATCCTGTGGAAAAACCTCTATTATATTCTTTGGACATTTCTTCTTTCAGTATAGTGGCCTTCTCAGCATTGAAAGTACCAATCCTGTAATCATCAATCGCCTGACGATAACATTTTGATATCCTGGATGTATATCCTGGATTTTTCAGCCTGCCTTCAACTTTGAATGCATTGATCCCTGCTTCTGCAAGTTCTGGTATGTGTTCTATCATGCAGAGGTCTTTGGCACTGATCAGGTATTTTCCATCTATGTCTACCTTTGCACCATTGTCGCTATGCAGTGTCCATTCCCATCTACATGGCTGGCTGCACTCTCCACAGTTTGCTGACTTTCCAAGAAGGTAAGCAGAAAGGTAACATCGTCCTGATACTGACTGGCACATGGCTCCGTGAACAAATACTTCTAACTCGATATCTGTACCCTGCCTGATCTCTTTGATCTGCTCAAGGCTCAGTTCTCTTGCAAGAACTACTCTGCTTGCTCCAATAGATTTGTAAAAATTAGCAGTTTCATGGTTGGAAACATTTGCCTGCGTGGATATGTGTACTTTAAGGTCATGGTCAGCTGCTCTTTTTATAGCGGCCGGATCCCATGCAATAATTGCATCTGCTTCTGCTGATACAGCTGTTTCAAGAACATTGTTCAATTCCTGGATGTCATCAGGGTATATCACAGAATTAACAGTTAAATAGCCTTTGAGTCCATATTCGTGTACTTCTTCCACAAATTCAGCTAGCATATCAGGCTTTATGTCCTGCGCTCTTGCCCTTAAACTCAATCTGTCAAGCGAAAAATAGACTGCATCCGCATGGTCTTTACACGCTCGCAGTGCTGCAATATTGCGCACTCCCATTGTTAGTTCAGGGATGTTCATGTTCTCTTTATTATCTTGCATGGTTTATGGATTCAAATTATGTCTTAAATCTCTTGTGTTAATAAAAAAAACGATACTTTTTTTTGAATGTGCAGCTAATATTAGCAATATTTATATATGAATAACATCGTCCTTGCAGTAGCTAGATATATTAGGTACGCCTATTGTTGTATTGTAAGCAAATATTCTAATGAATATTTTTTACATATATGGCTTAATTAAAAAAATGGTAGAGGTAAAAATGGCTCCAATTATGCCCCTTGCAATGATGTCTGAAGGTAAAATGAGTAAGATCATTTCCATTAACGCAGGACGTTGTCTCATGGAACGCCTCAGGTCCATGGGATTCGTTGAGAACACTCTTCTCAAGGTTAAAAATTACAACATGGGTTCCATTGTTGTGGATATTAATGGTTCCAGCTATGCTCTTGGAAAAGGAATGGCCATCAAGATCATGGTGCAGGAATGCAGCCATTGATCTGTATCTATTTTATTTTGAAATACTAATAATCAAAAAAGTAAGAATGATGGTATTTTAGTTTCCCATCAGAATGTCTTTTTATTTCCGCTTGGTCCTCTCATATGAAGTCCAAACTCTGAGCCTACAAGTTGCATACCATTAAATACGGGTCCGTCCTTGCAAACCCTTAGTCCGTCACTGTCCATGCAACAGGCGCCGCAGACACCAATGGCACATTTGAAATATCGGTGAAGGCTGAATTCCGTTCTGTCAATAACATCTGCTTTTTCCAATATATTGAAAACAGCTTTCATCATCATTTCCGGACCACAACTGTAGATCTTATCAAATTCGGATTTATCGATTTCTGAAAGTATTTCGGTCACGAAACCCTGACGATGTGCTGATCCGTCATCGGTTGTCATGTTGAGTTCACCACATTCTGCAAAGCGGTCAACGAAAAGCAACTCATCTGCGTTTCGGGCACCATTTATTGATGTAACATAACTGCCTTTTTCTTTGGCATACTCAGCAAGAAGTGCTATGGATGCAGTTCCAACACCGCCAGCAACAATTAGTATCTTCTCATCTTTTTCAGGTAATGTGTATCCCTTTCCAAATGGCCCGCGGATGCCGAGCTCATCTTCTTCATTAAGTTCAAAGAGCTTCTCAGTTGCATCGCCAACATTCTGTACTGTAATGGCATTCTTGTATGATAGTGTCATAGGTATCTCGTCCACACCTCTGATCCATACCATTACAAACTGGCCGGGCTGTGCATCTTTTAATTCCTTGTCAAAAAAGAATGTTCTTGTGGATGGTGACTCATGAACTATCTCTGTAATTTTCACATTAATAGGGTACATTAGTTTCTCCTGTGTGCAAGCCCTACGATCTGCGCACTGTTCTTGTATCCTTTTTCATTCATGAATTCATCAATACCATCTGCGATATTTGAAAATACGTTGATGTCATCGTAAACTGCAGAACCAATTTGTACTGCACTGGCACCTGCCATTATCATTTCAACAGCATCTTCCCATGTGGAAATTCCACCTACTCCAATTATTGGTATCTCAAGTGCAGAATAGAGGTCATAAACACATTTTAGAGCAACTGGTTTTACTGCTTTACCTGAAAGTCCGCCGAATCTGTTTCCAAGTACTGGGTATCCGCTGTGGATATCAATTGCCATTGCCTTTACTGTATTAATGGCAACTATTGCCTCGGCTCCTGCTCTCTGGGCAGCCTGCCCAATAGTGACAATATCGGTTACATTTGGTGTGAGTTTTACCCATACAGGAATATCGACTACATCACATACAGCAGAAGTTACGTCTTCTACTGCACAGGCATCTCCTCCAATGGATGCTCCATAACCCTGTGCGTGGGGGCAGCTAACATTCAGTTCAAATGCATCTGGATTTGAATCTATTAATCCTTCTGCTACCTTCACAAAATCTGCTGCATCTCCTCCGAATATGCTGGCGATCACTGGTGTATCGGTGTTTTTTTTCACACTTTCGATCTCATCGGTAAAATCAGGATATGATGGATTTGGAAGTCCCATGGCGTTAATAAATCCATAACCCAGATCTATCATACTGGGGTTGCTATGTCCACTCTTTGGCTCCAGACCAATGGATTTAGTAACTACTGCCCCGGCACCCGCATTTGTCATGCGGAGCAGGGATGCACCTGTTGTCCCCATAACACCAGCTGCCAGCATGGTGGGATTTTTGAGTTTAAGCCCTGTGATCTCTATCATGTTCTCTCAATGTCAGTATTATTATCAAAATTCATTCATTTCAAGTTGGCAGACTGCCCGCTGGACGAGTTCTTTTCCGCCAAGTTTTACCAGCTCTTTACCAAGCATTCTGGCATACTCTGTATATCTATCTACAGGAATAATATCTTCAACCTTAACATGCTCGCTACCGTCCAGAGCAAGTACTTCTGCACGGACATGTATTTCATCATCATTGAGAAATTGTGCAAAGGATCCGATTGGTGCAGTGCATCCTCCTTCAACGTCAGTTATGACAATGCGCTCGATCTCAGTCTCAATTCTGGTTTGCTCATGGTTCAGTTCCGCTGTGAGGTCTTCCGCATCGGTGCCTGTAACTGTCACCACAGCAATGGTTCCCTGATTTGCCGATGGTATGAAACTTTCCGGCATGAGTCTTTCAACATTCATTTCCCATCCCATGCGTTGTAATCCAGCTTCTGCAAGAAGAATCCCATCATATAATCCATCTTCAAGCTTTTTGATACGGGTATTGATGTTTCCTCTCAGGTCCTGCACTTCTAGGTCCGGTCTGAATCTCAATATCTGTGCACGTCTGCGCATGGATGATGTTCCTATAACAGCACCATCTGGCAGGTCATCAATTCGTTCACCGTTGGTTGTTAGAAGTACATCGTATGGGGAGTCCCTTTTAAGAACTGCAGATGTTGCAAGCTCTTCCGGGCGTACTGTGGGCAGGTCTTTCATGGAGTGGACTGCAATATCAACATCTCCACCCATCATAATATCATCAAGTTCCCGCACAAAAACACCAACACCTGCAACTTCGTGTAAAGGCCTGTCGGTAAAAACGTCTCCTGAGGACTTGATGATATTTCTGGTGGTCTCAACACCAATATCCAGAAGCTTTCCTTTAATTATATCTGCCTGTGCAAGGGCAAGTGCACTTCCGCGGGTTCCGATTATCATGAATATCTCTCTATTTCAGGTTTGCTTCGTAAGCAGCAAGTGTTTTCTCAAGGTCGTCCTCTGTGTGTGCAGTGGAAAGGAAATTAGTCTCATACTGTGATGGTGGTATGAAAACACCAGTATCCAACATTTTGAAGAAGAATTTGAGGTAGCTTTCTTTGTCACATTTCAATACGTCCTGGTAGTTCAATGGTTTGTCACCGAAGAAAACCATGAACATGGATGCAATTCCTGAAACAGTGTAATCGAGTCCAATATCTGTTACTATGTCTGTGAGCCTTGACCTGAATACATCTCCTGTGGCATTGAGTTTTTTGTGTACTTCTTCTTTTTCCAGTACGTCAAGTACCGCAAGACCAGCTGCAGCAGATGTAGGGCTTCCACTGAATGTGCCTGCCTGATACACGCTACCAGATGGGGCTACCATGTCAATGATCTCTTTCTTTCCGCCGAATACTCCGATCGGCAGGCCGCCGCCTATGATCTTTCCAAGTGTTGTCATATCAGGTGTAACGCCGTAGTATTCCTGGGCTCCACCCATGGCAAGCCTGAATCCGGTGATAACTTCATCGAATATGAGTACGATATCGTTCTCTTCTGTGACCTTGCGTACTTCCTCGAGATATCCTTTCTCGGGGAGTATGGGTCCGATGTTGCCCATTACAGGTTCCATTATAAGTGCAGCTACTTCATCATCGTTCTTCTCAATGACTGCTGTGAGCGCTTCGATGTCGTTAAATGGAGTTTGAAGTGTATGTTTTGTAAAATCCGCAGGAATTCCAAGTGAGTCTGGTTTTCCAAGTGTGCTGGCGCCGGAGCCTGCCTGAACAAGTACTGCATCATGTGCACCGTGGAATCCGCCTTCTATTTTGATGAATTTGTCCTTGCCTGTAAACCCTCTGGCTGCGCGTATAGCGCTCATGGTAGCTTCAGTACCAGTTGAGACAAATCTGAGCATATCGATGCTTGGGTATATGTCTGCGATCCTGCTTGCAAGGTCTACTTCAAGGTCTGTTGGGGTTCCGTATAACCATCCCTTGTCGAGTTGATCGATTATTGCTTCTTTAACGGTCGGGTTTGCATGTCCCAATATATTGGGTCCGTATGCAAGACAACAATCTATGTATTCATTACCATCGATATCAGTGATTTTAGAACCATTTGCAGATCTAGTGTAGAATGGGTATGGTTTGATGGCTCTTACGGGACTGCTAACTCCACCTGGAAGGAGTTTATTTGCTTTTTTGTATAATTCTCTGGACTTGTCTAAAGGCATAAGATCACCATAAATTCATTTTAACATTCGTGCCATATCTTTGGCGAAATAGGTAAGTATCATATCAGCACCGGCACGCTTCATGGATAATAATGATTCGTGCATGACCTTCTTCTCATCGAGCCAGCCATTTTGTGCAGCCGCTTTTATCATAGCATATTCGCCACTGACATTGTATGCTGCTGTTGGCATCTTGAATTCGTTCTTGATGCGATATATCACATCAAGGTAGGATAGGGCAGGTTTGACCATGAGTATGTCAGCACCTTCAAAAACATCAAGTTCCACTTCCCTGATGGATTCATCTGAGTTCGCAGGATCCATCTGGTGTGTGGAACGGTCGCCAAAACTGCATCCGGAATCTGCTGCATCTCTGAAAGGTCCATAGTATGCTGAGGAGTACTTTGCAGCATAGGACATAATTGGTATGTCCTTGAAATTGTTTGCATCAAGTTCTGAACGTATAGCTCCTATCATTCCGTCCATCATTCCGGATGGTGCCACCATATCTGCACCGGCTTTAGCATGGCTCAAAGCAGTTTTTCCAAGCAGTGGTAGAGTAGGGTCGTTCATGATCTCTTCATTTTCAGAGTCTATAACTCCGCAGTGCCCGTGATCGGTATATTCGCAGAGGCAGACATCTGTAATAACATACATGTCCTTTCCAAGTTCGTTCTTTATTTCACGTACTGCTCTCTGGACAATATCATGTTCTCCCCATGCACAGCTCCCGTGTTGGTCTTTATGTTCCGGGATCCCAAAAAGTATCAGGGCAGATATGCCAAGATCGGCTGCTTCTTTTGCATCACCCACAACCTTATCTATGGGGAATCTGTTAATTCCAGGCATCGATGCTATCGGAGTTTCTGAATTGATGTTTTCATCCACGAACATCGGGTATATCAGATCATCAACCGTGAGTGAATTTTCCTTGATCATATCTCTGATCTTTCCACTTCTCAACCTTCTCATTCTAAGTTCCGGGAACATGGTATCAACTCATTATTTATTATTGTTAATTGGTTTGTTCACATTGAACAAAAGGGAAACCATATTAAGCAATGAATCATCATCTTTTTCTGCGGCATGGCGTAATACTTTGGTTGGCTCAGCCATCACTTTGTTAACAATGGAGTGTGTAAGGTCATCAATGATCTTACTTTCGATTTCCCCTATTGTGTGATAACTGCTCAACTTGTTCAAAGCACGTTCTTTTTCCTGAATTTTTACTTTGTAAAGTTGTTCGTATATTTCAGAAACAAGATAATCTGCTCTTTGACGCTTGTACTGTTTGATAAGTAGTTCGAACTCTTCATCAATGATGGCTTGCGCTTTTTTAGCTTCTTCAAGTCTCATTTCAAGGTTCTTCTCATTGATAATTCTTAGATTATCGATATTATACAGGGTTACATGAGGGATGTCAGAAACAGCTGGATCAATATCTCTTGGATTTGCGATATCTATTAAAAGGATATCTTTGTCCCTGTTCTTCACTGCTTTTTTTGCCTGCTCATATCTGAGTACAAAATGTGGTGCGCCAGTTGCTGTTATAACAACATCGGAGTTCTTGAGTTTCTCATCGATCTGGTCAAAATGGACTGCATGTCCTCCCATCTCATCTGCAAGTTCTCTGGCGGCTTCGTAAGTGCGATTGGCAATGTACATTAGCTCTATATCTCTGTGGGAAAGCGCTCTTGTTACAAGGGTTCCCATCTCTCCTGTTCCGATAACGAGGACTTTCTTGTTCTTGAGGTCTCCGACCGTTTCTTCTGCAAGATCAACAGATGCAGATGCAATGGAGAGTGCACCTCTGTTGATCTCGGTCTCAGTCCTGACTCTTTTGCCCACCTGTATGGCTTTGCTGAATGCCGTATCCAGCATTTTTCCAGTGGTTCCAAGCTTTTTAGCTACTTGATAGAGATCTTTTATCTGGCCAAGTATCTGGTCTTCGCCAACGATCATGGACTTGAGTCCGGAAGATAACATTAAAAGATGCATTATTGATTCTTCGTGATCGAAGAAGTCAAGAATATTGGCAGACAGGCCAAGATCCTTTGCAAAATGGAAAAGTACACTATTTCCTTTCGCGGATACTATGTACATTTCTACTCTGTTGCATGTCTTGAGTACTGCACATTCTTGTACCATCTCATTACTGTGAAGTTGCTTTAGAAGTTTTTCAAGATCTCCGTCCCATGCTTCTTCCATCTCCTCTACAGTTGCCTTGGAGTGTGTGATAACCATGCTGGATATTTCCATTATAGTTTCACCTGTTTAATTGTTATTATTTGGGAAAATATATGATCGTACATGTTATCGGACTTTCTCGCTAATTTTATGTGATATTAATATTGAAGTAAATTGATGCGGAATTCATACAACTAGGCTAAATTCCTGCTAACTATAGCCTGTGCTGTTTTAAACCCTTTTTCGTAGGATTCTTCAAGGGCGGACCATACATCTTTGCTATCCAGTACCTTCCACAATATATCTTTTCGTTCTTTTTGATCAGAAACATTTTCTTTCAGGTAGCTGCGTATACTGTCCTGTATCTCTATCATGTCAGCAAATTGGGGCGTGATCACCTTTTCAACTTTCTGTCGTGTGTATTTCGAAAATGCCGGACTTGATCCGGAAGTTGATATGCTGACGGTAAGCTCACCTCTTTTGATCACGGAGGGTACTGTCACATCTCCAATTGCATCAACCTGATTTGTAAGGATTCCCTTTGCTTTTGCAACAGCAACTATTTTTTCATTAATGGGTCTTTCATTTGTGGCAGGAATGACCAAAAAAGCATGTTCAATAAATTCTGATATCATCTCATCTGAAAGTGTAGCTGCGTCTTCTGTGACCAAAATGATATTTCCATTTTTATCTTTGCTGTTTTCCAGCAATAATGGGGTAAAATCTCTACTTATTACTGTGACATCACTATGCTGGGAAAAAAGCAAGGCTTTGCGCTCTCCTACAGAGCCTCCTCCAAAAATAATAATGTGTTTGTCGCTCATGTCAATGAGCAATGGCAGGAAATGGTTATCAGATGTCATAATTGATCTTCCAGTCCCATTAGCTGCAAATTAGTTAAATATTTTGTTTTTAAAGACGAACTCCAGTTTTCTTGAATTCACGCTCACTGAACAAAAGTCTGTAGTCGCTGATTCCCGTTGCTTTTGATATCTCAGATGCTACTTCTACACAATCTTCTTTTGTATATGAGTGTACCATTGTAAAAAGATTATAGTTCCATTCTGGGCGACGAGGACGTTCATAGCAGTGTGTAACTTCTGGGAAGTTTGCCATAATGGTGCCTACATCCCCCACTCTTTCATCAGGTACGTTCCATATGCACATTGCATTGGCTATTATGCCTATATCTCTGTGTCCGATAGATGCTCCGAATCTGCGAATGATGCCTTTTTCGTGCATCACTTTGATCTGTGATATCACTTCTTTTTCTGACATATCAAGCTGATTTGCAATTTCCGAAAAAGGTGAATGAGTAAGGGGGATGCCATCCTGTATGGCTCTTAGTATTTTTTCTTCTACTTCATCCATATTATCACCTGATATTGAACCTTACTCCGATCTTGAACAATCTTTTTGTAGGGAGATTTATGAATTCAAGTCCGGTTTTGCTTTTCAGTTCATCCAATATTGTGCATATCCTTTCTTTATTAGGTGCGGAAACTGTGAACCATATGTTATATTTGTCTGGTCGAAGGTAATTGTGTGATACTTCGGAGTATTCGTTGATATATCCGGCAACCTCATCGATCCTCGTTACGGGTACGTCCACTGCTATTAGAGTACTGGTGCCTCCGACACTCCGGCGGTTGATTATGGGTCCTATTTTTCTGACTGCACCTTCATCATGCAATCTTTCAAGCCGTTCTATAACTTCTTCTTCACTGATGCCAATATCCTCTGCAATTGTTTGAAATGGATGCGTAACCAGTGGAAAATCCAGTTGTATGTGGTTAAGAATTAGTTTGTCTGTTTCATCCAGATCTATCATTTAAATCACTGTTTTTTAGGCTCGTAACTGCAATATGGTTCTTCTTCCAGATAGTCTCCAGTTGCTGCATAGGCGCGTGCACGACAACCCCCGCACACCGTTCTATATTCGCATCTGCCACATTTTCCTTTGAGTTTTGAAACGTCGCGAAGATCATTGAATACCTTTGAGTTGTCCCATATTTCTTTGAAAGATTGTTCTTTTATGCTTCCGGCAAGGGCTGGCAGGTATCCGCATGGATATACTTCCCCTATACTTGAAATGAAGCAGAAACCTGTTCCTCCCAGGCATCCTTTTGTCATAGCTTCATAGCCATGGGTCTTGACACTGATATCAATGCCTTCCTCCTTAGCCCTCTGGCGCATAATTCTGAAATAGTGGGGCGCACAGGTTGCCTTGAACTGGATATCTGTCGTTTTTTGCTGATCGTAGAACCAGTTGAGTATCTTCTCATATTCCTCAGGTGGGATCTCTTCATTTTCAAGTTCCTTGCCTCTTCCAGTTGGTACTAGCAGGAATATGTGTAATGCTTCAGCTCCAATATCTTTTGCAATTTCCAGGATACCTGGAATTTCCTCAATATTGGTCTTTGTGATCGTAGGGTTTATTTGGAATCCAATACCTGCATCTTTCAGTATTTCTATTCCTTTTAATGAATTTTCAAAAGCATTAGGTACTCCTCTAAACTCATTGTGGGTTTTTGGATTTGATCCGTCCAGACTGATGCTAACTCTCTGGATACCAACATCTTTGAGCTTCCCTGCAATTTCTGGAGTAAGGAGTGTTCCATTAGTTGCCATTGCAACCCGAAGTCCTTTAGTGGTTGCATATTTTGCAATATCGAATATATCTTCTCTAACTAATGGTTCCCCGCCACTGAGGATAAGTATGGGATCTCCCATGTCGGCAATCTGGTCAATGAGGTCCAGTGCTTCCTTAGTTGTGAGCTCTCCTTCTGGTTTTTCAAAATTTGATGAACCTCTGCAATGTCGGCATGACAGGTTGCAGCCTGCGGTTGTTTCCCATGCAATGAGTCTTGGAGCTTTTGTCATAATTGATCATTTAAAAGGTTTTGTTCAGGATTCACTTTACTATATATAGGATGGAGCTATACTACTGCGCACCCATATTAATATTTAGTTATTGCTGGTTTTCCTACATATTGCTCAAGTTGGTATGTATAATCTTTAATATAATCTAAATAATTATGGTTGATTACTTTAGTAATGGAATTAAACTTGATCTGTTAGAAAAGGTGATTCTTTATAAGCGCTTTACATCTTGCATTTGCACTTACATGGCTTACTTTTGCAGTCTATGTTATTTATTTACTAAAGACTCGTATTTCGCTAAAGAAGAGGCACTCTTCTAAATGAAGGGTGTTGTTCATTAAGGTGTTGATATGGAGAAAAAACAGAAGACTATCGTTGCAGTTGTTTTTATTGCTCTTGTAGCTGCAATTGCTTTGTGGAATGTTGATTTTTCACAGGGATATCTTATGGTTTCTGAATTATCGTCAAATCAGGATAGCTACGTTGGTAGTAACGTCAATACTATGGGTATAATAAAAAATAATAGCCTGGACATGTCTACTGACGGTATTTCTTTTATCCTTCAGGATATTGAGGACGATTCGTTTGAATTGAATGTTGAGTACACTGGGGCACTACCGGCTAATCTGGCCGAAGGTGATAGTATAAGTATTAGTGGAAATATGGTATCTGGAACTGATGTAGAAGCCACTCAGATAGTAATGGGCTGCCCTTCAAAATATTCGGAATGAATTGCAGGGTATGGACAAGTATGGTAGGTATAGAAGATCTGGATGAATTTGCTTTGGTAAAATCCTCTATGTCTGAGCTTGTAGCTTCCATGGATGATAAGTCTCAGATGAAGAAAATGATGCTTCATTTGTGTATCTCGGGTGGCAAACTGATCCGTCCTGTTATGTTGATACTCTGCACTCAGATCTGCGGTGGTAGGTCTGAAGAGAGTGCTAATGCAGCTCTTGCAATAGAGCTGATCCATTCGGCGTCATTGATTCACGATGATGTGCTGGACGGTGGTATTATGCGCAGGGGGGTTGAGTCAGCTCATGAGAAATATGGTATGTCTGCTGCAATTCTCTGTGGTGATTTTATGATCTCACGTGCTATTACTCTTATATCTTCTTATGGCCGCGATTCAGTGTATGAGTTCGGAAAAGCTGGTATGTATATGGCTGAGGGTGAAACGATCGATATTGCCAGTGTCAGTGATGAGTTTCTTGAAATGAACTACTTCGAGTGTATTATTAAGAAAACTGCATCTCTTTTTGCATCAAGTACTGCGATCGGCGCTTATGCTGCCGGAGCAGATGTACAAACGGCTGAAAGATTCCGCTTGTTTGGTGAATATGTGGGAACTGCATACCAGATGGTTGATGATCTGTTAGAATACCTTGGTAATCTGGATGGCAAGCAATCAACCTATGAATCTACTACACTGCCTTTAATATTCAGGCGAACTATGGGCCATGATGTTGCTGTAGGAAAAACAGTGAATGAAATATTGTTCTATGTTAGTAAGGCAAAGGCCTTGATGGCTATTATTCCGAATTCAAAATCAAAGGATAATTTGTTACTGGTTGCAGATCTTATTACAATTGACCTGCTTCCTGATTCTATTATTAAAAATAACTCTAATTGAATTATCAGGTGAATACATGAGGGTTTATGATAAATCAATCATCAAAGTGAATGCAAGTACTGTAAACGGAAAAATAGTACTCGATACTGAAGGTCCGTTGTCTCCTGTGGCCAAACCAGTAATAAAAAGCATAAATAAGATCTTCCAGGAAGAAAAACCAATATCTTCTGATGAGGATAACATAATTTTCTCCACGTGGCTACCTCCTATGCCAGGTCCTGTCTTCAATAGGATGATCAGTGCCGAGGTTGCTTCTATTCTTAAAAGAAGGGTGCCTGATCAATTTTCGATCGCTATCACAGGCAAATGTCCAAATGATTGTATTCATTGTGGTGCAGCGGGTACTGTGATAGATCCTGAGTTGAGCTTTGATGAAATTAATAGGACAATAGATCAGGCTCTTGATCTTGGTACTCATTATGTCTCTTTTGATGGTGGTGAAACCATGCTTCGTAAAGATCTTGTTGAGATGGTTGCCAGGGTTGACAAGAGTCGCTCTGTGGCAACATGTTTCACATCCGGGTACGCGCTTAATGAGCAAAGGGCCATAGATCTTAAAAATGCAGGACTCTATGCAGCCCATGTGAGTCTTGACAGTCCGCACGAGGCTGAGCATGACCGTGTCAGGGGCAGAACGGGTGCATTCAGGGACACAGTAAATGGAGTTAAAAACGTATTGAATGCAGGTATTCTTGCTGATCTCTTTGTGGTAGTATCTCCTGATAATATTGATGATCTTGATGGTTTCTATGATTTTGCAGTAGATATGGGCATGCAGGAAATGTCTATTTATGAGATCGTTGCCGTAGGACGATGGCTGGAACATGAGGATGAGGTTATTTCCAAGAATGACGTGAAGCGTCTGGGGGATTTCCACAAGTCTATGAACCGAAAGGTCGAAGGTCCAAGGGTTACCTCTTTCCCTTATTTCATGGGTCCTGATCAATTTGGTTGCTTTGCAGGAAGGCGATGGATGCATACTACTGCCGGCGGGGATGTATTGCCATGTGCCTATACTCCGATCTCCTTTGGTAATATTCGCGAGGATGATCTTGGAACTATCTGGAAGCGTATGGGTAAGCATGTGGCATATAGGTGCTCTGCAGAATATTGTATGATGCGCAATCCTGAATTTAGAAGTGAATATATCCATACTATTCCTGAAGATGAAAGTTTGCCGTTTAGGATATATCTTCATAATTCTAAATAATGGGGTTTTGGCTCTCCTTTTTTTTATTCTCCTCATAGAAACTTTTACAAATCCACGTTGGTATTTTTATACTCTCGTTAATAATTATTTACATGTGTGTAACTTTGCACTGTAGTGATAAATCATTATCAATGTATCCAAAAACGCCTTCGAAACATTTATATGTGATTTAACAGTAGATGATGTAATTTATTCGACATAACTATTAAACCAATCATCATATGAGGAGTAGCATGGCCAAAGATAAAATCTTGTCAGAAATTAAAGAGGCAGAGGGCAATGCACGCAGAATGGTTGAAGAAAGCATTAAGCAGAAGAATGATCGCATTGCAAGTGCTCGTTCTGAGGCCCGTGAAATCCTTAAACAGGCCGAGATTGATGCACAAACATCTGCAAAAAGTGCACTGAAGTCTGCGGAAGAATCGCTCGCTTCTGAAAAAGAAAAAATCATTCAGGAAGGCAAGGCCGAAGCGGCTAAGATCTCTCAAAGCGCGGAGTCTAAGGTTGAAGAGGCTGTTCAGAGTTTATTATCAGAGTTTGAGAGGGCAATACATGCTTGAACCAAAACGGATGAGCCGGGCCGTAATCGTCGGTCATAAAAGTATTCTTGAAGCAACTGTTGATGCTTTGTATACTGCTAATCTGTTTCAGATGGAAGATTTTGTTGAGGATGGTTCAGGCCTAGAGATAGGAACACCTACTGGGAATGTTAGTGAAGTTTCAAAGAAGATTGTTCAGATTCGTTCAATTGCCAGCATGCTTGGTATTAAGGATAAGGAAGCCAAGAAGCAGAATGAAAATGACGTACTTCGTGACCTGGATGCCAAGTTAAATGAGCTTGATTCCGAGTTAACACGTAGGGCCGATAAAAAGAGCAAACTTGAAGCAGAACTGAAAGATATAGATTCTACTAAGAAAGAATTAGTTCCTTTTACAAATATCGATCTTGATCTGGGACTTTACCGGGGATATGACAGTCTGGTGGTTTTTGTAGGTCACGTAAAAGAAGATCCTGGTGTAGTAGTTTCTAACCGTATCTCTTCTTTTGATTATTTCTATGATCCAAAGGAGGGCGTTGTTGCACTCTTTGCAGCAAAGGCCGACTCAGGTGTTGTCTCTGAAGCACTTTCCAGCGTTGGATTCAGGGAAATTCGGGTTCCTGATGTAAGCGGAATGCCTGCAACTCTTATTTCCGATCTTGAAAAGAAGGAAGCAGAGATTGTACAGCAGATGGCTGCATTAGATGCAGAAGTGGAATCCTTGAATGACAAATACGCTGATTTCATTCTTGCAAGCGATGAAGTCCTTTCTATACAAACAGAAAAGTCAGAAGCACCACTTAAAATAGCTACATCTGATAGTACTTTTATCATAGACGGTTGGGTGCTATCTGAGGATTATGACAAACTCAATAGTGTAGTTGAATCCGCAACAAACGGACGTGCATTTGTTAGTGAGCAGGAGATCTCACACGAGGCTGAGGACCTTGTTCCGGTAGAATACAACAATTCAAAGGCTGCTTCACCTTTTGAAGCGATCATGGATCTCTATTCCCGTCCAAATTACAAGGAACTTGATCCAAGTTCTATAATATTCATTACTTTCCCTCTTTTCTATGGTATGATCCTTGGTGACATGGGCTATGCAGCCATTCTTTTGACCCTTGCGTTTGTCCTTAAGAAAGTCATATCAATAGAAGCTGTAAAACCTTTACTAAACATTCTGATATATTGTCAGATATCGACCTTGATATTTGGTGTGCTTTACGGTGAATTCCTTGGATTCCCATTAGCGAGTTTCCACTCTTCTCCTGGTCTGATCCCTGGCTTTGAAACAATAGATCTGTTCGCTTCTCCGTTTGGAGGGGAGGTTATTACATATCCTGTACACAGGAGCCATCTTGTAATGACTATGATCGCTGTAACTTTCCTTATTGGTTTTATCCATCTTGCAACCGGATTCATGTTTGGATTCATCAATGTAAAGAAGCAGCATGGTGTTGTAGAAGCTATCTTTGAGAAAGGAAGCTGGCTTGTTATACAGCTAGGTCTCGTACTTGCGGTACTTGGTGCACTGGGCACGCTACCTGTCGAAATAGGTGTCGGTGCTTTAGTCATCGGTCTCATAATGCTTGTTAAAGGAGAGGGTATCAATGGAGTTGTCGAATTACCGGCACTTCTAAGTAATTCATTGTCCTACACGCGTGTAATCGCAGTAGGATTGTCATCTATCTATATCGCCTCAACTGTTAACGAGATGGCGTTTGGTATGATCTGGCAACCAGGTACATCTATAGGTTTTATGACAATAATCGCAATAATTGTGTTCTTAGCAGGACACACATTAAACACTGTACTGAGTATTATTGCCCCCGGATTACATTCACTCAGGTTACAGTATGTAGAATTCTTTGGTAAATTCTACAAAGGTGGGGGACGCAAATATAGTCCATTTGGATATACTAGAAAATACACGGAGGATTAAGAATATGTCAACAGAAGTAGTAGCAGCAGAAACAGCAGTAAACACAGTAGTCGATAACTCAGCAGGATTAAAAGCAATAGGTGCAGCACTTGCAGTATCCGCAACAGGCTTTGCATCAGCATGGACAGAGAAAGAGATCGGTTGTGCAGCAATTGGTGCAATGACAGAGAACGAAAACCTTTTCGGTAAAGGTTTGATTCTCACTGTAATTCCAGAAACAATTGTTATCTTCGGTCTTGTAGTTTCATTGTTGATCATCAGCTAAATCAGTTTAAGAGCATTTTTGCTCTTAAATTTATTGAAGGTGTATGAGCATGGGACTTGAAACTGTTTTAAAGGATATCGTTGAAGCTTCGCAAGCAGAAGTATCCAAAATCAATTCCGAAGCAGACTCCGAGGTTTCTTCAATTCTTGATGAAGCCAGAGATGGTGCTAAGAGAATTGTTGGCGAGCGTCTTGCGAAGGTAGAAGACGATGTTAAATATATCAGACAACAAGAAATATCCAGTGCAAATCTTGAAGTGAAGCGCACATTGCTCAATGCACGCAAGGAAATTCTCGATAACGTATATGTTCAGGCTGTAGAGGCCATCTCTGCATTCTCTCTTGAAAAGAACGAAGAACTTCTTAAGGCGCTCATTGATAAATATGAGTCCGAGGGTGCTAAGATCTATTCCAACAAGGAATCTGCAGAAATTGTCAAAAAGCTATCATCTCTCGAATATGGTGGGGACATCGAATGTCTCGGTGGAATCCTCATCGAGAGTGAAGATGGTAATGTCAGATTGGATTATACTTACGATGTTATCCTAAAGAGCGTGAACGAGCGGTTGTTGAAACAGACATCTGACATCTTTTTCGGGTGATTTCTAAATGGAGCTGTTGCAGAAATTAAGACGTTATTATCCAGGATCACGAAAAAAAGGCGGATCACGAAAGAAAGGTAGTTCTAATTACGCGTATACTACTACACGTGTTCGTGCTATGAAAGTGCACCTTTTTCCAAAGGAAACTTATCCACGACTTATGAACATGGACCTCAATGAGATGACCAGATTTATCCAAGAATCCAAGTATAAAGATGCTATTGATGAAATGGCAAGAAATTATAAAGGCGTAGATCTAATCGAGAACGCTTTGAACAGAAACCTTGCTGTTACTTTCACCAAGTTGATCGATATTTCTGAAGGTGAACTGAATCTTTTGATCTCTGAACAACTTAAAGAATATGATATATGGAATATCAAAACCATCCTTAGGGGGAAGTATTGTAATGCTTCCACAGAAGAGATCATGGAGGCAATTGTTGCAGCAGGCAGCATGCACTATACAGAATTTGCAGAACTTGCTTCAAAAGATACATATCAGGAAGTTATCTCTGAACTTGTAGAAAGTGAGTATTATCCAATACTGGAGCAATATACTGGTGATAATCTAGATGATATCGAAAATCAGCTCGATAAGAAGTATTATGCTGATCTGTTCGATGTAATTGGATTAGCCAAATCCAAAGATCGTAAGTTGTTTGCTAATTTCACACGAACAGGAATTGATGTCAAAAATTTGATGACCCTTTTCCGTTTGAAGAAATCTGGAATGACCGATCCTGAGTATATGGATCTTATGATCGATGGTGGATCTCAGATGACACTCGTGGATATCGAAAGGATGCTGGATCTTCCTTTTGAAGAATTCATTGCAGAACTTGAGAATTACCCATGTTGGGATGAGATCTCTGATGTGGTGAGTTCAGATATGGAGTCATTGTCCATTGTAGAATCCAGGCTGAAAAAATACAGACTTAAATCTGCAATAAGCTCTTCACGTTTTTATCCGTTATCAATAGTACCAATTATGGACTACATGCTTAGCAAAAAGAATGAGGTTAACAACCTGCGGATAATTATACGTGGAAAAGCTGCCAATCTTGGAGATGACTTTATCAGGGAACAATTGGTGATTTGATGGAATTGGCAGTAGTCGGATCCAGTCAGTTTGTAACAGGTTTTAGGCTGGCAGGCATAAAAAAAATATTTGAAGTTAATGATAGCGAACTTGAAGCTGCTGTGAAAACTGTACTTGAAGACCGGGAAATCGGTATTCTGGTTATGCACGGTGATGATTTAGGCAAGCTACCGGAAGTATTGAGTAACACGATCAACGATTCTGTTGAACCAACTGTTGTAGCTCTCGGTGGTAGCGGTGAAAGTTCTAACCTAAGGGATAAAATAAAGCAATCGGTAGGTGTTGATCTGTGGAAATGAAAGGTGAAATTTATCGAGTGGCCGGACCTGTTGTTACAATTATGGGCATTAAACCAAAGATGTATGATGTGGTTCACGTCGGTAACGAGGGTTTAATGGGTGAAGTCATCAAAATAGAAGGTGACAAGGCCACTGTTCAGGTATATGAAGATACATCTGGTGTCAAACCAGGTGAACCTGTAGTTAATACTGGCATGTCTCTCTCAGTAGAGCTTGGTCCAGGTTTATTAGAAAGTATTTATGATGGTATCCAGAGACCTCTTAAGGTTCTCCAGGAACAAATGGGTGACTTCATTCAGAGAGGAGTTACAGCTGATGGACTTGACCGTGAAAGGGTCTGGGACTTCAAGGCAGTAGCTTCCGTTGGTGATGTGGTCGAAGGCGGAGATGTTATCGGTGTTGTTCAGGAAACGATGAATGTTGAGCACAAGATCATGGTGCCACCAACAGTTTCAGGAACTATCAAGGACGTAAGATCTGGTGATTTTAAAGTTGATGATACAGTATGTACTCTTGAAGATGGTACTGAATTATCAATGGTTCAGAAATGGCCTGTAAGATTGCCTCGTCCTGTTACAAAGAAACTAATGCCAACAAAACCTTTGATCACAGGTCAGAGGATTCTTGATGGTCTCTTCCCAGTTGCAAAAGGTGGTACTGCAGCTATTCCAGGTCCATTCGGATCAGGAAAGACAGTTACCCAGCAGCAACTTGCAAAATGGAGTGACACCGATATTGTGGTTTATATCGGATGTGGCGAACGTGGAAACGAAATGGCTGATGTACTGAACGAGTTCCCGGAACTCCAGGACCCTAAGACCGGCCGTCCACTCATGGAACGTACTGTTCTTATCGCAAACACATCCAACATGCCTGTGGCTGCTCGTGAAGCATCTGTATATACAGGTATCACAATTGCAGAATATTACCGTGATATGGGATACGATGTATCACTCATGGCTGACTCAACATCAAGATGGGCAGAAGCAATGAGGGAAATCTCATCAAGGCTTGAAGAAATGCCTGGTGAAGAAGGTTATCCGGCATACCTCTCTGCTAGACTTTCTGAGTTCTATGAGAGAGCAGGATGTGTACACTCATTATCCGGAGAAGAAGGCTCAATTACAGTTATTGGAGCAGTATCTCCACCTGGTGGTGACTTCTCTGAGCCTGTTACACAGAACACACTCCGTATTGTCAAGGTATTCTGGGCACTGGATGCAAAGCTTGCACAAAGAAGACACTTCCCATCCATTAACTGGTTGACAAGTTACAGTTTGTATACTGAGGGTCTTTCCGGTTGGTTTGGTGAAAACGTTTCACCTGAATGGGTATCACTCAGGAACAATGCAATGGATATGCTCCAGCAGGAATCCGAACTTCAGGAGATCGTTCAGCTTGTAGGTTCAGATGCACTTCCAGAGAACCAGCAACTAATTCTTGAAATTTGCCGTATGCTAAGGGAATATTTCCTTCAGCAGAATGCATTCCACCCAGTTGACACATATTGTTCATTCGATAAGCAGTACAAGTTGCTGAAATCAATATCTACCTATGGTGACAAGGCAATGATAGCTCTTGAATCCGGAATTCCAATGTCAGAGATATTGGCTCTTGAATCCAAGGACGATCTTGCAAAGGTCAAGTTCGAAGAGGACTTTGACGGTGTATTGAATGAGGTTCTTGCAAAGATGGACAAAGAGTTTGCAAAGCTTGGAGGTAATTAAAATGACCAAGGAATATAAGACAATCACAGAGATAGCAGGACCACTGATCTTCCTTGAGAAGACCGAGCCTGTTGGCTATGGTGAACTTGTTCACATTAACCTTCCAGACGGTACAACAAAGAGAGGTCAGGTTCTTGACAGTTCCGCCGATGTTGTTGCAGTTCAGGTATTCGAAGGAACCGGTGGACTCAATGAAGAATCCGGTGTAGTTTTCAGCGGTGAGACCATTAAACTCCCTGTGTCCAAGGACATGTTAGGTCGTATCCTTTCCGGTTCAGGAGAACCATTGGATGGCGGTCCAAGCATAATTCCGGAAGACAGGGTAGATGTAAATGGTGCATCAATGAACCCATACTCCAGAATGCCTCCAGAGGATTTCATTCAGACAGGTATCTCTACCATTGATGGTACTAACACTCTTGTTCGTGGCCAGAAGCTTCCTATTTTCTCAGGATCAGGTCTGCCACACAACGAGATCGCACTTCAGATCGCACGTCAGGCAAAGGTTCCTGGATCCGATGAGGATTTTGCAGTAGTTTTCGCTGCAATGGGTATTACAAACGAAGAAGCTCAGTATTTCATGCAGGACTTCGAGAAGACTGGTGCTCTTGAAAGAGCTGTAGTTTTCCTTAACCTTGCAGATGACCCTGCTGTGGAACGTATTGTTACTCCAAGGATGGCATTGACAGCTGCAGAGTATCTTGCATACGAACATGATATGCACGTACTTGTTATCCTTACTGATATCACAAACTATTGTGAAGCACTCCGTCAGATGGGTGCAGCTCGTGAAGAAGTTCCAGGAAGACGTGGTTATCCAGGTTATATGTACACTGATCTTGCATCACTCTATGAGCGTGCAGGTGTTATCAAGGGCTTGAAGGGTTCAGTAACTCAGTTCTCGATCCTGACCATGCCTGGTGACGATATAACTCACCCGATTCCTGACCTGTCCGGATATATTACAGAAGGGCAGATCGTAGTTTCAAGGGAACTTCACAGAAAGGGTATTTACCCACCTATCAATGTACTTCCATCACTTTCCCGTCTGATGAACTCAGGTATTGGTGACGGAAAGACAAGGGATGATCACAAAGCTGTATCTGACCAGATGTATGCTGGTTATGCAGAAGGTCGTGACTTGAGAGGTCTTGTTGCTATTGTAGGTAAAGAAGCATTGTCTGAAAGGGATCAGAGAATTCTTGAGTTTGCAGACCTTTTCGAGGACAGATTTGTTCGTCAGGGAAGGGATGAGAACAGGACAATTGAGGATACATTATCAGTTTCCTGGGAAATCCTGTCAGAGCTTCCTGAATCTTTACTTACCAGAATTGACAACAAGTACATAGACAAGTACCACCCTGCTCACAAGAGCAATTAAGTGGTCAGGTGAACTAACATGGGCGTAAAAGATGTAACACCAACTCGTTCCGAACTCATTGAGCTTAAGAAGAAGATCAAACTCTCGCAAGGCGGTCACAAACTGCTTAAAATGAAGAGAGATGGACTTATCCTTGAGTTCTTCGAGATCCTCAGCAAAGCTAGGGATGTCCGGTCTGAGCTGGATGTCGCCTATGAAGAAGCTTCCAAAAAGATAGGTATTGCAAATGCTGTTGACGGTGTCATTAGCGTCAAATCCACAGCTTTCTCACTTAAGGGTACTCCTGAAGTTGAACTTGAAAGCCGTAACATAATGGGTGTCGTCGTTCCAAAGATCGAGTCCTCAAGTGTTAAGAAATCCATAGACGAACGTGGCTATGGTGTTCTTGGTACCAGCTCATACATAGATGAGTCAGCAGATGCTTATGAGATCCTTGTTGAGAATATTATCCTTGCTGCAGAGATCGAGACCACAATGAAGAAACTTCTTGATGATATCGAGAAGACAAAACGACGTGTAAATGCTCTCGAATTCAAGGTAATTCCAGAACTTGAGGAAGCAATGGCCTTCATTAGGCTCCGTCTTGAAGAGATGGAAAGAGAAAACACTTTCAGACTTAAAAGGATCAAAGGATAATACTTCTTTATGTTTGATGATCCAATTGATCGACCGACTTTGGTCGATCGATTCATTCTTTTTATGGCCAGGCCTGAAAACCTTGCCAGGATTATAAACTGGGTATGGAGAATTTCTATACTAATGCTTCTTATGGGCTATGTGCTAATTTATATGCAGATAAAAGGTACATTTTAAATACTGTTATTTTTTATGAGCTCATCTCAATAAGCTTATCAAGTACTTTTTGAGCATGCTCCTTTGTTCTTACATTATTCCAGATCTTTGCAATTTTACCTTCAGGGCCGATGAGGAATGTAGTTCTCACAGTTCCCATATATTCCTTGCCGTAGTTCTTTTTCATTCTCCATACGCCGTAGGCCTGCTGTACCTCTGTACTTTCGTCTGATAGTAATGTTATTGCAAGTTCTTTTTTCTCAATGAATTTCTGGTGCGATAGCACAGTATCTTTGCTGTTACCCAGAATGACGGCATTGTTTTTTGCAAATTCCTCTTTAAGGGCTGTGAAATCCTGTGCCTCCTTTGTGCAGCCTGATGTATTATCTCTGGGGTAGAAATAGAGCACTATCCATTTTCCTTTAAGATCTTTCAAGCATACAGTTTCATTAGTCTGGTCAGGGAGGCAAAAGTCAGGTGCATCCTGTCCTTCTGATAATTGTTCATTGGTCATGAGTTTCACCACTTATATTAAGGATGCAAAGTAAATAATTTTAATCAATGGTGGTATATTATGTGCAAAACAGTTGGTATATTTTTGTCAAGAGCAGGCAGATATTTTAACTTTAGTTTTACGAACACTGTCTCCATATCTTCAGCATCTATGTGATTCCATTCTATGTCATTTTGGGATATCTATATAGTACATTTAGTAAAATCTAATATACTTTATACATATTTGCTATATTCTGAACTTTGGTGAAATACACATGCCTAAAAAAACCACATCAGAGATTATCAAAATGGATAATGTCTGCTTTAATTTGGATAATAAGCAGATTCTTAAAGATCTGTCTCTGTCGGTAAACCGTGGCGACAAGATTCTCATAAAGGGAAAATCGGGTGCAGGTAAGACTACTGTATTCCGTTCAATTCTTGGATTTCAACCCATATCTTCCGGTACTATTTTGTTCAAAGGTGAGGGATTGAACTCAGAGCTTGTCTGGAATATCAGGAAAAAGGTAGCCTATGTGTCCCAGGAATGTGATATTGGCGAAGGTATTGTAATTGATATGATCAAAGAAATGTTCAGTTACAGATCTACTGCCAGTAAATTTGACAATAAAAAGCTTTTATCGATGTTTGCTGAGTTATCCTTGTCTGAATCAATTCTTCACAAAAAGTTTGAATTCCTGTCAGGAGGCGAAAAACAAAGGCTTGCCATTATCATATCGATACTTACACAAAAGGATATTTTCTTTTTGGATGAAGTAACCTCGGATTTGGATTCTACTTTGAAGAAAAAAGTTGTTGATATATTCTATTCAAATCCTCAATGGACAATCATATCTATATCCCATGATCCTGAATGGGTGCGTCAAGATGTAAATATCTTTGATTTTGAAAAATTACAGGAAGGCGAATGATGCAGACATATGCTATCTCTCCTTTGGGGATGTTCTTTTGTCTTTTACTTCTTTTAATTCCCATGTCATTGAGCTATTACCTTAAGCTCCGGTTTGTAAGATCGACTATTGTAAGTACTCTCAGGATGCTAATTCAACTTGGTCTTGTAGGGATTTTCCTGACAGTGGTTTTTGAGATTAACAATAGCTTTCTCAATATACTGTGGGTAATGATAATGGTAATTGTAGCTTCTCATTCAGTTTTGAAAAATGCAGAATTGAAGATAAGCTCCCTGATCCTTCCTTTGATAATTTCTTTCACGACGACAAATATCCTGATATTGCTCTATTTCAACAGTTTTGTTATCGGCCTTGGAAATGTTTTTGAAGCTCGATACTTTATTCCAATAGGTGGAATGGTACTTGGCAATTCCCTAAGAGCAAATATAGTAGCAATAAATGATTTTTGTAATGAGATTCAGAGAAATGAAAATCGTTACCTTTATCATCTATCTTTGGGTGCTGAAAAAAATGAAGCTCTTATCCCATACCTGAGGAAAAGTGTCAGGAATGCACTAAAACCCACTCTCGCTAATATAGCAACAATAGGTATCGTGTTTCTTCCTGGCATGATGACCGGCCAGATACTGGGGGGTGCAAGTCCGCTGATTGCCATAGAGTACCAGGTAGCTATAATGATAGCCATTTACGTGGCAACCATGATGAATGTTGTACTTGGCATTGTTCTGCTTATGAACCGAGGCTTTGATGACTATGGTATGTTTAAAAAGTCGATTCTACGGCCACAGGAATGAGATTTCATCCAGAATTTTAATTTTTTCACAAGAATTGACCCTATGTAAAGTATAACAACAGCAAGTGAGGTGGTCGGGTTCATATCACGTTCTAGTAACATTCGTACACCGTTTTGCTTAAAAATAAACTTTCCTAACACTGGCTATAACATCCACTAAAGCTACAATCATAGTTTAAGTAGTCATTGCATATCAGCGTTAGATTATAATAGAACCATCATTAATGATTATTATGAATCTATGTATTGAGGTGATGCAGTATGCCGGTAATAAGTTTTGTCTCATGTAAGATATTTGAAGATGAGATCATCCACGTCATAAAAAATGATTCTATAATAGAACGGTTAATATTAATAGAAAACGATGACTATCACAGGATAGCTGAAAAACTTGATAATGTAGGTATACCCTATGAGTTGCTTCCGATCGGGTCCATCCCAAACAATATGGATTCTGGTACTTCTGGCAAGGTCACACTAATCGTAGATATGCTGGAACTTGCACTGCATGCATACCCCGATGATTTGCGTAAAGCTGTTTATGGGGTTAGTGAGGAATTGTCTTCATATTCTGATGGGATTCTTCTTTTCTATGGACTTTGTGGAAATGTGCTTGCAAATGCAGAGGAGGACCTGCAATATTTGCCATGTCCAGTTTGTATATTGAAAGAAGAAAATGGTCAGATTATAGATGATTGTATAGGTGCAGTTCTTGGAAGTAGGGATGCGTACCTTGAAAAATTAAAAGGTTGCAATGGGGCCGGGACTTTTTTCATGACTCCTATGTGGGCAGCCAATTGGCGTAAGATGCTGGTTTCTGCAGGTATGACTCCTAATCCTGATAATATAGAAGAATCCAAATTTGTTTTTAAGGAAGTTGGATACAAAATAGTAGCTAAAATAAATACTGGTCTCCTCTATGAAGAAAACTTCGATACCATGGTTGAGGAATTCGCCCGCCTCTTTGAGTTTGACATTATAGAAATGGATGCCAGCCCTGCATTGCTCGAACGCTGCTATACTGATCTAGTTAAGAAAATTGCAGCTTAGTGAATAAAAGGTGGTACATCCGCCTGATATTTTTTATTCAGCAAAGTAAAAACATCTACATACGTCTTAATTCTTAATTCTAGTAATTATATGGGTATAGTAAATGTAAAAGTACTTCCTTTGCCATATTCACTATCGACCCTGATTTTTCCTCCGTGTAGTTCCACGTAGTTTTTAACAAGTGCAAGTCCAAGCCCTGTTCCTGCATATTTTCTGGAATCGGATGAGTCTACCTGGTAGAAAGGAGTGAATAAATTTTCTTGCATTTCTTTTTCAATACCAATACCATTATCTGCAACTGATATTTCAATCATATCATTCTTTTTAGATGCATTAATTTTGATAGTTCCACCATTTTGTGTAAATTTAACTGCATTACTTCCAAGATTATATAAAATTTGTTTGAACTTGATACTATCTCCGGTAATTGATAATGTTTCGGGCTTAACTTCAAGTTCCAATGTGATAGACTTTTTCTTTGCAAGTGGTGATATCATGGTCAATAAATTTTTCATTACTTCTTTTACCGTGAAAACTTCATAGTAAAGGTCCATTTTTCCTGCTTCTATCTTTGACAGGTCAAGAATATCATTTATGAGTTCCAGAAGGTGTTTACCGCTTGTGGATATATGGTTTGCAAATCTATCCTGTTTATCGTTCAATTCACCAAAGTCACCATCTATGAGCATATCTGAATATCCAATAATGGCATTTAGGGGAGTTCTTAGCTCATGACTCATCGTTGCAAGGAACTCACTTTTGGTTCTACTTGCAGCTTCTGCAGCAAGTTTAGCTTCCAGAAGATTCATTTGAGTGCGTTTGATGTCAGTAATGTCGTTATTTACCACTATGCCACCAAGCATTTCTCCGTCATCATCGATAACCGGAGCTGTGTAATTATGAATTATCCTTTTAACTCCATCAAATGCATCGATTTCAAGAAGCTCTTTTTCAACGGTAATGCCTTCCTTGATGGTATGACCAAGTGCCCAATCCTCTGCTTGAAGTTCTTTCATGGATGGGAAATAACGTGCCTTGAATACCCCATATTCTTCAATTCCAACATGTGGTTCTGCTCCCCATATCTTTTGACCTGCAGGATTTCCGCTGAGTATATTTCCACTTTTATCGGTTAGCCACAGACCAATTGGAAGTATCTCGAAAATTTTACTTAGGAACTTTTCACGCTTTCTTAGTTCTTGTTCAGCTTTCTTTTGTCCCAGTACTTTCCATACTGAATCCATCAAGAGTGTTAGCTGGAGAACATCTGTTTGTTTATAATCTGATCTCTTGTTGGCTACACCTACAACACCAACAATTGTATCTTTTTCAAAAACAGGTACTGTCAGATATTTGAATATTTGGACATGCCCTTTTGGATATCCTTTTTTTAGTGGATTTGGGACCTGAAAATCATTTACAATTATGTGCTTGCGTTGTCTTACTGCCTCTCCCCAGATACCTGTCTCATTTAGGTGGTATACTTTTGGCGGTGCAACGACTGAACAGTTATCTATTACTTTGGAAGACCATGTGTTTAAGGTAAATTCTTCTTTTGATTCGTCATAGAGATAAATATATCCAAATTTACTATCTGTCAATTTAGTAGCTTCATTTAGTGTATGGTTAAGCATTTCCTGAACAGAATCGGCGCGATACTGCAGAACATTAACAAGACTCTGAAGCCTTTCCTCATTGAATTTGTTCTGTTCATCCTTGGCTTTCTGTTTAGTAATATCTTCTACCAGGCAGTTAAAATATTGAACTCTTCCACCTACTGTATTAGTAGTAATAAGTGAGATTTTTAACTTTCCCCAAAAATGCTTTCCATCTTTCTTTATATATCGTTTCTCGATATTGGCATGATAGTAGCCACTGTTTTTGATAGTTGTTAGAACAAGTTGTTCTTTAGCGATATCATCTGGATATGTAATATCGACGTATGTCTTGTTTTGTAATTCGGATTGTGTATATCCGATGAGTGCAGAAAATTGTTTATTTGCCCGAAGTATCTTCCCATCCAGTGTTGATTGGTACATGCCTATGGCTGACTGCTCAAAAGAATCTTTGAATATGTACTCTGTATCATTAATTTTATTTTCAGGTTTGCTGTCAGTGGTATGGAAATCTATCAGTGACACCTCGTATGATAATATTTGTTTGCTTCGTGATTCGTATAACTAATTGATGGTCTTATGGATCCTATCATTATTATGTATATCTACGATTCTAGATTATCTTTGTAGATCAATTGTTAAGGATACAAAAAGAAATAATCAATTTATGTACAAAATAAAAGAAAAAAGAAATTATACAGGTCTTCCAACTTCTGTGACCTGCACACTCTCAACGCCTTCAACTGCAGCAAAAGCCTCTTCGACTTTTTCTGTGCCGCCTTCAAGGTCGCCAACAATAACAACCATCATAATAGCTTTCAAACCAAAAGCAATTGGCTGTTCTTCGTGTGTTCCGTACTCTGCACCTTCTGGTAATGCTGCCACAAGCCTGTCTTTAAGGGCTGCAAGGTCAACTTCTACGTCGACAGGCATGATCTTAATTGTTGCTGCTACTTCTCCCATCTTAGTCACCTTATGGGCCTACAAATCCGCATTTATCGCAGGTATATGGATTACTCTGCTGTCTGCAGCTTATACATCTTCCAAGTTCTCCGCCACATGTTGGACATGGGAAACGGACATATCCGGTCTCAACCAGTCTAATGCCGCATGCGACACACTGTTCGACTTTATTTGTCATTTGAATTCTCCTTAAAATGTGATATTTGATTAATGTAATACTGATTGCTCAGCATGTGATGATTTCAGTACATACTCAGTATAGAATTTAAATATTCCCCTTGATGTACGTGCCAATTGCATCTTTTCCGATAACAGCATCTACTATCCTTTCCGGTTCCTTTCCATTTATTACAATGCAGTCCATTTTATTATTTTTCAGAAAAGTCGCCAGTGAGCTATCAATACAAGTCCTTCCCATAGATTCGAGTTCATCAGCAGTCATTTGTCTTTGCAACACTTCATTATTGAACACTCCATCAACATCTGTGAGTTTTATTAAAGTAGCATCTGTTTTTTTTGCTATCCATGCTGCTATACTATCTGAAGTAATATTCCATGAGTGTTCCAGCTCATCAGTTCTTTTCAGAATATTATATGGAAAAAGTAGTGATAATCCTGGATTGATGTTGTCTAGGGAATCTACTGATGTGACATTACTTTTGTCTGCTATGTAGTATGCGTATTGCTCCATGGAAAGAATTGCCATCCAGTGAGTAGCATCATTGCTGAGTGCATATTTTTTATCTATGGACCTTATTGCATTAGCAAAATCTCCTCCACCTGGTACTATCAGTATGGAATGTTTGTTTTCAGATTCCTGCAAAGATAATAGGAGGGTATTTACTATAGCATTTGAGTGCTTCATCAGACTTCCTCCAAGTTTAATAACGACTCTGATGGTGATCCCTCTCAATTATTTTATATCCAGAATATTGTCTTCGAAAATTCTGGCAGCTGCATATGCAGGAAATACCTTTGATATATCGGATCCCCATTTGCCGGAAACAGATGTACATTCGAATCCAAGTCTTTCTGCTGCAGCGTGTATAATGAATTCTCCAATGCCTGCACAAACTATTCTGTTCAGTCCGTTTCTTTCTGATACCTCGGATATTGCTTCAGAAAGTAGTTCTACTTGTGTTTCCTTTACTTGTTCAGCAATATGGTAGATTTCTTCAGGGGATATTTCATCAAGATCGGCACATACAACACGTGCCAGCCTTCTCATTGAATCAGTTTTAGTTTTTCCTGCACCGTCAGCTGTTTCACATGTGTATATTTCTTCATCGATATCTCCTAGTAAGAGATATGCATCCGCAGTATTGGCAAAAAGTTCTGATGCTATGCGACATTTTCCTTTTGCTAAATCAAGGTCTTTAAGTAAGTAGGCAAGGTTTGTTCTAAGGCTTCCTGCGTATACTAGTTCACTACGAACAAGCCTTGAAAAATCTGTAATTCCTGCCCTGTGTATTCCATCTTTGATGGGAATTATGTCACTTGTAGTACTACCCACATCAACAAAAATGCAATCTCCCATTTCAGTACCAATGAGATTGGCTGAAGCTGCCCAATTTGCTGCAGCAAGTTCGCGTAGACTTTCTGATCCATCATAAAATAATCCGCGATTATCAATGTAGCGTATCTCTCCATCAAACGCATTATCAACTGATCTCATAATGAAATTGATACCTGCATTTTTATCAGCAAAACAATCTGCAAGCTCTCCTGTCATCACTACACTTACTTTATCTGGTCCGAGTCTATCTGATATTTCCTCAAGAGCTTCTGGAAGTGTTGTATCCTTCCAGAGGGGTATATAGTGTAACTCAATAATGTCGCCATTGGATGATGCTATTTTAGTATTTGCTCCTCCAATGTCTATTCCGATAATCTTCATGTCATGTCCTCAATCTCATATTTTGTGAATGAACACTCACCTTCTATACATATGTTATCAGGTAAGTTGCCTGAGATATTTTCAAGCAAAAGCTTTCCAATCTCATATTTCATAGTTTTATCCAGTCCGAAAATAGCAGTAGTAGGTCTGGGATTTACATCTACGACATATGCTTTTTTTCCGTAGACGATGTCTATTCCGGTGTATCCATTGCACTTGAGTGCTTTGACCGTATCAATTGCTATGTTGAATAGCTCTTTTTCAAAGTCTGTTTTGTATGGTACTATATTTCCCTTGTAATCAATAGTTGATCCTGGGTTCGTACCGTCAATATCAATAAACTGCTTGTTGACGCTTAATGGAAGTGGATCATTTCCTGCTATGATGCTAATGCTCAAATGCTCGCCTTCTACATATTCTGTAGCTATTGATCCTTCATTATGATCTGAGCTGGATGAAATTATAATATCTTCGGCAGCGCAACCATATCTTGGTTTGATGACAAAGTTACCCTCTTCTTTTTCATCAGATATTTTAGGTACAGATATCTTGTTTTCGCGAAGTCTCTTTGTACATTCTACTTTATCCGCACACATTCTGACAGATTCGGGGGAGCAACCAAGATTTATCGTATTGTCTTCTATTATATGTGATAGTTCTTCTAATAGTTCATCAGGTCCTATTGCAAGTGCTGCATCAGATTCAGACGCTGCTTTTTCGAGTATATTTTCAAAATTATCCATGTCTGATTCTATCAGCTTTCCAACTTCAAGTAATGGTCCTGCAGAAAGGTAATCGACTTCATGGCCAAGTCTGTGGAAGCTATTGGCAAGCGTTTTAAGCATGGCTTTGCCTTCTACTAATAGTGTGCCATCCATTCCCGTCCCTACGGCATATTCCGCAAGCAGTATTTTCATGTTGTTTGCAAGTGCATTATTTAATATATCATTTGCTATTATTACATCATCTGAATTTTGAATTTATATATTTCAAAAATAAATATATACTATCAAGTGAATTAGAGGACGAGGGATGAATATGGAACTTAATGCTGAAAATCCGTTTGTACAGGCACTGGCAGTTTCTACTACAATGGCAATTTTTATGATCGGTGTAGCGCTGGGGCTCATGCAGATATTTAAAACCGGTTCTCCATCAGTTCCTTTTCCTATAACTTTGCTTATATTCGCTGTTATATTCATTACCGGCTCTGTCTATTTTGAAGGTCGTGGGGCTGACTATGTGGGTTCGTTAGTGGGTGGTTCAATAGCTGCTTTTGTTGCAACTTTTTCTACAATCGCCTTTTTCACTGGTATAAAGTATTCTTTAAGTGGTGGAATCTCTGAAATGGGTCCGGATGCTGTAGTTTCAGCACTTGCTGTGTGTATGGTTTTTAGTATGTTGATCATACGCTTTCTTCAGCATAAACTTCAATCTGTTTACTGAATGTATGTTCGTTTTGTTCTTTGCTTGTTTTTCCCTTTTTAACTGGCACAAAATTATTTTTAAATAGAAAGCTTTTTATAGAACATCATACAATCACATGGTTGAATGCATATTATTGTGCACCAATATAGTGGAGATGTTGAGTATGGCCAAAGAATCCAAGAAATGTGATGATGTAGAAACTGCTGAAGAGGCTCAGGCTACGGAAGTTCCTGTGGAAGATGAGGCTGCACAACTTCGAGATAAACTTCTGCGCTTAACTGCAGAGTTTGACAATTACAGAAAAAGAAGTGCTCGTGAAAAAGAAGAATACCGTAAGTTTGCAGTTGAGAACTTGATATTAGATCTATTAGAAGTACATGACAACTTTGAAAGGGCGTTGGATTCTGCTAAAAATAGTGACAATATTGAATCTATAATTAAGGGCGTTGATATGGTCTTTAAACAGTTCAGCTCAATTCTTGAGAAGGAAGGTTTGAAGAAAATAGAATGTGATGGTGCCGAATTCGATCCGCATCTTCACGAGGCGATGTTACATATCGAAGACCCTGAACATGGCGATAACACTGTGATCGATGTATGCAAGCCCGGCTATTATTTGAATTCAAAGGTAATCAGGCCTGCAATGGTCACAGTTTCAAAAAAACCAGAGAAATAATCCTCCGGTTAACTAGATGTATGTATAAAAACATACTATAATTCACAGTAGAAACTTCATATTTAATTAATAAATTTATAAAGAGGTAATAATATGGGAAAGATCTTAGGAATTGACCTTGGAACTACTAACTCATGTATGGCAGTGATCGAAGGTGGGGAACCTACAATTATCCCTAATGCTGAAGGTGGTAGAACAACTCCTTCTGTGGTTGGCTTTTCAAAGAAAGGTGACAAACTTGTCGGTCAGGTCGCTAAAAGACAGATAATAACTAACGCAGAGAACAGTGTAAGCTCAATAAAGAGACATATTGGCGAAGCTGATTACACTGTAAATCTTAATGCTAAAGATTATACTCCTCAGGAAGTCTCTGCAATGATCCTTCGTAAATTGAAGGAAGATGCTGAAGCTTACCTTGGTGAAACCATTACACAGACCGTTATCACAGTTCCTGCTTACTTTAATGATTCTCAGAGGCAGGCTACAAAGGATGCAGGTACAATTGCTGGTCTTGAAGTTCTCAGAATTATCAATGAGCCTACCGCAGCTTCCCTTGCATACGGCCTTGATCAGGATGAAGGCGACCATAAGATCATGATCTACGATCTTGGTGGCGGAACATTTGATGTATCTATTCTGGAACTCGGAGATGGTATCTTTGAAGTTCTTTCCACAAGCGGTGACACTCATCTTGGTGGAGATGACTTTGACCAGAGGATCGTTGATTTCCTAGCAGATGAGTTCAACAAAGCAGAAGGAATTGATATTTCAAAGGACAAGGCAGCTTTGCAGCGTCTTAAGGATGCAGCTGAAAAAGCAAAGATCGAACTTTCCGGTGTTGCTTCCACTAATGTCAACCTTCCGTTCATAACAGCTGATGCGAACGGTCAGCCAAAACATATTGATATTGATCTTACAAGAGCACAGTTCGATAAGATGACAGCAGACCTTGTTGACAAGACCATGGTGTCCGTCAAGAGGGCAATGGACGATGCAAAACTCAAGGCAGATGACATCGATAAGGTACTTCTGATAGGCGGTTCCACAAGGATACCTGCAGTAACTGATGCTGTTAAGAAGGCAACTGGCAAAACACCATTTAAGAACATCAACCCTGATGAAGCTGTGGCAGTTGGTGCAGCAGTGCAGGCTGGTGTACTCAGCGGTGAAGTTCACGATGTTCTTTTGCTTGATGTATCTCCTTTGACTCTTGGTATTGAGACTATGGGTGGGGTTGCAACACCTCTTATCGAGAGGAACACAACCATTCCTACAAAGAAGAGCCAGATATTCTCAACAGCAGCTGACAGCCAACCATCTGTAGAGATCCATGTCCTTCAGGGTGAAAGAGGAATTGCTTCCGCTAACAAGACTCTTGGAAGATTCATACTCGATGGTATACCACCTGCACCAAGGGGAACACCACAGATTGAAGTTACCTTTGACATTGATGCAAATGGTATTCTTCATGTAACTGCAAAGGATCTTGGAACTGGTAAAGAACAATCCATATCCATCCAGAAGCCCGGTGGACTTACCGATGATGAGATCGACCAGATGGTCAAGGACGCTGAACTTCACGCAGAAGAAGATCAGAAGCGTAAGGAAGAGGTCGAGATCAAGAACACGGCCGAATCTCTTGTGAATGCAGCTGAAAAGGCTATCGAAGAAGCTGGTGACATTGCAACCGATGAGCAGAAATCAAAGGTCGAAGAAACAACCGCTGCGCTCAAGACCGCTCTTGAAGGTGAAGACCTTGAAGATATCAAAGCAAAGACCGATGAACTTCAGTCCGCAGTCTACGAAATCTCCGCAGCAATGTACCAGAAGGCCCAGGAAGAAGCAGCTGCTGCAGCAGATTCTGAAGCTCCGGAAGGCAGTGGCTCAGGTGATGATGAGAACATTGTTGATGCAGACTATGAAGTAGTCGACGACGAAAAGTGATCTGGATATAAGAAAAGTTCAAGTAAGATACTGTAATCTCTACGGTATCTTAATCTTTTAATTTTATCTAATCTGAATATTAAATTCAACCTATTACAGGAATCACTCATGTCTACCCAACGCGATTATTACGAGATACTTGGAATTTCTAAGGATGCAACAGAGTCTGAGATCAAAAAAGCATACCGAAAGCTTGCTATGAAGTATCATCCTGATAAGAACAAAGAGGATGATGCTGAGGGAAAGTTCAAGGAAATATCGGAAGCTTATGCTGTCCTTTCTGATGAGGAAAAGAGGGAGCAATATGACCGCTTTGGACATGCAGGTATTGATGGTCGCTATTCTCAGGAAGATATATTCAGGAATGCAGACTTTGGTGGTTTTGACGACCTCGGTGATATTCTTGGAAGTATTTTCGGAAGAGGCGGTGGCTTTGGCGGCTTCGGTGGCTTTGGCGGACAACCTCGCAATGGGCCACAAAGGGGCTCAGACCTTCGTTATGATCTAAAGATCACACTGGAAGATGCTGCAAACGGGCTAGATACCACGATCAATGTTCCCCGGGCAGAAAGCTGTGAAACATGTAATGGTACTGGTGCAAAGGCTGGAACAAGTCCGAAACAGTGCAGTGCATGCCATGGATCCGGTCAGATGACCCGTGCACGCGATACACCATTCGGACGCTTCATGTCAACCAGTACCTGTAGTGCATGTGGTGGAATGGGTGAGATTATTGATGATCCCTGTCCTGCATGTAAGGGTACAGGTAAGACCAAGAAGGTCAAGAAGATATCCGTGAAGATCCCAAAAGGTGCTGATAATGGCCTGCGCCTGAAAGTGAGGGGTGAAGGTGAGGGCGGTACCCGTGGCGGTCCTGCAGGTGATCTTTATGTTGTTGTCCATGTTGAACCCCACGAGCTCTTTGAACGTGGCGGTGACGATATCCTGTATGAGCTTCCGATTACATTCTCACAGGCAGCACTGGGTGATGATGTGATGGTGCCAACACTTCATGGTAAGGTCAAGATGAGCATCAAGGCTGGAACTCAGACTCACTCCATACTCAGACTTAAAGGCAAAGGGATGCCACATCTGCATGGACGTGGTCAGGGTGATCAGCTTGTAAGGGTGATCGTGGAGACCCCTGTGAACTTGTCAAGTGAGCAAAAAGACTTATTCAAGAAGTTTGCTGAGCTTGAAAAAGGAGTTCATGGCAATCATACAAAGGGTGGCAAAGGAATTTTTGAGAAGGTCAAGGATGCATTTGATTCCTGATTTGCTTACTTTTCTATTTTTTATTTTTTGATGCATTTATTTGGTAACATTCATATTTTAAGCATTTTTGTCGATGCATTGCCAGTTCAATCTTTTCTGGATTTTGAAGCTTGCTCAGATGGTAAGATATAAAAGGCAGTAATATCATTATGCGTGTTTATTCTTAATCATATATGGTTTGTACTACTCTTATGAAGGGATACCATGAAAGCTGTAATAATTGGTGCCGGTGAAGTCGGTTACCACATTGCTAAGGCCCTGTATAATACGCACGATGTTGTAGTTATCGATATCGATGAGAAGGCATGTGAACGCGTTGACGAATTGGATGTGCAGGTGATACAGGGTAATGGTGCCAACGTTTCCATTCTCAGTGGAGTGCTTGTAGGTACAGATATTCTTGTAGCTACGACAGGCTCGGATGAAGTTAACATTGTTGCATGCATGGCATCAAAATTGATCGCTGAAGACAATGCCGATTTCAGTACTGTTGCAAAGGTAAGTAATCCTGATTATATTGATAAACCAGTGACAAAACGTACCAAGATCGGTATTGACCTTATGATTTGTCCTGAGTTATCCCTTGCATCAGAAGTTGCAGATATCCTTGCAATTCCTTCTGCTATTGACTTCAATTTTTTTGCAGAAGGTAAAGTTGAGATGATGGAGTTTGTGGTTTCTGAGGATAATTATCTTGTCGGGAAGGACATGAAGGAACTAAACCTCGCAAATTGCTGTATTGTCAGCGCACTTTTTAGGGATTCCGATGTGATTATTCCTCATGGTGATGACACGATAGAAGCAAATGATCACCTTGTTGTTATTGGAAAATCAGCATCAATGGATAGTGTGCGTGATAAGTTTGGTGGCAAAGGTGGAAAAAGAAGCAAAGTTATGATCATCGGTGGTGGTATTGTTGGTTTCTATCTTGCAAAATTAGTGGCAAAAAGTGAATTTGATCTCATAATCATAGAAGCCGATCCTCAAAGATCAGTTCAGATAGCTGAAGAATTGCCAGATGTACTTGTTTTGAATGGTGATGGTACTGACATCAATCTTCTAAAAGAAGAGGGTGTTGAGGAAATGGACGTGGCTATAGCTGTTACTAACAGTGATGAAAAGAACCTGCTCTGTGCTTTGATAGCTAAACAACTGGGGGCCAAAAAGGTAATTGCAAGAGCTGACCGTTCTGATTATGTACCACTATTTGAGATGGTTGGTGTGGACAGTGCAGTAAGTCCAAGACAAGCTACAGTTAAAGAAGTAATGAAATTAACAATGGGTTCGGCTATTGAATCTATTGCAACTATCGAAGGTGAGAAAGCTGGTATCATTGAATACACTGCTTCAAAGAAATCCAAGATAACAGGGAAACCACTGAAAAATATCAAATTCCCTGCAGGCGCAATAGTTAGTATTGTTGTTCACAAAGGGAATACAGTTGTACCTCGGGGCAATTATGTGATTCAGGAAGGCGACCGCGTGGTTGTCTTCTCACTTCAATCTGCAAATTCGGAAGTTGAAAAACTTTTTAAATAATCTATTAATGGGGTATTGAAGATGAATCTTGGAATTATCTTTAATGTTCTGGGTGGCCTCCTTCGATTTCTCGGATTAATTATGGCAATACCTCTTTTTGTTGCTATTTATTATGGTGAATCTCCACAACCATTTGTATTTGCAGTTGTTATCACCGGGGTCACCGGTTTCCTTCTTTCTTATAAATATCATGCTGAAGGTGACTGGAAGAAAAGAGAGGGATTTGCGATTGTGGCATTTGGATGGCTTGCTGCTGCTCTATTTGGCTCCATTCCTTTCATGCTGGATGGCATCGCACCTATTAATGCAATATTTGAATCGATGTCAGGTTTTACAACAACGGGGGCAACTGTTCTTATAGATTTAGAGAGTCATTCAAGGAGTATACTTTTCTGGCGCAGTATGACTCAATGGATTGGCGGCATGGGTATTATCATGCTTTTTATCGCTATTCTTCCAAAGTTAGGTGTTGCCGGAAGGCAGTTGTTCCGTGCTGAAGCACCAGGTCCCACCGAGGATAAAATAAGGCCTCGTATCAGGGAAACTGCCAAGATATTATGGATGGTCTACGTAATTATATCAGCTATTGAAGTTGCGGTGTTAATGCTTGCTGGAATGAATGGTTATGATGCTGTGACCCATACATTCACAACCATGGCATGTGGTGGTTTTTCACCCTATGCTGCTAGTGTCGCAGAATTTCAGAGCCCTTTAATAGAAGGTATAATTACTCTTTTTATGTTCATTGCTGGTGCAAACTTTGCCTTGCACTATAAAACATTATATTCTAATCACAAAAGTCTTTTAGAGGACAATGAATTCAAGTTCTATTTATTAATAGTTACTCTGGCCACATTTCTACTGACGCTGTCCTTGTGGCGAAATATGGGTGATACTCTGGCAACTTCTTTCAGATATGCCATATTTCAGGTGGTTTCAATTGTGACAACAACCGGATATGCAACAGTCGATTTCGATCTATGGGCCGATTCATCTAAGATGGTCCTGCTCTCGGTCATGTTCATCGGGGGCTGTGCAGGTTCAACGGCAGGTGGCATAAAAGTGGTACGTTTTCTACTTCTCTTGAAGTATGCCCAACGTGCATTGTTCAAATCCGTTCATCCGCGTGCTGTAAAAACAGTAAAATTCAACGATAAGTCTGTGCCGGAAGATGTTTTACAGGCCATAATCTCTTTTGTAGTCATTTATTTTATGATATTTGCAATTTCCACTGGTCTGCTTGCACTTATGGGTATTGATCTTGTCAGTTCCATAACTGCATCAATAGCAACTCTTGGAAATATAGGCCCTGGTTTTAATATGGTGGGTCCAATGGCAAGCTTTGATTCGATACCTTTTATTGGAAAGCTTTTACTCATTGGTAATATGTGGGTAGGAAGGCTTGAGGTTTTCACAGTAATAGTAATGCTGACTCCTGAATTCTGGAAACGATAAATACTTTTTACAACTATTGTTTAGAATACAAATTAAACTAAATCAGTAGGCAATGCTTATGGTTTAATAGAAAATTAAAAAAAATCAGAATAAAGTGACATTTCAATCACTTTATTAGCGCTCAAAATCCAATTCGTACTTAACGATATTTTTAAAAAGAACTCTCATATCCCATAGCAACTTCTTGTTTGCCTTGAATAGCGCATACAATAGGTCAAGTAGGCTCATGCTTGTAAAGTTCACACCTTTCAGTGAATGTGCAAGTGAGTCAAATTCCTTGTCAGTGAATTTCACAAAAATATCTTTGGCTATGAGACTATTATCAATATCAATGCCAATTGTTGATCTCCATCTATCTTCATATTCCTGAAGAGCTTCTACGGATACATCATTTTTGGAGATCGCATTATATGCTACTTCACCTGCAATCTTTCCTGCTTCCATTGCATTGATAATGCCGCCACCGGTAATCGGGTCAGACTGTCTTGCAGCATCGCCGACAAGCATCAATCCATTTTTGGTGGTTCTTTCGATGCTACCGCATACGGGTACTCCACCTACGTCGATCTCAAGTATATTTGCGTCAGGATAATTTTTCTCGAGGAAATCATTTAGATAATCAACGGCATGCTTCTCTCCAGATCGGCTTCCAAGGATACCAATCCCGACATTTGCCATATCATTGCCCTTTGGGAATATCCATATGTATCCGGAAGGTGCTACCTCATTGCCTGTGTAGAAATTACAGAAGTTCTGGTCTATACCAGTTCCACTAACCAGATATTGGGCACATGTCTCTATATCTTTTGGCTTCAGGGAAGTATCAATTCCTGCCCATCTTCCCACTTTTGATTCCACTCCGTCTGCACCGATAACGATCTTAGCACGAATTTCGCGTTCAATGCCCATGTGCATGATCTTTGCACCGCGTACAAAGCCATCTTCAATGATAAGGTCCGTTGCCCTGGTCTTTACAAAAACATCTGCACCTGCTTTTGCACTTTCGTAGGCCAATGCTCTGTCAAAAATCTTACGCTCGAGAACGTAACCAACTTCTCCTCCTGATATCTCTTCGGACATTTCGATAACTGTTCCGTTAGGTGAGAATATGCGTGAACCTTTTACATCAGCGCTGATCCAGCGGTGATCCGGTTCTATATGTTTGTGAAGCCATAATTTGCTTACACCTTCAGCACACCTTATTGGATCGCCAATTTCCTGTCTTTTCTCTATGAGGAGGACGCTAAGACCTTTTTCAGCAGCTGTTTTGGCTGTAGTTGAACCTCCAGGGCCTGCACCAATGACAATTACATCGTAGCTATCTTTCATAGGTCTACCTCAAAAGCTGATACTGGGCAGATAGTTGCACATATTTTACACTCTGTGCATGTGTCATCAACTTCAATCCATGTTTCGACTAACTCCAGCGCACCAACCGGGCATACGCTAACACATGCACCACAATATCCGCACTTGAATTTGTTCACTTTAATGGTCACCACTTATCACCTGTATAAACATAATCATTTTAATAATCTTGAAGAAGGATATACCTTTTTTCCTTAATGTGTACGCTGGAATAGTTATCAGAGTAACTCATATTGGTAAAAGGACTATAAGTGAATTATGCATGTGTGTTAAATGCACAGTTTAACTCTTGCTTTTCCCGTTTTGACATCGAATTTCTCAGTAACGTATTCTCTTGAAGCTCCATGTCCATGAAGCATGATCTCCACAAGGTCATGTGGTTCATCTATGTCTGTACTGAGAAGGAATGAATCGTAAACGTGAATTGATTGCTGCATTTCTTTTGCAATGTTGCAGTGATTCAGGAAACTGGAACCATAATATTTAACATGGAATTTATCTGGATTTTTGATGAATAGTATATTGGTTCCGCCACCTTTACCCGGTACTATCACCAGGTCTTCATCAGCACTAGATATCTCTTTCAGGTGCTTTGGGCTAACCATGGGCAGATCCGCCATTATCACTAATACGGGGTCCTGCATCTTTTCCAGATAATCGTTTATGGCCTCATTTAGGTCATGCTCGCTGGAATGGATATTCACTTCAAGGTCCTGGGGTACGCCGTTGCTAGGTGTGGTAAGTATATCTATGTTTTTTATATCTGCCTCTTTCAGACTTTTGACCACATCTCTAAGCATCAACTCTACGAAGTGCTCCCTTTCTTCCAGGCTTAATACAGGAGATAGTCTTGATTTAGCGTTCTGTTTTTTGTATGGAATAACGGCTCTCATTGTACTGCCTCGTAAAGAGCATTTCTCTTTTTTGGAGTTCTGCCAGTTTCATTGATTATCCACTCAATTTCTTCTGCAGACAGGTGCTCTCCGTTTGTTCCGCCTGATGCAGCTGTGATCTGATCTTCCATTAATGTTCCGCCAAGGTCATTTGCACCGCAATGCAATGCTACTTGTGCCAGTTTCTTGCCAAGTTTCACCCAGGGTGCCTGTATATTGCCGATGTGCTTGTGAAGTATGATTCTTGCAATCGCCTGCATTTGGAGGTCATCAATGCCGCTTGTCATGAACTTGCCTTGCTGCATCATAGCTTCGCCAATTTTGTTATTGTAGGGCATAAATGCCATAGGTATAAACTCGGTGAAACCACCGGTTTTCTTTTGTATATCACGAATAATGAACATGTGCTCCAATCTTTCTTCTATGGTTTCCACATGGCCATACATCATAGTTGAGTTCGTTCGAAGTCCAACTTCGTGAGATGCTGTAATTGTGTCGATCCATTCCTGGGTGCTTACTTTACTTGAGCAGATAATCTTCCTCACTCTGTCTGAAAGTATTTCGGCGGATGTTCCTGTCAGGGTGGCAACCCCACAATCTTTCACCCGCTTACAGGCTTCATGTGGTGAAATACCTTCCATGCCTGAAGCGTGGTATATTTCCATGGGTGAAAGGGCATGTATGGTCATTTTAGGATAATTGGAACTTATAGCTTCGAATATGTCTGTATAATAATCCATATTCATTTGTTTTAGGTAGCCTCCCTGTACGCAAACCTCTGTGGCTCCCAATTCGTCTGCCTTTCCAACCTCTGCTACTACTTCTTCCTTTGAAAGTATGTATCCTTTCTCTGTTTTAAATGCACAGAATCCACAATCTCCTGCACACAGGTTGGTGAGGTAAATATTGCGATTCACGACGTAGCTGACTTCATTCCCGGCTGCGCTTTGGCGGAGTTCGTCAGCAAGAGTAAATAATTCAAAAGGATTAACATTCAGTAGTTCTATGGCATCTTCTTTGCCAACATTACCACTGTGTGCTTTTTCCATAATATTATCAGAAATCATGTTATCAGTGATCTGTTAAAGTATTTCAACTTCGATCTGTTTCATACTATCTGAGCTAATAATGGGGTTGTAAATGGTATTCCTTTGGACTGCTTGTCTTCCCGAAGATATAATAAACCATTCAAGCTCTTCCGCTGACATGATCTCTCCATTCTTTCCGCCTGCTGAACTTGATATCTTTTCTTCCATTAGCGTTCCACCAAGGTCATTAGCACCGCAATGAAGGGCAACCTGAGCTAGCTTTTTACCGAGTTTCACCCAACTTGCCTGTATGTTGTCCACATGAGTGTGAAGTATAATGCGTGCAAGAGCATGAATCTGAAGGTCATCGATGCCGTTTGTTGCATACCTGCCGGATTCAATAATCTCCTGCCCTATTTTATTATTATATGGCATGAAAGGAAGAGGTACGAATTCAGTAATTCCTCCTGTCTTCATTTGTATGTCTCTGACATGCATGATGTGATCGATTCTCTCTTCGACCGTCTCAATATGTCCATACATTATAGTTGCTGTTGTATTTATGCCTGTGGTATGTGCTTTACTTATGACCTCGATCCACTGGGCTGTATTTAGTTTGCCTGGACATATTTTCTCCCTGACCCTGTCAGAGAGTATTTCTGCTGCAGTACCTGGCATGGTATCAAGTCCTGCATTTTTAAGCTCAAGGAGTGCTTCTTCAATACTAATACCGCTCTGTTTCGCTGCATGATAAATTTCCATGGGTGAAAATGCATGTATGCTGATATGTGGAAATTCTGATTTTACGGATCTGATTATATTGGTGTAGAAACTCAGGTCAACATCCGGTAATAATCCACCCTGTATGCACACTTCTGTAGCATTATTTTCAACCGCATCCTCCACCTTATCAAGAATATCTTCTATGTTGAGCAAGTATCCTGAACTGTCTTTGAATGCACAAAATCCGCACTTCCCAATGCATCGGTCAGTAAAGTTAATGTTTCTATTAATGACGTAAGTAACAGTATCTCCCACAGTTTCCTGCCGGAGTCTGTCAGCAAGTTCAAAAAGTTCAAAAGGGGGTGCTTGAAGTAGTGCAAGGGCATCGTCTTTGGTCGTCTTCCCTTTATAGGCATTATCAATTATATGGTCAGGGATAGTGGATATCATGTTGTTCTCCAGCATGTGTTTACAGGTTCGTAATGTAAAACTAAGTCCTGTATAGGGTATGCCCTATTCAAACCTTTCTATATCCTTCTTCGTTAGCCAGTCTTGCGATCAGGTCTGATATTTCCTGGCTATACCAGCCTTTCTTTATATATTGAGGGTAGATGGGCAGTCTTTCTCGAAGTGTCATTTCCCGTATGCTTTCTTTTAGCTTATCTATTTCAGGCCAGTCAGCTTCGGGATTGACCCAGTCTATAGTTGTGGGGGATATTCCTCCAAGATCGCTTGCTCCACACTCTATGAGAATATATGGGTCAATAAGATTTGGAGCTACCTGGATTGCAATATCTTCTGAAAGTACCTCACTGGCAATTAGAACAGTTTGCATCATTTCTTCATCACTGGGTGCAGGCCAGTCTTCCATTAATGTGCCAGCTTTTGGTTTAAAGTTCTGGATAATGACTTCTTGTATATGGCCATATTCCTGATGCAATTCTTCAATGAGCTGAAGTGAATTTATTCTATCGTCCAGTGTTTCCCCAATTCCCACGAGAATGCCAGTGGTGAAAGGGATCTTCAGTTGACCTGCATATCTTATGGTCTTTATCCTGTTTTCCAATACTTTTCCTGGAGAGTCTGTGTGTGCTATGAGGTCTGCAGTAGTTTCCAGCATTAAACCCATGCTTGCATTTAGTGGTTTTAGTTCCTCAAGCTCTATGTAATTAAGTATACCTGCATTGGTGTGTGGTAAAATCCCTATATCTATCGCTTTTTCACACAGCACTTTTACATAATCGACAGTAGATGGGTAACCTGCCTCATTCAGCCATTCTTTATATTCCTGCAGCTCTTCGGCATATTCTCCAAAAGTAAAAAGAACTTCTGTGCATTCTGCTTTTGCACCTTCTTCTAAAATGGGTATTATTTCTTCCAGGCTCATAAGCTTCGCTTCTGGATGCTCCGGGCTACGCTTAAAAGTACAATATCCGCAGTTGTTCCTGCAGATATTTGTGACTGGTATGAATACATTCCGGCAAAATGTAATAAATTCAGACATCGTTAATTCAAAGAATACAAGCACACATACATAAGTTTAATTGAAGAGAAATTTTTATGCCCTTGGATGTGCTCTTCGATCACTATTATTTCAGAATATCTTGGAGTGCATCCTTTACGCCAAGTGCCACTCCCTCTACTTCTATTCCACCTTTTCCTTTTGCTCCATCTCCTACAACATAGAGGCCTTTTATTGGTGTAATGTTTTTAAGGTCAGTACCGGAAGCTGATCTGTTAACTGGCCATCCGTCTGAATATGATTGTACAAGAAGCACTTCATATTCTTTTCCTGAAAATATCTCTTCGAGGTCTTTTAGTCCAAGGTCGATCTCTTCCTCAAGATGATCTATATTTTTCCATTCAACACACTGATGTGCCATTGTCAGGTGTTTTCCAGGAGGTGCAAGGCTTGGATCAATATTTGTCACTTCATTGATACCGTTCACTCTTCTAGCATAGGGTGTCAGCAATACGCCTCCATGTCCTATTAGTGGTTTATCCGATGTCAGGCATATTTTCACGCCGGCAGAAGGTTTCAGCTTTTTTGCAATATTGCTATATCTGTCAATTTCTGTTTTTGCAGTGTCATCATCAAGCATCATTGCTGTGAATGGGTGTCCTATGTCGCTGATGATCAGGTCTGCTTTATGTTCCATATCATCAACAAGTACGCCTGTAGCTTTCCCATTATCGCTTAGTATCTTTGTTACTTCTGATGATGTGTGGATACTTCCGCCATTTCTCACAACGACATCTATCAGAGCATCTATGACTCCTTTACAGCCACCCATGGGCACACCTGATCCGCCGTGGCGGTAAAGTTTCTCGATGATCTCAAAACCTTCTTCCACAGGTACATCTGCTGCACGAAGGCTGAGTGCCCATCCAAAAAATGAATCTGCAATTCGGTTTGTCCAGTCCTGATCAATGTGCTTTGTACACCAGTCTGCAAAAGAACCTTCATTTGGTTGATTCTTTCTGGTACTGATCGCGTAAAAAATAAGCTTTAAACGATTTATCAATGAAAATTGTGTCTTAAAATCCTCAAATAGGATGTCCTTGTGGCCAAAGCTATAATTTGTATCGCCTTTTTTGCGTGGTATTCTAATAACTGCACTAGGCTTAATGCGCACGATCTCGACGTCTGCACCAATCTCTTCAAGCAGGTTTGCAAGGGGCCCTGTTGGTCCATGGGGTATCATGTGCAGTGCACCGGTACTAAGCTGGAATCCATGATATGGTATATTGGTAAACCTTCCTCCATTTATGGGGAGCCGTTCAAAGACTTCTACTTCATATCCTGAATTTGAGAGACTGGCTGCACTCAGCAATCCTCCAAGGCCTGAACCAATTATTATTGCTTTCATGTTATCCCTCTATTGCTTTAACAGGGCAGTAAGCAATGCAAATGCCACATTCAATACATTTTTCGCTCATTTTTGCCTTTGCATTTACAACAATGGCATCCAGTTTACAAAATGTTGCGCACTGACCGCACCCTACACAATTATCGTTCACTTTCATTGAATGTCACCGAATCTGGATGTATTAAGTACTCAACAATAAAAAGTGTTATTGTCAATGATTTGAAAATATCGGGGTCCATTAATTTTAAGGTTGTATTTTTATTTCATTCTTATTTTTGGATGTTATAATTACTGCTGTTGTTATATATTGTTCTTCGGTCTTAATTAATAGAAAAATATATTATTATTCAAGTGCATTTATAATATAATGGATAAGATCGATCTTGAAATATTGGGGTATCTTTCACGTAATTCCAGGATGCATAGCACTGAAATTGCGAGTGGGATCGGGGTAGCTACCTCTACTGTGCATAAAAGAATCGAAAAGATGCGTGAATCGGGGGTCATTAAAGAATTCACAATAAAAATAGACCCTTCTATCGTAGGACTTAATGCTACAAGTTTTGTTGGTTTGAATATAGATTCCAGTAAAAGGATCAATGTACTGAATAAACTAAAACAGATCGATGATATTCTTGAGATATACGAGCTTCTGGAACCATATGACATTCTGTTAAAGGTGCAGACACTCGATGTGCATTCTTTAAAGCAAAATGTTTTGCAGGCACTTTGTGGAATGGATGGTGTGGCTGAAGCTACCAGTTTGCTAACTACAAAATGTCACAAGGATAAACCTTCAACGATACCGATTGAATGAATGCTCAGTAAATTTGCTAGTGCTGAACCATTAGCAGCGAACGTACCATTAAGTATGCCTATGTAATGGGCCAGGAAAATGGTAAGATTAAAGAAGGCGATATTGTTTCGGTTTTGGGACTATTCCCGATAATGTTCATCTGTGAACTATTTACTACACAGAGAATATAATTTTAATGGTTTAGGGGATTTGATAGATACCCTGCTTTATATCTGCCCAACATGCCATACTTGAAGTTTTGAGAAGTATAGTACACACAATGTAGGTGAATGGCTGGTATTCTCATGCTCGGAATGTGGCTGTGCTATTAAAAAGTATTATTCTTTGAAACAAGTATAGATTTTGATTTCCATTTCTGCTTTTTTAGTATCATCTATATTATAAATCTCAAAATAATCAGGGATCATCATATCTATTTATTATTAATTGCGTATATTTTTTGGAATTGTTTGCATCTGTTATTTTTATTTTGAACAAATCAATTTCCATAATGAAACTTTGGAAAATATATTTATCTGGTGGGATATTAATTTGGAGTTGCTCCTGGTGATAAAGTCAAAACATACTTCTTTTGCTCAGAAATCAAATCTTATTTACATTATAATTAAATATAATTATATTCTAATGATTGTCATTATCGTCCTACTTTTTTCTTTCATAATCGGAATTGATATACTTTAAATAGAATGAATTATTATCAAATAGTAGTCAACACTATCTATTGAAATTTTCGTCAACAGATAAGGTTAAGTTCCCTTAATAAGTTGTGGATAATTTGGTACAAAAGTCTTATGTAGGCTGTTTAAATCAAATACTATATCTATGGTTATACTTTCAGGAGAGTTATTATGTCAGGAATAATCGATACCAGTAACGTAATATATAGTTACATACCGGTTGCAATCATCCTTGTTGTGGCATTAGTTATGCCTCCTATTACTATGTTTATTGTAAAAACATTAAGTCCTAGGAGTAGAGGTGTAGCAAAATATGAGACATACGAGTCCGGATCTGTCCCAATTGGGAACGCAAGGATCCAGTTCGATGTCGAATATTATCTTTATGCCATTGCTTTTGTTCTTTTTGATATTGAAGTCCTTTTCCTTTACCCATGGGCTACTATCTTCAAAGGACACGGTATTACAGGGATAGCAACCGTTGAAATGTTAGTCTTTATTTTTGTTGTATTGTTTGGTTATGTATACCTGTTAAAGAAGGAGGCTCTAAAGTGGATGAAGTAGAGCAAGTTGAATATGAACAAGTCCCAGGCACTATGCTTACAGATAGTAATGCTATCTGTGACTTTCTGAAGAAAACAAAGGTTCAGGATGTTCTAAACTGGGGTAGGAAAAACTCATTGTGGTTTATGGTAAACGCTATGGGGTGCTGTGGTGTGGAGTTACTGGCTACCGGTATGGCACACTATGATACCGATCGTTTTGGTATCATTCCAAGGAACTCCCCAAGACATGCCGATGTAATGATCATCAGTGGTTATGTCACAAAGAAGTACCTTCCAGCACTGCAGACTGTATGGGATCAGATGCCTTCACCAAAGTGGGTAATATGCTTCGGTGACTGCGCTATTAGCGGTGGACCATTCTATGAATCTTACAGTACTCATCAGAATATAGATGAGATATTCCCTGTGGATGTTTTCGTACCAGGGTGTCCTCCAAGATGTGAAGCACTTATCCAGGGATTTGTCGAACTGCAGAAGAAGATTATCGCAAAGAAAGACAAAGGTACGGAGTACTAAGGTGAGAAAATGGATTCAAAATCAGTTATGAATGCAATAACTTCCAAGTTTCCCGATATCCACTTCGTATTCCGAGAATCCGATATCAGGATAACTGGTAGGGTTAGAGCTGCAAAAGTTGTGGAGGTATGCCAGTACCTTAAAGAAGAGGTGGAATTTGGTCACCTTTGCTGTGAGTTTGGTGTAGACTATCCTGAAAGAAATGAGATCGAGGTTGTGTATGTAATAGGCTCTTATGAGCACCCTGTGATTCTCACAATGAAGGCGATCCTTCCAAGGGACAACCCGGAAATCGAATCAGTGGTTCCAGTATACTGGAATGCAAATTGGTACGAAAGAGAGACACACGAACTGTTTGGTGTACAATACCTGAATCACCCTGACCTTAGACCACTTGTCCTGACAGAGGAATTGTATGGAGAGTGGCCACTCAGGAAAGATTACGAAGGTTTCCCGAACAAAACAGCTAGGAACTTGGTGTGAGGTAAAATTATGGATGAAACAGTTAAACCATCTGAAATGATAGTACACCTTGGCCCTCAACACCCAATGATGCCAGGCCCTTTCAGATTGAACGCAAAACTGAAAGGAGAGACTGTAGTAGACTCTGAGGTAGATATTGGATGGATCCACAAAGGGATCGAAAAGATCCTGGAAAACAAAACATATCTCCAGGGTATTACTATTGTGGACAGGATCTGCTATCTTGCTGCGATAACCAACGAAGAAGCATATGTTGGTTGCGTTGAGAAGCTTGCAGGAATTGAGGTGCCTGAGAGGTCACAGTACATACGTGTTATAGTAGAGGAACTATCCAGGATACAGAGTCACATACTGGGTATGGGTGAATATGCTTCTTTCCTTGGATTTGTGAGTATGTTCATGTACACCATCAGGGACAGAGAAGATCTAATGAGTCTTATTGACTCTATTACAGGAGCACGTATCACACATAGTTTCCTGCGTTTTGGTGGTGTCAAACAAGATTTGCCAGACAATTTTGCCAATGATGTAAAATACGTTTTTGGAAATATCAGAAAAGCAGTTGACCAATATGAGGAACTGTATGCTACAGATAGGATCTATAAGGCAAGAACTGTAGGTATTGGTGTAGTCGATGCAGATACTGCTAAAGACCTTGGTGTATCAGGTCCACCATTAAGGGCAACAGGTGTTGCTTTTGATATCCGTAAGGATGAGCCATATCTGGTTTATAACGATCTTGATTTCAAGGTATGTACTCATACTGATGGTGATGTATACGCAAGGATACAAGTACGTCTTGATGAGATCCGCGAGAGTATGTACATAATAGAACAGTGTCTTGACCAAATTCCATCAGGTCCACTCTTCCCAGAGGGTACTGCATATGGACGCAGGACTCCTATCATGAGAGTTCCTGCAGGAGAGGTTTTCCACCGCGTTGAGGACCCAAGAGGAGAAATGGGATTCTACATGGTTTCTGATGGCTCAGATAAGCCTTATCGTGTGAAGGTAAGAGGGCCGGTATATCCAACATTGCAGACATTACCTGGGCTTCTTAAGGGAGTTCCTGTTGCGGATATCGTGGCAATTGCAGGTAGTATGGACACATGTACCAGTGAAGTTGACAGGTGATCATGATGATGCATTTAGAAGATATATTAATCAATCCGCTTTTAAGAGCAATTCTTGGTCTGTGTCTTATGGGTGTTGTTTTTGGAGGCGCCTGTGTAGTTATATGGTTTGAGCGCAAACTCTCTGCTGATATCCAGCAGAGATACGGTCCAATGAGAGTAGGTCCTCATGGTTTACTCCAATTGGTTGCCGATGCTATCAAATTATTTACCAAAGAAGATATCATTCCAAAAAATGCTGATAAGCTCTTATTCGTTTCAGCACCGATACTTCTTCTGGGATCAGTTTTCCTGATGCTCGTTGCAATGCCATTCGGTGCAATTATCATAAATGGAGAAACATATGTAATTGCAGCAACTGAGATGGATATAAGTGTTCTTTACATTGAAGCCATGTCTGCAATTTCTATCATTGGTATTTTCATGGTTGCATACAGTGCAAACAACAAATATTCTGTTCTTGGTGCTTTCAGGAACTTTGCCCGTATGATCGGGTACGAAGTCCCACTCGGTATATGCATTGTGTCTGTAGCTATAATGGCCGGTTCGCTGAATATTGTAGAGATCGCAGAAGCACAGAGTCCACTATGGTTTGCTATCAAGCAGCCAATAGGATTTGCTGTGTTCTTTATAGCTCTCATGGCTGACATGGGACGCCTTCCGTTCGATCAGAACGAATCAGAAGAAGAACTCATTGCAGGAGTTATTACCGAATACTCCAGTATGAGATTTGGTTACGTTTTCTTTGCAGAATACATTCACCTTATTCTTGGTTCAATGCTTGCTGTTCTGTTGTTCCTTGGAGGATGGAACCTGCCTGCAGCACTGACTTCAAACACGATCCTTGGTATTATCCTTCCAACTGCCTTCTTCTTAGGTAAGGTCGTCCTGGTAATTCTTGCAGTTATCATGGTCAGATGGGCAATTCCAAGGTATAGGATCGATCAGGTAGTAGACCTGAGCTGGAAGAGACTTCTGCCTTTAGCTCTTCTCAACCTTGGTTGGGTAATTGCACTGGGCCTGCTGGGAGTGTAAAAAGATGGTTATTAAAAATATGATACAAGCTGTCAAGAATATCTACTTCGGTCCCCCTGTAACAAGGAAATGTCCGGAAGATCCCACAAAACTTTCTGACAGGTTCAGGGGCTTGCAGAAGCTTGACAAAAGTAAATGTATAGGTTGTGGAATATGCGCTAATACCTGTCCAAACAATGCGATCAAGATCGTAAGGGACAATATTAATCCACAAAGCGATAAAAAAAGATGGTTCCCATCAATTGATATCGGACACTGTTTATTCTGTGGTCTTTGTATTGACCAATGTCCAAAAGAAGCACTTTCAACCACTAAGGTGTATCTGACAGGTATCATTCGCTGGAACCACGAGGATCTTCTCTTTACACCAGCTATGCTTGCAAGAGAAGTTGACATTCATGCTGAAGAAGAAGCAGGTGAGGAGGTTAGCAGATGGACCCCACAATAGGTAATATTACTGAACTAATCATATTTGCGATATTAGCAGTTACTGCAATAGTATCTGCAGTCACCGTGGTTACCGCTAAAGAAGTAGTAAGGGCAGCAATAGGGTTGGTTGTTACCATGTTCCTGATTGCAGCATTTTACATTATGTTAAACGCCCAGTTCCTTGGTGTAGTCCAGATACTGGTATACGTCGGTGCAATAGGTGTATTGATACTATTCGCAGTTATGCTTACAAAGAAGGAGTTTGGTGACGATGTTGAATAAAGAATTTTCATTTACTCTAATGGGAGTATTGACAACATTATACAAATTCTTCAAGCCTCGTATTCTCGGAATAGTGCTTGCATTATTGTTCTTGTCTGTGATACTTGTGTCAGTTGTATTCACAAGTTGGCCTGCTGTTGATCAGCTTCCACAGAATCTGGATGATCCAAGTAACATAGAAGGCATTGGTTTACTGATCTTTACTGATCTTGTAGTACCATTCGAGATTCTTTCCATTGTATTGTTATCTTCATTGATGGGTGCGATATATATGGCAAAAGGAGATGGTGACGAATGATTCCCATAGAGCTTTATATCGGACTTTCTGCGATTATTTTCTCCATAGGTCTCTATGGTCTAATGACGCAGCGCAATGGTATCCGTATATTGATGAGTGTTGAGTTGATGCTTAACGCAGCAAATATCAACCTTGTTGCATTCTCAAGCTACAATGCTGATCTTACAGGACAGGTATTTGCCCTGTACTCAATAGCATTAGCAGCATGTGAGGCAGCTATAGGATTCGCTATATTGATGGCCATCTTCAAGATGAAGGGCACGATCAACCTTGATAGCATTAATATTTTGAGGTGGTAAAAATGGCAGTTGAAAATTATGCATTCTTAATACCACTCTTACCTGCATTGGCTTTTGTACTTACTTTCTTCTTTGGGAAGAAATTGCCAAACGGCGGTGCAATTATACCAATAGCAGCAATTGCCACATCATTTGTAATTTCATTATTGATCACATTAAATTTACTTGCCAACCCTGAAGAGGTTGTAAGCCAGTCATTTAGCTGGTTCGCTATGTTGAATATTGGTATCCTTGTTGATCCATTAGCAGCTGTAATGCTTACAATGGTAACATTTGTCAGTTTGCTTATCCACATATATTCATTAGGATACATGTCACACGACAAGGCACAGTCCAGATACTTCGCAGAAACTGCATTGTTCACAGCATCAATGCTTGGTCTGATCCTTTCAGATAACATTCTGCAGCTCTTTATCTGCTGGGAACTTGTAGGTGTCTGTTCATTCCTGCTTATAGGATTCTGGTTCCAAAAGCCATCCGCTGCAACAGCAGCAAAGAAAGCTTTCCTTACAACCAGAATTGGTGATGTAATGTTCCTTTCAGGAATAGTACTTTTATTCACAGACCTTTTCAAGATATATAATGGCGCAATTCCTGACGGTGTCTACATCCTCAGGTTCGATGTAATATTCTCTCACATTCCTGAAATCGCTGCAATGAATGCAACTATCTTTGGAATGGAAGTAAGTCACATCACAATTATCACACTGCTCTTCTTCGGTGGTGCAGTTGGTAAATCAGGTCAGTTCCCACTTCATGTATGGCTTCCGGATGCAATGGAAGGTCCAACAACGGTTTCTGCTCTAATTCACGCAGCAACAATGGTTACAGCCGGTGTCTATCTGGTTGCAAGGACATTCCCAATGTTTATAGCAGCTCCAAGCTCACTTCTAGTAGTTGCATACCTCGGTGCATTCACAGCGATCTTCGCAGCAACCATGGGTATTGTAATGAATGATATCAAGCGTGTACTGGCATACTCAACTATCAGTCAGCTTGGTTACATGATGCTCGGACTTGGTATCGGTGCAACCATCGGTGCAGAAGCAGTTGGGATCTCACTTTTCCACCTTATCAACCACGCATTCTTCAAAGCACTCCTTTTCCTGTGCGCTGGTAGTGTTATTCACGCAGTAGGTACTCAGGATATGAGGCAGATGGGCGGTGTAGCTAAGGTAATGCCAATAACAGCAGCTACAATGATCATTGCAGCTCTCGCACTTGGAGGATTCGGTATACCAGGTACTATAATAGGTACAAGTGGATTCTTCAGTAAGGACGCGATCATCGAAAGCGCATATGTATTCGGTGCAAGCAGTGGAATGTGGATCCCATACGTGCTTTCAATCGTTGCAGCACTTCTTACATCACTTTACATCTTCAGGTTGATATTCATGACATTCTTCGGCAAAGCACGTACTGACTACGGAGGACATGAATCACCTGCAACAATGACAATTCCACTTTCAATACTTGCACTGTTCGCACTCTTCTTCGGTGGTTTGGCCACTGAGAGATTCAACACATTCGTGAGTGATACATTCATGAACGATTTCGTGCATGTGAACATTGCTGAGCTTGCAGAGATTGGCGGCTATCACCTTGGACATCACGGTCATGAGCCACTTATCATTCTCTGGTTGCCACTCATTGTAGCAGCAGCAGGTCTTTTGATCGCAGCTCTTGTTTATGGTATGAAAGTTGTCAACATGGACCGTCTTGTTTCAAGGAACAACCCGATCTACAAGCTTCTTTACAACAGGTATTATCAGAACGAACTGTTTACCAACTTCTTTTCAGTCAAAGTTGTCTATGAAGGTCTTTCTTATGCAGGCCGTGCAATAGACACAGGATTTGACTGGCTTGTCGGCTGGTTAAGCGATCTGGTACTTGAAACCGGAGAGTCCCTGCGCCAGTTCCAGACTGGGGCTGTACAGAATTACGCAACCGCTGTGATAACAGGAGTAAGTCTTCTGATTATTCTTATCAAAGTGGTCATGGAGGTACTCTAATGTTGCCGATATTATCTTTGATCGTGCTAATACCTCTAGTATTTGCAGCACTTACATTATTAACAAAAACAAAAGAACAGGCAAGGTTAATGGCTCTTGTAGCCACAGTTTCCGTGTTGATACTTACACTTTACATGTACCTCAACTTCGATAGCACTACGGCTGCTCATCAATTTGAAGAATTGTACCAGTGGGTACCTTCACTTGGAATAACCTACCACGTTGGTGTTGACGGAATAGCAATGCCATTGATACTTCTCAATGCCATTGTACTTCCATTCCTCGTACTCTTCACATGGAACGACGAGAGAAAATCACCAAACAAATTCTACGCACTTATATTGGGAACAGAAGCAGCTGTCATTGGTGTATTCACAGCACTTGACTTCTTCCTGTTCTATGTATTCTGGGAACTTACCCTCATTCCGCTCTTCTTCATGGTGAGCATATGGGGTGGCCCGAACAAACATCATGCGTCAATCAAGTTCTTCATCTACACCCATGTGGCATCTCTTGTAATGCTTCTTGGAATCTTCGGACTCTACTTTGCAGCATGGGATATGACCGGAACTCCAACTCTGGATATACCAACCCTGCTTGCTCAGTTCCAGTTAATTGAATCCGCTTTATTGAAGGATATGATATTTCTCGCATTATTGTTCGGTTTCATTGTCAAGATCCCTTCCTTCCCATTCCATTCCTGGCAACCTGATGCATACACTGAAGCACCTACCGCAGGCAGCGTGCTCTTTGTAATGCTCAAGATCGGTGGATATGGATTGTTCAAGATAATGCTTCCAATGTTGCCTTTCACAGGATCACCAAACATGATGATCACAATAATGGCAGTACTTGGTTCAGTAAGTATTATCTACGGTGCATTTCTCGCACTATCACAGAAAGACCTCAAGAGAATGGTCGCATATTCCAGTGTCAGTCACATGGGATACGTCCTTCTCGGTGCAGCAGGTCTTGTGTCACTCTCGGTATCAGGTGCAATGTTCCAGCAGTTCTCACACGGACTTATCATGAGTGTCATGTTCATGTCCTGTGGAATAATCAACAATAAGACCGGTACAAGAATAATGAACGACCTTGGAGGCCTTGCACAGAAGATGCCAAAACTGGCTGTTATCATGGTGCTGACTTTCATGGCATCCCTTGGACTTCCTGGACTCAGTGGTTTCATCGCTGAAGTTTCAGTCCTTGCAGGATCATTTGGAAACCTTCCGGCATATGTGATAATTGCATTGGTGGCTATCGTTATAACAGGAGCATATCATCTCTGGGCTCTCCAGAGGACGATGTTTGGTGTATTCGATAAGAAACTTGGCACAATAACCGATATCAATAGATATCAGACATTGTCCATGGGTGTCATTGCAATACTCATATTGTATTTCGGATTGAACCCAAGTGCTGTGCTTGACATGATGTTAACAAATTCAGAACAAATAGCCAGTATGATGGCTGTTATGGGGGTCTAATAAAATGGCAGAAAATCTTATGTTATTCGCGCCTGAGTTAACTCTCGTACTAACCGGGCTGTTTGTACTAATGGTGGGACTTTTCCTGCCAACCGGTGCAAAGAAAGTACTCGGATACCTTGCAAGTATCGGTATCCTTGTGGCTTTGTCACTTACAGTTTCAAGCCTTGGAACTGAAGGGATGGCATTCAATGACACATTGTCAGTAGATGCTCTTTCCCAGTTCTTCAAGATAGTGTTCCTTGTGGTCGCATTGATAGTTTCGATCGCATCCATAAAGTACACTGAAGGCAACAGCCACACTGAGGAATTTTACGCACTTTCAATATTCGCGACCATCGGAATGATGTTCGTAGCATCTGCAAATGATATCATGGTATTGTTTGTAGCATTCGAACTTGCAAGTCTGGCAACATATGCCCTGGCAGGATTCGAGAAGAAGAACCAAAAGTCACTTGAAGCTGCATTGAAGTACTTCATCATAGGTTCACTTTCAGCAGCAATGTTGCTATTTGGTATAAGCTTCATTTACGGCCTTACAGGAACAACAAGTATTCCAGGAATTGCAGCGAACATTACAGCTCTGTCCACAAGCCCAATGGGTATTGTTGCAGTAGTTCTCATGCTTGCCGGATTTGGTTTCAAGATCGCACTTGTACCGTTCCACATGTGGGCACCTGACACATATCAGGGTGCACCATCTGTAGTATCTGCATTGCTTGCAGCAGGCTCAAAGAAGATGGGTATCGTTGCAGCATTCAAGATATTCATAGTTGCTCTGATAGCACTTCAGGCAGAATGGCAGATCGCATTTGCAATTCTTGCAGTCGTAACAATGACATACGGAAATGTTGTAGCACTCAAGCAGACAAGTGTGAAGAGAATGCTTGCATACTCCTCACTTGCACAGGCAGGTTACATCTCAATGGCATTTGTGGTACTCACACCACTGGCATTGGGTGGTGGAATACTCTACGCACTTTCCCACGGTTTCATGAAAGCAGGAGCTTTCATTGTAACTGCTGCAGTAGCTTACATGGTATTGTCTGATAACAAGGATTCTGAAGACACAGACCACATTGACAACTTCAAGGGTCTTGGTGTAAGAATGCCAATTACGGCACTCTCTATGACCATCTTCGTATTCGCACTTGCAGGTATACCACTCACAGCAGGTTACATGAGTAAGTTCGTACTGTTCTCATCAACCATCCAGTCAGGATTCGCATGGCTTGCAGTCATTGCAATACTTAACAGTGCAATTTCCCTGTATTACTATGCAAAGATCGTGAAATACATGTACTTCCTTCCAACAGATCTGGAAAAGGTTTCAGAACCACTCCCATACGTAGCTGCTCTTCTTATTGCAGTAGCTGGTGTATTTGCGATCGGTTTCTGGCCAGAACCATTTATCCACTGGGCAATGGAAGCAGCAATGGTATTGATCCCTGGAGGTATGTAATATGACAGATTGTGATCTATGTGGAGTTGGAATTCCAACAGTAGCTCCAGTAAGAGTATTTAAACCAAAATATGCTCATTCATATCCAAATGGAATGTGGCAAGGTCTTTGTGAACCTTGCCTGGATTCCGCTAACAAAGTGAACGAAGAGATCGCAGGAGCTAGCTGTGGAACAGCTGGCAAATGTGTTCTTTGCGGTGCAATTGCACAGCTTTTTGATGTTGATATCAAAAGGCCTTCATTTTCTAAAGGAGAGGATGAGGATACAGTTCAGCTCTGTAAGCAATGCCTGTCTTCCATTGGCGAAGCTCATGAAAGATGGGAAGATGAAAAAGCTGAAGAAGAAGCACATCATTAAAAGAGGTCGGTAATAACCGATCTACTCTTTTCTTTTTTTTTATTAGATTTTGGCATTATATATTCTTATTTAAACACTTTTTTGTTACTGAATAGGGTGTATAGAAATCATTCCTGCAAATATTGCCAATGATATGGATATGAAATAGGATAATTACAAATAAAACACTTTGTCCATCAAATTTATATCAATACAAATCCAATAAATATTGGGTTAGTGGGTACTGTTTATTCAAGACAATTAGAATTCACTGAGATATGTTCGATTTTACTTACGCAAATATGTAATTAATATCTGGCAATAATAGCTGCAAGGGGTGGACTTGCTGTGGACCAAACTCTCATAAGCATGGAAGAAGCAAAGAACGCAAGCATCAATGAATTGTTAGAGAAATTCTCATCGAGTGAAATAGGTATTTCTGCTTCAGAAGCAAAAGAACGACTTCAGCGATACGGGCCTAATGAGATCACTGAAAAGAAAACCAACTCAATTGTCAAATTCTTAAGCTATTTTTGGGGACCCATTCCATGGATGATCGAGATCGCAGCAATCCTATCTGCAATCCTCCATCGGTGGGAGGACTTTTCGATTATATTTTCGCTGCTGATGTTAAATGCCATAGTCGGATTCTGGCAGGAACACAAAGCAGACAATGCTATTGAATTGTTAAAACAGAAATTAGCCGTGAAAGCGCGGGTGCTTCGCGATAAGAAATGGCTTGAAGTCGCTGCTCGCGAAATAGTGCCAGGGGATGTTATTCGCCTACGCTTAGGTGATATTTTACCCGCGGATGTTAAACTTATAGATGGGGATTATCTGCTGATAGATGAATCTGCATTAACCGGAGAGTCCCTCCCTGTGGAAAAGCATGTTCTTGATGTTGCATACTCCGGCTCCGTTATCCGCCAGGGTGAAATGGATGCATTGGTAGTTGCTACTGGAATGGGCACATATTTCGGTAAGACCGCTAAGCTGGTTGAAGAAGCCAAAACCCAAAGCCACTTCCAAAAAGCTGTCATCAAGATCGGTGATTACCTGATCGTTTTTGCTCTTGTACTTGTAGTCCTGATATTTTTTGTGGTGCTTTATCGTCATGAAAGTCTACTGGATTTTTTCCAATTTGCGCTGGTACTAATTGTAGCAGCGATACCGGCAGCCCTTCCGGCAGTTCTTTCGGTGACCATGGCTGTAGGCGCGATATCTCTGGCTAAAGAGGGAGCTATCGTTACTAAACTTGCTGCTATCGAGGAGCTGGCTGGAATGGATATTTTGTGTTCAGATAAGACGGGCACAATTACTAAAAATGAGCTGGTCCTGTCCGAAATACAGCCCTTCAATGGTTTTTCAGAAAAAGATGTACTTCTATTTGCCATTTTGGCATCTAGAGAGGAGAATCAGGATCCCATTGATAATGCAATTGTCATGAAAACCAAAACTATACAGGATCTTGACGGGATAAATTCTAGCTACAAGGTAATTGCGTTCAAACCTTTTGACCCCGTTTCAAAAATGACAGAAGCTACAATAGAACATACCAATGGAAATCGGTTCAGGGTAACTAAGGGTGCACCCCAAGTAATTCTATCTCTTGTAGACAGCAAAGATACATCCAGTGCACAAGTTGATGAAGATGTTAACAATTTTGCTTCCAAAGGATATCGGGCATTAGGTGTTGCCAGAACCGATGCTCAAGGAAGCTGGCATTTTGCAGGCCTTATTGCCCTTTACGACCCACCCCGCGAAGATTCCAAAGAAACCATCAAAAAAGCAAAATCCATGGGTGTGAATGTCAAAATGGTTACCGGTGATCACCTCGCTATTGCTAAGGAGATTTCCAAACAAGTAAACCTAAACCCAGAAATCGCGCTTGCTACTTCCTTTCTGGATATGCCCGACAGGAAAGCACAAGATATTGTTGAAACCGCAAATGGTTTTGCCCAAGTTTTCCCGGAGCATAAGTATCATATTGTTGAACTATTGCAGCGTAAGGGTCATATTATAGGTATGACGGGAGACGGGGTCAATGATGCACCAGCCCTAAAAAAGGCCGATGCAGGTATTGCTGTTGCCGGTGCTACGAACGCAGCCAAATCCGCAGCTGATATCGTGCTAACAAATCTTGGGCTTTCCGTCATTATCGATGCGATCAAAGAGAGTCGTAAAATATTCCAGCGGATGAACAATTATTCCATCTATCGTATTGCTGAAACAATTCGCATACTGCTTTTCATAACTCTTTCCATCATCGTATTTCAGTTCTATCCCGTTACTGCATTAATGATAGTTTTGTTAGCACTTCTAAATGACGCACCGATCATGACCATTGCTTATGATAATGTCAAATATTCAGATATGCCGGAAAAATGGGATATGCGAACTTTATTAAGTATGGCTACCATACTTGGAGTTATTGGAGTTACTACATCATTTGGAATTCTTTATATTGGCTTACATATTTTTCATTTAGATCATGAAGTTCTCCAGTCTTTTATCTATCTAAAGCTTTCTGTAGCTGGCCATTTAACATTGTTTGTAGCAAGAACAAAAGGTCCATTTTGGTCAGTAAAACCAGCAATACCTTTATTTATAGCGGTTATAGCTACACAACTTATTGCCACCATTATTACGGTTTATGGAATTTTACTTCCTGCAATGGGTTGGGATCTAGCACTTTTTGTTTGGGTATATGCATTGGCAGCATTTTTTATAACAGATTTTATAAAAGTCTACGCATATAACTTACTTGATCATACAGGAATTAGATTTCATAAATAAAATAATATGTTTATAGTAAACTTGTGATATTTGTATAATATACGACTAACGAATGATATTCAAAACCATCTATTCCCATGAGTAATAATCATAATGGATATGAATAGATCATGACAACATATTTGGTGCTATAATCCTATTTAATATGGGTGTGATAGTTAATGGTAGGGAGATATAATATAATCCGTTTTGTAATGGTATTCATTTTTCTGACAATAATTGCAGGTGCTGCATCAGCTGCTACGATTACTGTAGGTAATGATATAGGGGCAAATTATGCCAATATACAGGATGCTATAGACAATGCAAACTCAGGAGATACAATTCTTGTTAACCCAGGCACCTATAGGGAGAATGTCAACGTAAACAAACCATTAACAATAATCTCAAGATCCGAAAACCCCGATCATACTGTTGTTCAAGCTAGTAAAAATAATCATGTTTTCCATGTAACATCAAATAATGTAACAGTCATAGGTTTTAAGATAACGGGTACCCATGGTCCTACAAAAGCGGGATTTTATCTAGATGGAGTTCAAGAATGCACAATTGCCAACAATATCTTATCAAACAATGAGAATGGTATTGGCCTTGTTTCTTCCATTAACAATACTATAATCAATAACACTATAAACTCGAATAGTTTTGAGCGCATCGATCTTGAGCGCTCAAGTAATAATGAGTTGAGCAATAACACTATAATTTCAAATATGTGGGATGGAATGATTCTAGAGGCTTCCAATAACAACAGATTTAGCAATAACATCATAAATTCAAACCGCATGGACGGAATTTCCTTTATTAATTCCAACAACAACAGGGTCAACAATAATACTATTAATTCAAATGGCCAGAATGGGATATCCCTGGATATATCTAACAACAACACACTAAACGATAATTTTCTATTAAACAATAGCAAAGGAATCAAGGCAGATTATACTGAAAACCATATTTACGATAACCACATCAATGATAGAGAACTCTCTAGGGTACCATTTGTTAGCACTTTCATAACTGTGATAATACTCGGAATTGGTTACATCTTCATAAGAAAAAAACAAAAATAACCAATCTGCCCACAGTCCCTAAAATCTCAAATGTATGATAAATAGGGGCTATGTAGATATCTTATTTTCTCTAATTAACAAGAGAATCTATACATTGCCTTTTATTCCTTTTTCTGCTAAATCTCTTCTTTAATAGAACGCAATGTAAAAAGCTGTAGTAAGTGTAATACTTACTATTCCCATAATTACTCCCCCGAAAGTATATGATCTTAATACTTCTATAGGCTTCATTTCAGCCAGGTCACCGAATATCCAGAAGAATGGATCATTAAAGTGTGATATCAAAAATGTTCCTGAAGCCATTGAGAATAAAACTATGAAAGCAGGCAGGCCCAACTGTGGCAGAATAGGTATCACAAGGGAAGGGGCTACAAGCATTGTGACCACTCTGGAACCCTGCACACTCTGGATTGCCACAGCTATCAGGAAAGGCACAAGGATGGATGGTATGCTAATTCCAAGCATCATATTTCCAAGCTCTTCCCCAGCTCCGACCATGAGAAGTGTTGCACCCAAAGCTCCTCCTCCGCACATATCAAGCAGAACAACTCCGCTTCTTCTAATTGCCTTCTCTATCCATGCGCGTACATCGGAAAAATCAAAATGTCTTCCTGGAAGTATTGCTGACAACGCAACGCCGACTAGTAATGCAATATTAGGATTTCCAAGAAAATCCAGGACTGTAATGTTGGTAAAAACCTCAGCAAGTATCAGGATAATGGGTATCATTAGTGGTGAATATGAATCAATTCTTCCAGGCTTGTTAATATTCTCCAAATTCAATTTGTTTTCATCCTCAAAGTAATCACTCATATCCGTAAAATTACAGACTTTGCTTGCGTATAAGTATCCGGTAAATGAAACAATAAGTGCAATTATAATGCCCGGAAGCATAATCTCCCGGCTTGTGATTCCAAGCTCACCTGCCGCTGAAAAAATAACCGGAGAAGGGTATATTAGGTTATATGATGCAAGAGTTCCCAGTACAAGAACAGTAGCTGCAAATCCCTTTGGGAGCTGGAGCTTTGTTTTTATTTCCTTTGCCAGAGGAATAAAGACCACATATGCGAGTATGCAACACATGAGGGGCACAGCAAAAACAAACCCAAGTAAATTAAGCGATAACAATGGCTTTTTTGATAGGGTTATAACATCTTCTGCAATTACTGAGGTCGCTCCACTTCGGTGAAGTACTGTGCCTATTATGCTTCCTGCTGCAATCACAATAGCAAAATGTGAAAATACTTTTCCCATGCCGGAGGAAATAGAAGCAATTGCATCAATCGGCTCACCTGCAAGTATGCCTACAAAAATAGAAGCTGTAATAAGACTTAAGAATGGATGTATTTTGAATTTAGCAGTTAGTAAAAGAATAACTAGCAGTGTGAATGAAATGATTAGCAGAGAGTTCATTAAAAATATTAGGTTTGCGAGTCATATAACTTTAACTCGAAAACCTTTATACTAAATATTTTATTCATCAACGTACAATAAATACAGACAGCTATTTTCTCTCATCTCCATGAATCCCTGGGTTTCTGAAATTCCTGCTTTGTCAAGCAATACTTTCTTCCATGATTCAGGTGGGAGTGCAATTTGTCCTGTATGTGCTTTAGCACCAATCTGTGCATATTGTAAAGGCTTGCCACCAACCTTTATTCTCTTTGCAACTTCCTTTCTGTATGTCTGGTGCATCATACATGCACTATGAGCTGCTGACGGCTGAATAGTGTGGTTGTAGTGATCTGTAGCTTCCATGTGTACAGGGTTGAAATTTCCGATACGTTTGATGTACTCGCGTATAGCTTTTGAGAATGGACAGTTCTTTGTCACAAAACCAAACTTGCTGATTTGTTCTATATTCTCAAAAGATGAAAATACAGATTCTCCACTTGCAACTGCACTTGCAAAGTCATCCCATGTTTCATACTCTTCAGAGGGAACTGATTTTGCAAGAGATTCTGCCTGACCTACCATATAATTGGTAAACCCTTCAACACCCTGTTTATCAGATATATCTTCAAAGAAAAGGAAAACTGACACATCAACAAAAGGATTTGATTCAATATTTTTCTGGCTCATATGATCACCTTCATTCAATTATTTCCTCTCCAGCAGTTTTTCCTTTTATAATAATGGCAAAAACACAGGATGCACTTCTTAGTATGCTTTTAATATGACGTTCGTCAACATTTATACGCTCAAGGCTCTCAGGTACCATCTTGACCTCACCGGTCATACCTTTATTAGCAAGCTGAAGGCATTCAAGGGCTTGCTTTGCAACTGTAATGTTATTAGCTGCAACTTCCCTGAATTTCTGGTGTGTAATACAATAATTTGATACCGCAGAATCTCTTACGCGGTTATTGTAACTGTCAGCAACATCGGTATCGGAATCAGGTATTGGTCCAATTCGTAATATGTATCTCCCCATTGTAGGTGCCATTGGGCAGGTCTTCAGTGCATATACATATCCAATAACATCTCCATCCCTGTCAGTAATAGCAAGATCTGTTAATACATTCACCTGTCCTTCAACGGTAAGGGATGTTCTACCTTCTTTCATTGCTACATTAAAAGCGGGCCAACCGACGTATGCTTCTTTTCCCATTCTTTCGGCGTAGCTTTCCCCTACACGGAGCCAGTATTCTACAACACCTTCCGTTCCTGCCTTGCTGACCATATCATCAACAAGTGAGTATATTGCAATATCCATCATGATTGTGTTTCTCCTTGTACTTCATTGAAGGTTTAATATCATTATTATTTATATATTAATACCAAGTTATACTTATTAATCTTTACCATTGAATTCAGCAATTTATATTAAAGTAAGTTTATTTTTTAGACCATTGCAGTTCAGGCCTACCAGGATACAATTGTGAAGTTGTTGTATTATCTTCTGCTATTATACTCAGTGCTTCTTCCTCAGACTGTATCTGTATCTCAAAATCATCTTCGCCGGTCACATAGTATTTCATTGACAAGTGACCATCCGGATATTTCAAAAGCTGAACATAGTCATCGTCATATTCATTGCTGTTCAGTTCATATCCCCGCTGGCTTTTTGCGGTCCATCTGGATAGTTCAATGGGCTCACTCGAGTTTGGCATGATTTCCTGAATACTGCTAGTACAAAAGTAGTCGGTGTCGGCATTAATGGACATTATGGAATCTGACCTATCGGAGTGTACATTCTCATTGCTTGATAGTTTATCAGAAGTATTCTTTTCCTTTACAAGGGTATGCAACATCCTGGTAAACGAAGCATGCCGTTTATGGCAATGTGATGCTGGTCTTTTAAGATGCTGTGTCCATATATTGTTCATACTGATCAACCATTATTACTTCGCTTTTCAATTCAGATGTAGCAAGATTCAGGAGAACATTTGCATAATTGAATCCTGTATATCTGACAGTGAATCAGGTGTAAGGAGCAGAAACATGTCTCCATAAATTGTGTCGAGTCCACTTGTAGCACCTGCTCCATGGACCATGAACATTGTTTCAATATTCAACAAATCATTTATAGCTGAACCTGAAACATGTGCCGTATTTTCCAATATTTTCAAAATAGATCCTACAATTACATTTGGTGGGGACAGGTGTACCTCAAGCCCGAGGAATGAATGAACGGAACTCATATACGAACCCGCAAGAATATTACCAAGCTCCGAAAGTGCTGATTCGTGCATGTCAGGGTCACTTATTGTTTGGCTTCCGTGCAACAATAGGCTGCTAAGTGAAGTGGCATTGTTGAATTCAAATAGTAATAGTGCAACACCTTCGAGTCCACCTTCCATTTTCTGCATAACACCAATCATGGTTATTGACTCGGGTATTGATTGTGCAATGTGTCTTGGATCAAGTAATCTTGCATCTGTCAGATTCAAACGGACATCTTTATGGATCAATTCTGAAAGGGAAGTTGTTGCATTTCCCATTCCAATGCTTCCAATTTCTTTTAAGGCATCAACTTCAAAGCTGCTTAAAGGTTCCATAACTAGATCTCCTCCTCAGTTTGTTCCATAAAGAATTTATCTCCAAGATAAAAGCGGACATAATGTTCTTTTCCACCCTTCAATACTCTTATTCGGGCCTTGATAACTTCTGCGAGGTTTAGGAAAAGCCCTTCAATTCTTGCAAGATCCTTTTCATCGTGAGCATTCCTGTTGATCATACCTATGAGCAGCAATTGCTTCTTGTTGAATTCTTCAACCATTCTGGAAATGAAGTTGTAGGTTTTATCTTCACCTTCTGTTATCATCAATTGTGTAATTGGTTCAAAAACAACAGCACAATTTTCCGGTAGTTTGCTTGTAAGGTCAAAGAATTTGTCAATCTCTGATGCAGGTAATCTGATAATGCCATTTTCTTCAGTAACAGTGTCGATGCTTGTTGATATTTCTACAAATTTCATGGCACCGATATCCATAAGGTCACCAAGCTTATCCATGTATAATGCGGTTCTTGGTTGTGTCGATACCAGTACAGTGTTGACCATTTCGCCATAAAGACGCAGACATATCTCAATTACGGAATCTTCATATCTTGTATATGGGGTATATTCAAGGAGTGTGGAGCGCGTGAACAAGTTGCTGACCTCCTCAACTTCAGGAAGTTCCTTGATATCTTCAATTAATGGGCAATTTTTAATTTCATCATTATATGTGTTGCAGGCTTCTATAGCTTCACAGTCCTTACAGGATGTGAATCCCTTTTCAACAACACAAATATATATTGGACATTTATCTTCTGAACTCTTGTTCTTATTAATGCATCCTTCACATTCGTTATTAGTATGGAGTTTACACTGCAAGCAATTCTTTCCACAAGCAGATTTAAGGATTTGGCTGGGCTGGAATACCATTCCTTCAATTAAAAAATCACCAAGTTTTTCCCTTGGGATCATTCTGAATGCGTTGAACATCATAAGACCTGCACCGGCAAAAACACTGGTATAAACTGCTCCCCAGAATCCCAGAAATAGTAACATTGTCTCAGTAATTACCGGATCGGGATTACTGACTGCGACAGATTGGAATATTGATGTGGATATTAAAAAAACAGCCGTAAGTGCAAGTAGCAGCCAGGCAATAGAGCCTTTTTGTGTTTCAAGATATATTCTCACCCAGAAATAAATAGCTGCTATTCCGGCTGAAAGTGAAATGGATATGAAAATTATGTGTATTAATATTATATCTGGGGGTAACATCTATGGCACCTTTGTTGAATATATCTTATGTCTTTATATAACTTTAATTATATATATTTTAATACCGTTTCTCGCCTTTCTGTGCACTCTTAACAGTAAGCTGACCTGTTTCAGTGTCTAGAATAATCGTTCGTCCGTAGGTATCTCCCGTATCATCAGCAATTGTTTTTATTCTAAGTTTATCTAGTACTTCTTTGGTTGCAGCCAAATTTCGCTCGCCAATGTTCAAATTGCTGTTAGAGCTAAAAGAGAACATTCGTGCACCACCTGCTATTTTTGCAGTAAGGTGGTGTTTAGCAGCTCCTTGTTTTACCATTGAATCCACAAGGTCAGGAATGCCAGTGTCTGCAAATTTTGCACGATTGTCTTTTGCTCTTGCATTTTCAACACTCGGCAACATTATATGCACCATTCCTCCAATGCAGTTTCTATTATCGTATAGGGAAATTCCTATACATGAACCCAAACCCAAGGTTGTAAGCTTTTCAGGTTTTTTTGCCACTGCACTGTCAGCCATTCCTACAATGATCATGGTATCATGTTCGCATATTTTCAATTTTATCAAGCAGAACTTTCATTGATCTCGAATCGAGAATCATATACATGTCACCATTAATGCTTCGATTTCAAATAACGTATTCAGGCCAAAAACATGTTCCATTTTTCTTTTTAAACTCTTGTTGCATTTTTCCATCAGATCACTGGAATGGCCTTCTGACATTGTTGGGGTCGATGGAATAATATTCAGGTTCAAGAATTTAGAAAGCGCATTGTAATAGGCATCTGCAAGAATATTTCCAACCTCATCAAGCGCATCATAGTAGAATTTGTCAAGTTTTATATTCATGATAATTCCCCGTGTTTACGTCATCTCATCGATCCTTCCCAGTAACTTGTCCATTCCCATTGGATCAAATAAAGTAAGGAGTATTCCTTCCATTTGTTTTCCTTCCAGAACAAAAACGGTGTCAAAAAAGAGAGTGCATTCTACATTTTGGCTCATTTCAATAAGGATCTGGTCCATGATGGCTCCAAGCATATCAAAAGTTTGCATCGGAGGTGATATTTTCACGTCTAGTGTTAAGAATTCAGCTAAAGAACTAATGTAAGATCCTGCAAGTATATGTCCGATCTCTTCCAGCATAGATTGGTTCATGGGAGTATGTATGTCTGTATCTTCCTCTTCATTGATGGCTTTGCAAATAGTTGCAGCACTATCTTCTGAAAGTAACATCATAATGTATCCATTAATGTCTCCATCAACGTGCATTATCACACCAGATACTACTTTATCAGCACCACCTGCAGCCTCAGGAACTTTTTCTATTATCTCAACCCTGAGTTCCGGGATATCGATCGATATCTGGTGTTTGATCATTTTAGATAGAGATGTAGCAGCATTACCTACTCCGATATTGATAATTTCTTTTAGGGCACTGTTTTGCATATCTGTTAATTCTCTTACTTTGTACCTCATCTTCTTTCCCTGCCGATATTATTATGATTGCTTTTTTGTGAACTGAAATTATCTATTATTTGGAGTATATCCTTTCCTTGGCATTGTATGGTGCAAAAAGATCCTTAGCTGGCCCTATCAATGTCTCTGTTTTACCCATGATAAAAAATCCATCATTGTTCAGACCATCATAAAATGCATTGTAGAGCATTTCCTGTAAATCCTTTTCAAAATAGATGGTGACATTTCTACAGAAAATAATGTCAAAACCTTTCATTTTTGGTCCGGATATCATGTCGTGGGATTTGAAACGTGTCATCTTTTTCAGTTCATCAATGACATGATATTCGTTCCCCTCTTTGACAAAATATTTTTTTAAAAAAGCAGGCTTAACGTCTTTGACTTCTGCTGCAGTGTAAACGCCTTTTTCAGCTTTTAAAAGGCTGGCTTTATCAATATCTGTGCCAGTTATATTAATTGTATAATTTTTGAAATTCCTTCCAAGAAGATGCTGCATGAGCATGGCAATAGAATAAGCTTCTACGCCTATCGAGCACCCTGCACTCCAGATCTTTATATTTTTCATTCTGGAACTGTCTTTAGACTTAATAACTGATGGAATTACTTCTTTTCCAACAACATCATATACTTCGCCATTTCTGAAAAAATTTGTTACATTTACAGTCAGGGCCTCAAGAAGCATTGGATACTCATCCCGATCATTTTTAAGAATATCTAGGTACTCTTTATATGACTTTGATCTTGTAGCTCTGAGTCTGACATCAATTCTCCTTTTGAAGTGTGAATCTTTATAGTACTCACAGTTAAAGTTGAGTTTCGTTTTGATCTGACTTTTCAGGAGATTATAATCTTTATCTTCGCTGGCTGCATTTTTGAGCATGTTCACACCTCAATAAATTTGATCGTAACTTTGTTTCCATTTTTTAATGGTGTTGTAAAACGTGCTGGAATATCATTGACTAATAGCCTGATGTTTTTTCCGACAAGTTCTTCTCTATTAATATTCATGAATTCGAACAGGTCTGAAAGTATAGGATTGATCTCAGCTCCACTTTTTACAGTTACATTGTCGCCGTCAAACAAGCTATCTGAAAGACCTGATTTATGCCCATTGATCAAAATGACCTTTTCAGTGTCTGGAAAAACTACATTCTGTCCGTTCAGGATAACACTGAATTGGCGACTGTCTATTGGTTTATCAATGATCTCTTCCAATGTCCATTCCTTATCTTTCGTTTCAATATTGATATGGTCAGCATCTTTGACAATTAATTTAGACCATTCTTCAGGAATGACTTTGTCGCCATTTAAATATACAGAGTACTCAACTCTGTCAAATGTATGAAGTTGATTATTGATTGTAATATTTATTTTGTCTGCAGATCTTCTGCTTTTCAGATCATTCAGAACATCTAACAGTGAGGCCGGATTGATAATAACTGAACTTCTATCTGGAACATTTATATCGGAGCTTGCCTTTTTTCCATTAAGCATTACAGATGGGAACTGTTTGATTATCTCACCGTTTAGAATTATTTCAGTTTCAGGCTTGATCCCCTGTTTTAATATGAGTTCACTTACAGTCAAGCTGGCATCCTTACCATTAACAGGTACATTGAATTCTATTGCAGAACCGTTTGTTATGGTATCTCCAAGTGCGGCTTTTTCCCCATTTAGGAATACACTTGCGTGCTCTCCAAATTCTCCTTCAATGGTCATAAATTTTGAATTGACATTAAGGGAAATAGCCATTCCAGGTCGGGAATATATATGTTCGATACGAGCAGCAACAAGTGCATCCATAATGGAAAGTCCATTAATATCAAGAAGATGAACTACAGTATCATTTACAGTCACTTCTGCAAATTCGATACCTGTATTCTGGACTGCTGTCAAAGCAATCCCAAGAGGTGTAATCATCTCGGGACCAGTTACTTTTTCTGTGTGGTCATCAAGTCCATCTAACATGTCTGGCAATCTTGAACCTACACGCTGCACAGGTATGTCGAGATGTTTTGCAAGATGTTCTTTAAGTGATGCGGTTTGTGACCCTCCTCCTACAAGAACAACTGCACGAGGGGCACTTCCATTAATATCAATAATCTGTTTTGCAATATGGCTGCTTAACTTATTGATCTCTTCAGCAATAACAGAGATTATCTCAGATGTATCAACTTCAGAAACTACAGAAAAAATATCTTGTATTTCCAATTTGTCAGATGAAGACAACTTTTGTTTTATATCCTCTCCTTTATTAAAGTCCACTAAATAATGGTCGCAAATAAAATCAGTAATTTCATCTCCTGCTTCTGGAACCATGCCATATCCAACAACTGTTCCATTATTGGTTATTGCAATATCAGATGTGCCTGCTCCAATATCAACTAGCGCAAGATTGAGTTTACGCATATTGTGTGGGATGGCAATATTTAGTGCGGCTATGGGTTCCAATGTTACACTGGATGCTTCGAGTCTACATTTTTCAAGAACAGCAAACATGCTACTCACAACTGAATCTGGCAAAAAGGTCGCAAGTAGTTCCACAGTCGCAGAACTTCCGGTATGTCCTGATATATTGGACATCTTTTCCCCGTCAAGTTCATAGCTTGTTATGGAATAGCCTACACAATTAAATCTTTCATTTTTTGAGAATTGACTACTGGCTTTAGTAATAGCCTCAAATTCAAGTTCTTTGAGGTCCTTATCATTTATTTTTTTGTAAGGGATCTCAACGGAAACTTTAGATTTTACAGTTTTAAGAGCACGGCCTGCAACTGCAACTGAGGCTTTTGTTAGCTTGTATCCAGTCTCTTGTTCAAGTGCTTTTTTTACTTTTAGAACGACCTCTGCAACCTTATCAACATCATGTACCTGTCCATCATGCATGCTTCGCTCCTGATGTTCACATACATGTATTGATTTGATTTCCAGAGGCTCTCCTTCTACGATGAGCCCAACAACAGTTCTGGTTCCAATATCCAGAGCAAAATGGGCTTCTGTCATATTATCCCATCATCTTTTTCATAATGGCTGCCATTATCACATCGCTAGATCCAGGTTCAAAAAGCATATTGAATTCATTCTTTGAATTTGTAGATGGAATTTTAGCTTCACCTTTGACTACGATGAAATCATCTGCCATTTCACCAATTTCTGTCTCGATGAACTCTGAAACTCCTTCCATATTCACTTCTATAGATGGATCTCCCACTTTGAGGGTGATACCTAGGAAATCATTGACCACACGCATATAGGCGCTACAGAGGTTAACCCCCATTTCACGAAGTTTTCTTATTTGTAGTTCTTCTATTTTTGCTGTAGTTCCAATGGGTTTTTTCATCAGAAGATCGGAAAATGATAGTGCAGAGAATTTTGGAAGTAGAACAAGAGTTCCTCCACTAACATCACCTGATAATTTAAGATGTATTCCAACGACACTTTTATTTTTTCCATCAGATGCCCGAGTTATTATCTCTTCCAGTGATAGCATTTCAACTGTAGGGATATCTATCTTGACATCTCTATTCACCATTTTTGATAGTGAAGTTGCCAAGTGTCCCATGCCTATGTTTCCAGCTTCCTGAAATGCGCCTCTTGTCATTTCATCCATTTCAGCCATATTTTAACCCTCATTTTTTTAATATAATAATTATATAAGTGTTCCTATATCAAGGATCAATGCAACACTTCCATCTCCCAGAATGGTAGCACCTGCAAATCCCTTTGTATTCTTTAAAAGTTTATTATCAAGTGTTTTGATAATTACTTCTTGTTGTCCAAGAAGCTCATCAACTATGAATCCAATATTGTTGCCCATTTTTTCGACAACTACAACTATTAGATTTTCTTTCTCTTCCATGTCGTGTGGTGATTCCAGTACACTGTGCAATCTCAGAAGAGGTAAAACTTCTCCCCGTAACATAGTAACTTCCTTGCCCTCTATCGTTTTGATGTCACTGGTCTTTATGCCAACATCCCTAACTACATTTGTAAGGGGTATTGCATATGTCTCATTGGAAACAGTAACCATTAAGGACTGTATGATCGCAACAGTTAGAGGTAATTGAAGTTTCATTGAACTTCCCTGTCCTAGTACTGAACTTATCTTAACAGTGCCTCCAAGAGCCTCGATCTTGTTTTTGACTGCATCCATTCCAACTCCACGACCGGATACGTCTGTCACGGTTTTTGCACCGCTAAAACCAGGTATGAATATAATATTCAAAGCATCTGCGTCAGATAACTTGTCTACCTCATCCTGTGTCATAATTCCTTTCTTGATAGCGACTTTTCTAAGATGATCAGGGTCCATACCTTTTCCATCATCTTCAACCTCAATGAGGATGCTATTTCTTTGCCTTGCAGCGGAAAGTTTTACAAAACCTGCATCTGGTTTACCAAGTGCTCGCCTCTCTTCCAGTGATTCAATACCATGGTCAACAGCATTTCTCAACAGATGAACAAGTGGGTCACCAATTTCATCTAGAACAGTTCTGTCAAGTTCGATCTCTTTTCCTTCAATAACAAGATTGATCTCCTTCCCTTCTGACTTGGCAAGGTCTCTTACCATTCGTGGGAAACGACTGAATATCTGATTGATCGGAACCATTCTGGATTCCATAACTTCATTCTGTATTTCATTGGTCAGGCGGTCCAGATTAGTCAAAGATTCATCAAGGCTTTTTGCGTTAAGATCTGATGCAAGCTGGTTAATTCTAATCTTATTGATCGTCAATTCCCCAACAAGGTTCATAAGTTTGTCAAGTCTTTCAATATTGACTCTGACACTCTGAATGCTTTTAACGGAATCAGATCTTTTGACAGCTGATTCATTCTGTGTAGTGGCAGCAACTTTTGTTTCTTCTTGTTTTTCGATGGTTTCAAGTAATTCCTCATTTTCTTCTTTTTTGCTTAAAGATATGAGCTTAACACTTTTAACCTCAGAAATTTTAGAAACCTTATCCATTATGTTTTCATCAGTTTCCTTAGTTGCAAAAACAAGTGTAAAATCAAGTTCAAAATTCTCATCTTCGAGTTCATTCTCACTTGGTTCACAACGAATTATTTCTCCCATTTTTGAGATAGTTATTATGACCAGAGTGGATCTGGCGGATTTAAGCACACATGAATCATCAAGAGTTACATTCACTGCTAAGATTCTGTATCCATCTTGTTCTGCATATTGCATAGAAGCTTTTTCTTCTTCTGATAATTCAAAAGTCAGATCCTGTTCTTTGCTTGTATCCACAGTTGTGTTATCGCAACTTCTAGGTTCCTCAGATTCTGTGGATCTTGGAGATCCAGGTGCATCAAATGTACCTTCCATTGCGTTTTTGAGTCTTGCCTGCAAGTGTGTGATATTTACTTCTTCAGGATTCTCAATACTCGCAACAAGAGCTTCTAATGTATCAAGACATTCAAAAAGAATATCTATTAATGCATCATTGACGCTGATCTGACATTTACGAACCATATCCATGAGGTTTTCCATTTCATGGGTCAATTCGGCTATTGTGCTAAATCCCATGGTTGCAGACATACCTTTTAGAGTATGCGCAGAACGGAACATCGTATTAATATACTCCATATCTGCAGGATTTTGTTCAAGTCCGAGCAATGATTCATTTAATTGTTGTAGGTGTTCTTCAGATTCTGCTTTGAACACATCTGTATAATCTGACATATCCATTGCATTTCACACCCATGTTAACATGCTTGCATTTTCATTATTCGTCATTTTCGTGCCCCTGCTCATTTCAGCATATGTAGGATCTCGGCAGATATTTTTTCAAGCACTACTACGCTATCGGATAGCTTGCGCTTTTCAACTGCCTTAGGCATACCATAGACCACACATGAGCTTTCAGCTTCGGTAATTGCTTTACCGGCCACTTTCTTAATCTCTTCAACTCCATCAGCACCGTCAGCACCCATTCCAGTAAGCACTACTGCCAGGATATTTTTGCCGTAAATGTCCACTAATGAGTTGAAAAGGACATTTGCGCAGGGTCTCACCCCCTGTTCGCGTGGTTTCTGATTTAAGGCGACGACTTCACTAACTTTATCACCTATTGTTCTCTGGACTATTTCCATGTGATAATTTCCAGGAGCCAAATACACTATGCCGTTGTGTAGTACATCTCCTTCCTCTGCCTCTTTAACTGTCAATTCTGACTGATTGTCAAGTCTTTGAGCTAATGATGCCGTAAATCCTGCCGGCATATGTTGCACGATAACTACTGGAGCTTTTAAATCTCCAGGAAGCTTCGGAATAATTTGCTCCAGTGCTCTTGGTCCTCCAGTGGAAGAAGCAATCGCCAATATTCTCTTGTTTCCAAAATATCGGTTAGCAACATTGGTTTTAGGTTTAGGGATAGAAGGTGTGTTTTTTACTTTATTTTCAGTTCGTTCTCTGGTATTTTTGACATGCTCTTCCATAAATTTGAGTTTCTTAACATCTACTTTTGACGCGGTTTTAACTTTTGTTCTAATATCATTGGCCATATCTGAAATATTCTGGCTAATATTGCCTGAAGGTTTATGGATAAAGTCCACTGCACCATATTCAAAAGCATTCAACGTTGTTTCAGCAGACTTAGGATCAACTGCTGTAAGCATTACTACCGGAGTTGGGCATTCACTCATAATATATCCTAAAGCATGCAACCCATCTAATTTCGGCATTTCAACATCAAGGGTGACCACATCTGGTTGAAGTCTTTCTACTTTTTCTAAAGCATCAAGCCCATTTCTTGCTGTTGCAACTACAGTTATCTCCTCATCTTCATTGAGAATGTCTGAGATCACTTTGCGCATTAATGCAGAGTCATCTACCACAAGAACTTTTTTAGTCATATTACATTACTTTTCCAATTACTTCCAGCACCTTTGCAGCATCAAAAGGCTTCACAATGAAGTCTAATGCTCCACTTTTAATTGCATCAGTAACTACTGATTGCTGTCCTATGGATGAACACATTACTACCTTTGCTTCAGGATCGATCTCCATTATTTTCTTGAGAGCATCAATACCTTCCATGTTTGGCATGACAATGTCCATAAATACTAATTCAGGGTTTACCTGTGGGTATTTTTGTACAGCATCGAGTCCGTCAACACATTCAGCTACAACTTCGTGACCATTTTTGCTCAAGATATCCTTGATGACCATGCGCATAAATGCGGCATCGTCCACAATCATAATTCTTGCCATTTTCTATGTATCTCCCTTCATATTGTGTTAATTATGCACACTTAGTGAATATGATGGCGCATTCTATACGCGCCTTATTATATAGAAGTTAATATAATATATTAACTTATTGTTTGTATATTTATAAATGCTAAGCTAGATGCTGTTTTAATAAATTATGCATTTTGTATATAATTTAAAAATATTGTATGTACACTAGAATTATTTATTCGCAGATCAATTAATACTGTATACAAATTTACTTATTTTAAGTCAGGAGCACACAGGGCAGTATTTCTATGTGAGGCTCAAAAGCACAATCAACACGGAGAATCTAACCAGCATAGTAATACCTGTGGATAAAGTGACAATTCTGACTCCGATGCGTGGTCCGAATATTGATATATATCTTGGCAGGATCGTCCGAATTGCTAAAATTGGTATCATGAACATACTTCCAAGCATGAGTACTATCATTGCCTGAATATTTGATATGCCATTGTTACTGATCATCGGTCCAAGTAATGACATTCCAAGTATGGGACTTGCAATATAGCTTGTTAGTGGAACTATGCTTTCAGGTGGGATTCCAAATAGATCAGCAAGTGGCAATACACTGAATATCTCAAAAGCACCCTGTTCTCTCAAATAGAATACCAATGTGGTCATAGACAAATATATCACAGCAATTTTTGTGAATATCCTTCTATTACGTTTTAGTGATTTCTTAATAGCTTCTTTGATACTTGGCTTTTTATCAGCAACACTATCATCCAACTTGCATTTGTTCTTTTTCAGGAATATCTTGCTAAGTATAATGACTACGCTAGCCTTTACAATAGCGGTGAGTATGAACACCATAACATAGAAACCACCTACTATTGGTCCAAGTGCCGGGATAACTATCGGGATTTGATAAGTAAGTATTTCGCGAACATAAGCTGGTGTACTATTGAGCATAGCACAAAGCATTGTTTCTCTATCATTGATGCACCCACTATCTCTGAAATTGAGTACCATCGTATTTGCGGCAACTGTTGATCCCATTGCAACTACAAAAGCAGATGCACAAGTGTCAGGAAGATTCGTGTACTTAAAAAGAGGACTTAAAAAGCGGGAAAATTTCTGCATGACACCAAGCTCTATCAAAACTCCGGTTCCAAATAGGCCTACAAATATCATTATCAATATAGGTATGGCAAAATCCAGAGCTTTGATTAAGACGGAGAACATATGAATGTTATTTACACTAAAGTAATAAATTAAGCTATCTGTCTATTTTACTTCTCTGATTCAGAAAATCCGATAAACTACATTCTTCTTTTTGAATTGAAAAACCTTATATTAATTGTATTCTATTGGTAGAGAAGATTTAAATGAAGAAAGATCTGATGGATATTCTGGCATGTCCCATATGTAAAGGTGACCTTGTACTGAACATTGAGAAAGAGGATTCACAGGAAATTACTTCCGGTACTCTTTATTGTTCAAAGTGCAATGAGTATTATCCTATTGAAGATGGTATTCCTAACATGCTTCCACCTGAACTTAGGGAATAAAATAGCGGAGATATTTATTTGCAACAAGTGCATATCAACAGACTTGGAGTTAATTCAATTGAATTTGATGTCGATACCGTTGAAATGCCTTTATCTCCAGGTGAAGAGCGTAGCTTTGAACTGGTTATGATTAATTACGGTGCTCCCACTCATGTAAATATATCTGTTAGTGAGTCAATTTCTGAAAATGTGACTATTCTCGAAGATAATCCATATGTAAGGCATGAAGAATATGTACCTTTGATATTCCGTATCCCATATGATGGAAGGATATACAATAAAGGAGCTGTTGTTATTACAGTTGGATATGGTTCTCATAAAGAGAGTTTCGATATCCATATCGGTCTCCCCAGTCCAAATGATGCCAGTTTTTCAGTAGACGTCGATCAATCTCTATCTTCCCCTAAAGTTGATACAAATGAGCCCTATACTTATAGTGATTCCTACAAGAAAGACAGCTGGAGTACTCAGCTTCCTGATATATCTCTTCATGCTATGGTTTCAGCTCTTGAAGCAGCAGCCTCACGTTCAGGTCATCTCATAGTTGCTGCTCTTATATTACTGGCAGTTCTCATTTTTGGCCTATTTCTGAGTTCATTAGATATTACTCTTATATTCGGTTTTTATCATGCTGTATTTATTGCTATTTTATTAACAGCTTTTATGGCATATTTGTTGATCAAACTTCCAATATTCAAGTAAATATTAAATATCAAGGTAGATGCTTCACATGAAATATATTATAGTAACAGGCGGTGTAATGAGCGGACTTGGTAAGGGAATTACCACCGCTTCCATAGGACGTAACCTTAAGAACAGGGGATATAAGGTAACCGCCATAAAAATTGATCCTTATATAAACATAGATGCAGGTACCATGAGTCCTTTCCAGCATGGTGAGGTATATGTGCTAAAAGACGGTGGTGAGGTAGACCTTGATCTTGGAAATTATGAGCGTTTCCTTGATACGGAACTCACAAGAGAACACAACCTGACAACCGGAAAAGTGTATCAGGCTGTGATCTCAAAGGAACGTCGTGGTGAGTACCTCGGAAAGACTGTGCAGATCATCCCACATATCACCAATGAGATCAAAGCTCGAATACGAAAGATAGCTGCAAAGAGTGGTGCCGATTTCTGTCTTATTGAAGTCGGTGGTACTGTTGGTGATATAGAGAGTATGCCATTTTTAGAAGCTGTAAGACAGATGTACCGGGAAGAATCCAAGGAAGATCTTGCTTTTGTTCATGTTACTCTGGTTCCAATAGATGCACAGGGTGACCAGAAAACAAAACCAACGCAACACTCTGCAAAAGAGCTAAGAGAACTTGGTCTTACTCCTCACGTTATTGTGACAAGATGCAAGGAACATCTGCTTGATAGTACCATATCAAAAATAGCCCTTTTCTGTGATGTGCCAGAAGAAGCTGTTATCAGTGCTAACGATGCCAATGATATCTATGAAGTTCCTCTGATGATGGAAAAGGAAGGCCTTACCAGCTATCTTATGAAGCGTCTGAATATTCATTCTGATAAAACAGATGATTCCTGGTCTAAAATGGTTGAGAGAATGCACAACCTTAAAGGTGAGGTCAAGATAGGTATTGTAGGAAAGTACACTAATCTTGAAGATTCATATCTCAGTATTAGTGCTTCTATAAAGCATGCTGCTATTGAATGTGGTGTAAATTTTTCCACCTATTGGATCAATGCTGAAGATATTGAGGAGGATCTGTCAAAGATAGAACATTTGTCTCAGTACGATGGTATACTCGTGCCAGGTGGTTTTGGTGAAAGGGGTACCGAAGGGAAGATAATGGCTATCCAGTATGCAAGGGAAAATGACATCCCATTTTTGGGACTTTGCCTTGGAATGCAACTCTCAGTTGTGGAATTTGCAAGAAACGTTGCAGGCCTTGAAAATGCTAATAGCACGGAATTCGATGAGGATACTCCATATCCGGTGATCGATCTCTTACCGGAACAGGATGATGTTGTAGATATGGGTGCAACCATGCGTCTTGGTGACTATGATGCGGATCTTAAAGAAGGCTCACTTGCAGAAAAGATATATGGTGCATCAAAAATAGTCGAGCGTCACAGGCACAGGTATGAAGTGAATCCTAATTATGTTGACAGGATCGAAGAAAAGGGAATGGTATTTTCCGGAAAGAACAGAAACAGAATGGAGATCAATGAGATTCCTGGCAAGAAATTCTTCTTTGCATCACAGTTCCATCCTGAATTCAAGTCCAGGCCTGGTAGACCTTCACCACCATTTAAGGCATTCGTTCAGGCAATGAAATCCGAATAATCCTGTAGTTAGATTTTAAATAAAAGTAGATGATAAGTTTGAATATCTAAAAGATATTCAACTCATTTTTAAGGGCTCTACCTTCATATATTCTCGAAGTACAGTTGTTGCATAGCTTCCCTTTGGTAATGCGAAATTCAGGGTCACTTTATTTTTCTCATGATTTAGCTCATCGTCTTCGATTTCAAAGACTGGTTCACATTGAAGCAATATCTCTCTTCTCAGTCCTTTGGATGATAGCTCTGGCACTGCTTTAATCTTGAAATTTTCCACCGGAATATCTACACTTTCAAAGATATTTGCTTCAATTGTTCCAGGTATTCCTGATGCAAAATCACTCTTGTACCCTACAAGGGGTGCAGTCACAAAAGCTCTTTTCCTTTTGACAAGATTGTTCATTCCATCAACATTCTCATCGTCTACCATTTGTAGTTTTTTAGTGTCTGGCAGACCTTCTTTATTCTTGAAACAAACGATATCTCCAGGTACTGCACTGCTAAGTGGAATATTATCCCTTATACGCTGGCAGATTATTTTGTTAAATATATATGACTGATAGGCATGAACGAACATTTTGCTGATATTTTTAGATAATACACCAAAAGAGCCTGCAAAATCTCCCGGGTGCTCTACAAGATGGTGCATCATTGCTCTTTCATATCGCAACCTTAAGGGGAATATTTTCAATCCTTCTACGAAGTCTCTTGTTTCCCATACGTGATTCCGGGCATTTTTTGTTTCCTCATGTTCATCGGGGAATGATTTAGCAATATAAAGAAGAGCAGCATTTTCAAAATCCCCTTTCAATATCTGTTCTCCAATAAGGTGGGTGATGGGCCTGACCGCTCCAAAGCGCTGTATTCCAAAAAAGTTAGGTACTCCACCAAAGTCGTTAATGTCCTTGGTAACATCGGCAAGGATCCTCTCAAGGTTCTGGGCACTATGGTCTATATTTCGAATAGTAATTGTAAACTCATTACCATAAAGATCACCTAATTCCACTGCTTTGTTCGATCTTCCTATTACCTTAAGTTCCACATCTTTCATGTAAAAGCTATCAATAGCTTCTTTTGTCATGTCATAGATGCTGATCTTTTGTGTTGTGACTGCTCTTTTATCCTTTGTACCAGCAAAACTTATTCTTTTCTGGCTAATTCCAAGTTTTCTTGAGATGTCTCTCATAAGGTGGTTAGTGTCCCAATTCTTTTTCGTAACTTCAACTATCAGATATTTGCCAGTTTCATTTTCTTCACGATTTGTGATCTCTTTGACAATAAAATCTTCAGGCTTCTGCCTGAGCTCGCCACCAATACCGGCAACGGAACTGCAGTAAAGTTCTATTCCCATTTGTTTTTCTGTATCTGGTACGTTCATTTGTATTCTCCGTAATCATGGGGCGATATCAATAACTGTCACCTGTGTAGTATTCGTAAAGGTCCACCCATTATCAATGGGTGCTGTTCCTCCGGGAAGTCCTCCTGGATAGACATTGGATGTAGGGTCAAGCATAAGCCATGAACCATATTCGTCTGTTGTATAGTAAACTGGAACTGATCCGTAATAATTTCCAATAGCTTCTACTATTTGATCAGTGTTCTCCTCATCTCCAATATACACTGCTGCAAAAGCGTGTGTATCGGTAAGGTATACTCGTGTGGTTCCGCCGATGGATTCTATCAGTGAAGCAAGCAAAATAGCATAGTCATCACAATCTCCTGCTTCAACTTCTAATGTATCACAAGGAGGTGACCAGACATCTGTTCCCCTTGGATCACTTATGTATTGTATGTTATTCTTTGTATCATCGAACAGCGAGCATATCTGGTATATGTTATATGCACCTGGGTAGCATTTTGCAGATGTAGCTGCCATCTTTCTGACTTCGATATCATGTGGGTCTACTTTTTCATTTAATATTTCAAAAGTTCCTTCTGGGTTAGATACAAATTCAGGATCTTGTTTTTCAGGTTTCTGAATTACATCTGCAGTAAACTCATCAAACAATTGATAATCATAATCATGCCATTTATTGTCAGGTGTTTCTGCAAGTATTGAGAGACCAAGTTTCAATTTGACTTCTTTAGTATTATCTGGAATATCCACTGATATCAGTCCAAGATCCTTCTCTTCACCCGGAAGGAGTTTGATGCCGGATTGTATCCCATACCATTCATCTGTATTTATGTCAAAGAGGCCGAATTTGTAGATAAAAACTCTCTCTTCACCAAGATTTTTAATCCTGACACCTACAATTCCATTACTATTCTCATAGAACTGGGTGTAATAATAAGCGCTTGACACTTCAAATCCGGGGGAATAAGTAGACATATCCCATGGTCGCTCTTCATTAGAAAAAGGTTCTTGTATTGGTACGGTTGGAAATGTTAACTCTGAAATGTCTATACTGTATGGTTCAGGATTAGTTTTGATTCCTTCTGCAAATGATCCTAATAGTTCTCCAATTATATTTTCAGAATTTGAAATACAACCGGATGTCAGGAATAGGCTCAGTATAATAATAAATACTGCCAATCTAACAAACTGTTTTTCCTTGCTTCTCATAATCTTTCCAGAGTAATGTTTTGATATCAGAGAAGTTTCAGGTTACCTGTTATTTTATTAAGCTCTTCTTCTTTTGCAGGTCCGATTCCAAGTACTGTTACTGTCCCGGGCTTTATCTCAGTAAGTCCAGCATCCTGGATAAGTGCTGTTGGGAGGTCATGCCTTCTTGCCAGTTCCTTCAATTCAAAAAGCTCTCTGGTATTGGCTACGCGTAAAACCACTTTCTTTTGCCCGCCTTCCTTCCATTTATCCAGAGTATTCCTGTCTGCCCACTCAGAAGCTGATACTGCTGCATGAGCTACCTGAACTGCAAGTTTTCCTTTGGATAATTTGAGGTCATCTCTAATTACAATGCACTGTTTATAATCACTCATTGATATATCACCGTTTTTTCGGTATTTAAACTTAATACTTCAAAACCTTTTCAAAATGGAATTTATGATCTTATCAGTTACATTGATGTTCCATGACCTATGAATGCCTGCACCAGATGGTGTAGCATTTATTTCAAGAACATAAGTGCCATCTTTTCCTTCTATTAGGTCTACTCCTGCAAAGAGGGTGCCAATAGTTTCTGCAGCTTTTATACATATTTCTTCCTGCTCCGGGGTGAGTATGCATCTTTGTGCACTACCGCCCTGGCTAAGATTATTCAACCATCCTCCCTTGGTGGCAGTGCGGTATATAGCTCCAACAACTTCTCCATCAACGATGAATGCTCTGATATCTCTTCCTGGATTTTCAATGAATTTTTGTATAAAAAGCATTCCTCTGGTTCTGATGCTGGAGTCAACTAGTTCGTCAACACCGGTATTATCATATGTACCATCAGTTTTGATGACCTTTCCATCTTTAACTCGTGATATTCCTACTCCTTTGTATCCAAATACAGGTTTGATTATAGAATCTTGAAAATCTTTTAGAATTTTTATCGCAGTATTTCTATCCTGAGTTACCTTAGTTTTGGGAATGGGAATATCTGCTTTTGAAAAAAGATAACTTGAATAGTACTTGTTTGCAGCATTCTGTATTGCTTCAGGTGAGTTTACTACATTTGTTCCTGAATTTTCAAGTTGTCTGAGTAGGTCAAAGCGAAAGGTTGTTGATTCATTTGCTCCGGCTCCCATATCACGAACAATAAACGCATCAAGTTCTGTTAGTTCTGTTTGCATGACTTTATATCTTTTATCTATGCCAATATCTGCCTCTGCATTCCTAAGGTCAATGATGACAGGTGCTATTCCCTTTTCCCTGGCACTTTGTATAAATGCTTTTGCGGTCCAGTCTTCTATATCAGTTACTGCAATTCCCAATTTGATCATAAGGCATTTCCTATCTTTTTACGCGTTGTTGGAACCTCAAGGTTACAATGGCTGAAGAATTTTTCTTTACTTTCGCGCTATTATGTAGCATGTTTATTATTTATATACTTTCAAAATGTACATACTTTTACTATACTATATTTTTTGACTATAAGATGAACAGTAATTGAATAATTCATTGATTATAAGGTACCATGACTGATATCAAAAAAGGAACCATACTTGTTGTTGACGATGAGATAATAAACATCACTCTACTTGAAGCCTACTTGGAAAGTGATTATAATGTAGTATCAGCAACTGGGGGAATTGAAGCTCTCATTCGCGTAGAGGAATGTAATCCTGACGTCATACTACTTGATGTGATGATGTCTGATATGACTGGTTATGAGGTATGTGAACAATTGAAGGGCTCCGAGGAAACAAAATACATACCAATTATCATGGTGACCTCTCTTTCTAATATCGAGGACCGCATTAAAGGAATTGAAGTAGGTGCAGATGATTTTCTGACAAAACCACTTGAAAGGTTCGAGATCAATACAAGAGTAAAATCTCTTTTTCGCATTAAAAAATTGCATGATGACCTGGTCAAGGAAATGGTTCAGGCAAAACTCTATTTAGATCTAGCTGCAGTATTCCTTCTTGTGCTTGATGAGAATGATGATATTTCTCTAATAAGTAAGAAAGGAATAGAAATATTAGGTTATAATAGTGAAGAAGATGTGATTGGAGTTAATTGGTTTGCAAATCATGTCCCAGAATCTTCAAGATCACATATTATCAAATTGTTCGGGGATTTTGCACAAGGCAATGTTACTTTTGATTCTTGTGCGGAATCTGCTGTTGTAACTCAGTCCGGTGAGGAAAAAATAATAAGCTGGAACAATTTTGTTCTTCTGGATGATGACCCTGCATCAAGGAAATTATTGATATCAGGCGTGGATATCACTGAAAGGAAAGAAGCAGAGGAAAAGATAAAAAAAGCCAATGGATACCTCGACAACCTTATCAAAGCTTCTCCAATTGCTATGTTGTCCCTGGATCATAATTACAACATTGTAACTGCTAATAATAATGCATCTGAGTTACTTGGTTTTGATGCAAGTGAACTGGTTGCAAAGCCAATTTCTTCACTAATGGATAATACTCCTCTTCCTGATTTTGCTGATAGGGAAGATTTTAAAATGAATTTCATAACATTTGGAGAAGTTAATACTCCAATGAATGTTTCAACTTCTGTGATAGAAAACTATGATGGCGGAACTGGTTTAATATTGGTCATGCAAAACATGTCAAAGTTACAGGGTCTTTTTGTCAATCCTTTAACGGAAGATGTTGGCGATATTCATAGTGTAAATGATGCTGAGATAGATCCTGGTTTTGTGTATCTGTGTGATGATTCTGATTCACTTGATGCTTATACTATTTTTGCAGATCTTACGAAACAGGGAAATCCAGGCCTTTGTATGACCAGGAACAACCCTAAAAATATCCGTACTCAGTATGGCTTGCCTAAAACTCCTTTTATCTGGTTAACGAAGAACAAAGCTAGTGATCAACAGACTATAGATTCTACTGAACTGTTCAAGATCCATCCGACAATCTCGGATTTTGTGAAGAAGGTCGATAATGGTATTGTATTATTGGATGGTCTGGAATATCTTCTTTTAGAAAATGATTTTATTTCTATTCTCAAATCGATAGAACAGATAAATGATACTGTAATGGGTTCGAATTCAAGGCTGATATTGCAGCTTGATCCTGCTACACTTGAGCAAAAAGAATTTCATCTCTTAAAAAGATGGATGAAGTATCTGCATGCAAACAATACCTGATATCTTCATTTCTGGCTTATTTCATATCATTTAGCCTGTCCTTAATCTCATTCATAATAGCAGAGTACAAAAAGGCTTTTATTACAAAATAGTACTAAATATAATGTGTTAATATTGTTGCATAGTTTGTTTGGTAGATGGAAATATGAAATTCAAAGATACCATTGATGGTTTGGAAGATGTATTTGAAACAGATATTCCACAATCGAGTGTTATTCTTATAACCGGGGTAGCAGGTACTCTCAAATCCGGATTTACTTTCCAGATGCTTTCTAATTATCTTGAAGGTGCAGCTGAATATGGTTTATATGTCACACTTGAACAAAGCAAGGAAAACCATTTAAAAAATATGGAAAGCATGGGCTTGTCCCTTTCAAAAAAGCTGCATATTTCTGACTTTAGTGATTATCGACTGACCTATGATGATATTTCTCACGACCTTCTCACGACTCTGGAGCAAAATATAATTGATTTTAGCCAAGAGGCAGGCAATAAATGTACATGTGTTGCAATAGATTCACTTGGTGCCCTTTATTCTTTACTTGATGTGGATAGAAAGAATCTGAGAAAAGGACTTTACCGGATGCTTGAGAACTTCAGGCGTGAAGGGCTTACTACATTTCTAATACTTGAAGAGGATGGCTCTTCTGATATTAATGAGTCTACAACTTCAATGGAAGGCTACCTTGTTGATGGTATCATTGAGCTTGGTCTGCACTTTAAAGGTAATGTTGCCAACCGATACATGCGTGTAAGAAAAATGCGTGCATCATCACACAGTATGGAGCCCTGGATCATAACAGTTTCTGATGTTGGTCTAAAAGTCTATAAGGGAAATTTCTGAACATTTATGTGAATAACTATGTCCATAATAGAAACATCAAATATTCTAAGTCTTTTTGTTCAATTTATCGTAATTACACTTGTAATTGTTGCGGCTTTACAGGTGTCTCGTGGAAAAACTGCTCTTCATTGTAAACTAATGAGCATTGCATTGATCATGCAGGTAGTTTCAATTTTAATATTCATGTCGCCTGTAATGTCTGACTTTTTGCAATATGGATTTGGTAGCCGTGCATTGATCACCCAGATATGGTTGCATCATCTGGGTGGAATTGCAGTTGTCCTGCTGGTTCTTTATATCAATCTGTCCATGAAGGGCAAAATGAAGTTTTTGGGTAATAATTTTCGCTTAATGAAGATCACTTTCTGGCTGTGGCTCATACTATTTGCAGGTGGTATGCTCCTTTATTTGGCACTATGGCATGGAATATCCTTTTTCTGAGGATTATCGCCTGTCTACAATGCGTTTTGGCCTTCCTTTAATATGGTAAAATTCCAGTTCTTTCGGACCGACATAATTAAAAATTATCTCAAGGCTGTCATTCAAATAGGCACTTTCCAGAGAGCTCTTGAATTTAAAAAACGAGTTCAGGAAATTTCCTTCAATTAATTTACTGTCGTATCGATTTGGATCAACACATTCCATGCTTATTCTTAAAGTGCTGGTGCCCTCATCGTCCCCTCCGTAAATGAATGCCTCGTATTCTCCAGTGAGATATTCCATATTTTCCCTCTGGAAAACTCCCTTTTCAATATCAACACGGTTAAAAGGATTCCCTGCAATCCAAAATGTCTCTGCTTCCCTTTGCGGATTCATGATCTTCATATGCGTTCTGCCACATGCACATTTATCCCTTGAGACTACAACTGTGGTATCTTCTGTGTCATAGTTTAGAAGGAGGTTTCCACATTTTTCTCCAACTGGCAGAAGCGTTGTAAGCACTATCCTTCCACATTCTCCATCATCAACAAATCTCTCCATATGTGGGTCATATACATCAAGATGCACAAAGTCTTCAGGCACATGCAAACCACTCAGGTCTGTGCACTCTCCACACATTGTTCCTTCAGTGCTTCCATAATTATTGAATACATCGCATCCCCACAACTCAGAAACGTATTCGCGAGTCTCTTCTGCAAAGCTCTCTCCTCCGATAACAAGCCTTTGAATACTTGATTCTGTAGGCTCCATGCCTTCGGCTTTCATCCTGTTTGCTAATCGAATTAATTTGAAAGTACTTGCTACAATTGATGTTGGCTTATATGAATCCATTATTCTGGTGGGGAACGTGCATTTTCCTTCCGGGATGATTGCCATGCCAATATTTCTGGCAGCAAGGGTCATTGTATTTGCACCAACATTCATTCCATATGATGCACATACAATAGTTCTATCACCTTCTCCAAATCCCTGAGATACAAAGCTTCTGGAATATTTTTCAGCATATCTTTCCCAATCTTTCCATGTCAGGAAGAATGATTTTGGCGTACCACTCGTACCACTGGTCTCATGGATGGTGAATACATCTTTCCATTCTGCGGTTTTGAAGCCAAATTGATCAGTCACAGGTGGCTGGTTTTCTCGAATGGTTTTGCCGGATATGATGGGTAAGTGGAGAAGGTCTTCATGCGATTGGATCTCAGCCGGATCAATATTCTTCTCTTTGAACCATTTTTTGTAAAAAAGTGAGTTTTCTGCAGCATATTTGACAGTATATCTAATTCTTTCATCTATTAAGGCATCAAGTTCACTTCTATCCATACACTCTATTTCTTTATTGAAATAACTCAAAATTTCCCACTCCTTATGATTTGTCATTAAAGTTTTTCAAGTTGCACATGTATTTTTTCTTTATCATTTAGAGGAAGATCGCAATTATAATTCTGGCAGATATGTACAGTAGTTTTTCCATCTTTCATTTCCATGTCAGAAAAACCATCTGAAAATAGATCTGTATTTTCTTCTTCTACTGATTTGAAAATAACAACTTTATTTGGGATGTAATGCTCGTTGATGCAGGAGATTATATCTTCTTTATCTTGTTGATCTCTCTTCCCTACAATAACTATTTCAGTTGATGGGCCAGTAGCAAAATCTAGTGCTGACATTAGCTGGGTGTATCCGATCCCCATTCCTGAGATCTCTCTGGAAAAACTGTTCATGGTCTTTCGCGCCATTTCTTCGAGCTTTGGATCAGATGTGATCCTTCCAAGCTGCAGCAAATTCAATGCAGCGACTGAATTTCCAGATGGTGTGGCTCCGTCATAAACCTCTTTATTGCGGAAAATAAGTTTTTCAGAATCATCACGGGTATGGAAAAATCCATTGTTTTCTATGTCCCAGAAATGCTTAACAAGCTCATGATTAAGCTCCAGGGCAGTTTTGAGGTATTTATTGTCAAAATCTGTCTGGTAAAGTTCTATCAGTCCCCATATCAAAAACACATAATCTTCCAGAAAAGCCTTGAATGAGACTTCCTCTTCACGGAATCTATGATAAAGTATCCCGTCATCTTTTATCATTGTGGATACTATAAAATCAGCAGTTTCGCTTGCAACTTCTCTATAATAATCATTGTTGAAAGCTCTGGAAGCCTTACTGAGTGCTGCTATCATAAGTCCGTTCCAGTCAGTCATTATTTTATCATCCTTTAATGGATGAATGCGCTTGTTACGAACTGCGAACAACTTCTCTCTGATTCTTTCCAGTTCTTCTTTCAATGAAGGGGTATCTTTTCCATATTTTATTGCAAATTCTTCAATTGATAATTTTAGGTGCAATATATTAGTCCCAGTTATTCTCTGACTGCCCTCATCAAAAAAGTTACCTTCTGCTTTAGTATTGAATATATTTTTGATAAGCCTGAATTCATTTTGATCAAGTATTTGCGACAATTCGCTTTCTGTCCACGTATAGAATTTACCCTCCTCTCCCTCACTATCTGCATCTTCGGCTGAAAAGAACCCACCATTATCTGCTCGCATATCTCTTATTGCATAGGTAAATATTTCCTCTGCAATCTTTTTATATTCGGGTTTCTTTGTTGCATGATATGCTTCAGTATATGCGATAGCAAGTAATGCCTGATCATAGAGCATCTTTTCAAAATGAGGTGCCAACCAGTATTGATCAGTGGAATATCGATGGAATCCATGCCCTACATGATCGTAGATGCCACCTTTGCGCATAGCCTGGAGTGTTCTTTCCACCATTTCCAGTGCTTGCGGGTCTTTGTTTCTTTTCCAATATCGTAAAAGGAATGTAAGATAATGTGGGGTAGGAAATTTTGGTGCATTTCCAAATCCTGCATTATTACTGTCAAAATTCTCTTTTAGTTGCTGATATGTTCTCTCCAGTAGATCAATATCTAATTCGTCTTTTGCATTTTCATGCTTTTGAGATGACAGTGCATTGATTATTTCATTTGCATTGGCTACTAGTTCATCTCTTTGTTCATTCCACATTTTACCGACAAGCGGAATAAAGTCCATCATTCCGGTCAGACCTGGTCTGCTTTCTTTTGGTATATATGTAGTTGCTATAAATGGCTCTTTGTCAGGTGTCATTATTATGGTAAGTGGCCATCCACCTCTGCCTGTAAGTGCCTGACAAACTGTCATATATATGCTGTCTATATCCGGCCTTTCTTCCCTGTCCACTTTTATAGAGATGAAATTTTCATTCATCAACCTGGCAACATCCTCATTTTCAAATGATTCTTTTTCCATTACATGGCACCAATGACATGTTGAATATCCAATGGAGAGGAATACGGGCTTTTTTTCCTTCTTCGCCTTGGAAAAAGCCTTTTCTGTCCATGGATGCCAATCTACTGGATTATATGCATGTTGAAGTAAATATGGACTATTTTCATGTATCAGCATATTTGCTTTTTTGTCTTGATATTTAGCATTTCTTCCTTTCATTCATACCACTACCTGTATAATTGGCAACCAAAAAAATCTGTATGCTGTTGATTTAAATCATAATCTTTTGGGATTATACATTATTAAATTATCTTTGCTTTCTTATTTATAATCACTTATTTTGCTACTGAAAATCTCATAATTATGATGATTTTTAATAAAGTTGAAAAACTTTATATACCTACATATTAATGCATAATTGATTAATAAAAATAGTTCGATTATTTGCTTTTTATAGGTGGTACAAACATGGACAGACGATTATTGGCTATCCCCATAGTCATCTTATTTGGGGCCGTTCTTCTATCAAGTGGCCTTATGAATACATTCATTCCTGAACAAGAGGCTCCTTCTGTAGATCAGAATACTCCTGATCCTTCTGAGCCAGCAGTTGTTATGCAAAAATCAGATTCTGATCTTCCTGAGGAAGTAGAGCCAGAATCAATTCTCGAAGAAGCGCCTGCTCCAGCGCCAATGATGCGCAGTATGGGATCAGCTTCTCCTTCAGAGACTGTAACTCCTTCAGAGACTGTAAATGTTAATACGGTTGTAGCAAATTTCACTGCAGATGTAGATTGCCTGAATGTAACCTTCACTGACCTGTCAGAAAATGCCAGCTCATGGACATGGGATTTTGGAGATGGCAATGTTGTATCTGAGTTTACTAGTCCTTATACATATGTGGAAGCTGGGACATACACGGTAAATCTTACTGTTTCAGGTGATGATGAGCAGAGTGATTATAAGGAGATGGATGTAGTAGTTTATAATTGCTCCAATCCTAATAATGGCAGTGAAGAAACAAAGCCACAAATCCCAGAAAATCAGGAAATACCTGAATTCCCAACAATTGCATTGCCAATGCTTGCAATAATTGGAATGGCTTTCTTCTTTAACAGAAAGCAATAAATTTAAATTTTGAAACCGTGAAAATACGGTTTCAATACATTACTTTTGCAAATCCACCAATCTGTTTTTTGCAGATGTCGGCATGTTTTCCTTCATCATTTATCAGTTGCTCGATATCGTCAAGAAATTCGTTCCTGTCGTTTTCATCGGGTATGAGTTCTGCAATTATTGATGGTTCTGTATTCTTGACATCTTTATACACATTTTCAGCGAGAATTTCATATTTCAGTATTTTGCTAAACATATCAGGACCGGCCAACCCTTCAAAATCAAACGTATGCTCGGGAATACCTTTTGGTCTTGACTGTGGTACTTCTATATTGGTCTTAGTTAGCCATTTTTCGAGTGTGAGCCAGTGTCTGTCCGAGTCATGCGAAAGAACTTCAAGTGCCTGGATATTTTCATCCATTAGCTCTACTCGTGCTTCCCATGTTCCCAGCTGTTCCATTTCCGACTCTATCCAGTACATTCTCTGGAGTTGTGATGCGAGAATTTGTTTATTATTTATAGGTGGCACGTTTTATAACTCCGCTCTTTATATTATAATATTAATATATTTGCAGTTCATTATATTTAGTTTTTCTCAGTAATTTGGCGATGGGTTCTTATATCATAGAAATATTCTCCAAGTAATACCCCAAGCATACATTAACTTAGATCATAGTTTACAATTATAGTCTGGAGGACTCGTTATAGGTGCAATAGTTTTGTTGAGCAGTGGTCTGGATTCAGTTGCAGCTTTAAGCATAGCTCAGGATCAGATGGATGTTGATTTGGCATTAGTATTTGATTATGGTCAACGCTCAGCTGAACGCGAGATCGAATATTCGAAAAAAGTAAGCGCCCATTTTGGGATTGACCATCGAGTAATAGAACTTGATTGGCTTTCATCTGTTACAAAAACATCTCTTGTTAATACTGATAATGATGTACCTGAAATGTCAATGGAAAAGATCGCAGATGATGCAGATCCTTCCATTTGCATTGATTCTGCAAAGAATGTATGGGTTCCAAATAGAAATGGTGTTTTCATAAATATAGCTGCAAGTTTTGCAGAGAGCATGGGAATGAGTTATGTTATTGTTGGCTTCAATAAAGAGGAAGGTGCCACATTTCCTGACAATACTACTGAATTCATCACAGCGATCGATGAATCCCTTTCATATTCCACTATGAACGGTGTCAAAGTTTTATCGCCTCTAATTGACATGGATAAAAAAGAGATAGTTTCTAAATCTATTGAGTTGAATGCTCCTCTTGCGTTTAGCTGGAGTTGTTACTATGGAGATGATGTTCCATGTGGGGTCTGTGAAAGTTGTATGAGAAGAAAACGTGCATTTGCCGAAATCAATGTTGCAGATCCGTTGTTAGTAAGACTTGATGTGCAATCTGAATGAGCTTATAGTCGTTTTCTAAAATTTTGTGATGAATTTTGTGATAATATGGAATGTATAATTCTTGATGAGCAACTGGATTATGATGGCAGCCAGATATCATCTCTGTGGGCATATAATCTGGTCGATATTCAAAATGATTCGATTATAGCTTTTAGGGGAGCATGTGATGTAAAACTGGAGCATATGATAGACCTTGAGGACAAAAAGCAAGGTGATGTGATTTTTTCAACAGATATGTTGCACTTTATCATAGAACACTTTGACTCCACTGACCTGAAACTGGTATATGCAAGGCAGAGATTATTTACAGCTATTGTTTTGGAAGTATTATCCTCATATTTCTCTGGCATCAGGAGATCTGGGGATGATCTGTTCATAAACGACAAAAAACTGACAATTTCCATTGCCAGTACATCTGCAGTGTCCCAGAAGATACACTTTGCAATTAATGTTGTTCATGATTTCTATGGTGATCTCACTGAAATGGGAATTTTCGGTTACATGATCAATGATGTACTGTGTGAGATTGCAGAATCATATTTTGCTGAGTTCACGGATATTGAGAACGATCTCAGAAAATCAAGGCCATTGGATGTGGTATGATGGAAGCTTCTATCAGTGAGATATTCTGCTCGGTGCAAGGTGAAGGCCCATACGTGGGCTCAAGGCAAGTCTTTGTACGCTTTACCGGATGTAATTTGGATTGTCCATATTGTGACACTCCATGTGAGGATACAGCAACTTGCAAACTCGAGGAAAAGCCTGGCTCAAAAATCTTTACTGATGTTGCAAATCCGCTTTCCACTGAAAAAGTAACAGAGATCGTCTCTTCTTTCAGGAATATCCATTCAGTATCTTTGACAGGTGGTGAACCGTTGTTAAATGCGGATTTTATTTCAGCATTGGATATTAAAGCTCCACTTTATCTTGAATCTAATATGACATTGCCTGATATGGCAGAGAAGGTAAAGGATAAAGTATCTTATGTTTCCGGGGATGTGAAATTAATTCCCAGATCATATCTGAATGATTTTGATTCGTACATTGAGGATACGATAGAATGTTTTAAAACATTGAGAAATAGGGATGATAGGGATTGCTTCGCTAAAATAGTAGTGAGCAAAGGTACAAATTCAGATGATATAGAAAGCGTAATTGGTGATATTTCAGGATATATTTCCTGTCTAGTCCTGCAGCCGGTGACTCAGAAGGAATTGTTACCGGAACCAAAACAGTTGCTGGAATTGCAGGAAAATTTGCTTGATTATACTGATACTATAGTAATACCTCAAACTCACGTAATGTGGGGGTGCTTATGATGAAAATGAAACTTGGAATAGTAGATTATATTGACAGTGCCCATTATCTTCCGGGCCATGAAACTTGTGGAATTGTTCACGGTCACACTTACAAGACCGAAATTGTGATCGAGGGTGAGAAAAAAGAAACGGGTATGGTCATGGATTTCTATGAGATCAAGAAGATCATAAAGGAAGTTCTCAAAGAATGTGACCATGTTTTATTGAATGACATACTGGAATTTCCTAGTGTGGAAAACCTGTGTGAGTATGTGCATGCAAAACTTTCAAGCAGACTTGAATATCCACTTTCCGTTAAAATGTGGGAAGGAGAGGGCAAGTGGTGTGAGATAAGTGCATGATTATGTTCAGTGAATCGAATATAAAAAACTATATCAATGATTTATGCTTAACTTGAGCCGTGTTTACATGAGCTGCTAAGGAGCCGTAATAATGGAAAATGAAGAAGTAAAAAAGGGTGAGGATGAAGTGTCCAGGGAAGATGAAGTAAAGCGGATTATAGGAAAGCATCCATGCTATTCTAAAGAAGCTCAGCACAAATATGGACGTATTCACCTTGCAGTAGCTCCAAAATGCAATATTCAATGTAATTATTGTGATCGTAAGTTTGATTGCGTAAATGAGAGTAGACCCGGTGTTGCCAGTGAGGTTCTTAGCCCACAGGCAGCTCTTGAGAGGACAAGGGAAGTATTGGAAGAACATCCTTTTATCAAGGTAGTGGGTGTTGCTGGCCCTGGTGATCCACTAGCTAATGATTCTACTTTTGAAACACTTGAACTGATCAAGAATGAGTTTCCGGATGTAACACTTTGCTTGAGTACAAATGGACTTGCATTGCCTGAGAGGATGGATGATCTTCTGCGGGTTGGCGTAACTACACTGACAGTGACAATGAACGCTATCGATCCTGAGATCGAAGCTCAGTTGATAGGTCACATTTCCTATAAGGGAAAGATATACAGAGGACTTGAGGCTGCCAAGATCATGGTCGAGAAGCAGCTGGAAGGTATCAGACTTGCTGTTGAAGCTGGTCTTGTGATCAAGGTCAACACTGTACTTGTTCCGGGAATTAATGATGAGCATATCGTTGAAGTGGCCAAAAAGATCAATGAACTTGGTGTTTACATAATGAATGTAATGCCTCTTATTTGTCAGGCAAAGTTCTCTGACAGAGTGGCTCCAACTCCACAGGAATGTAAGGAAGTACAGGATAAATGTGAACCTTATGTCCAGCAGATGAGGCACTGCCGCCAGTGTAGATCTGATGCAATCGGTCTTATTGGTCAGGATCTTTCACAAATGAGTGAAGAGCGTCGTAATGTCGTCAAACTTGAAATGAAAAAAAAGTCTGAGCTCAGTGAAGAGACATAATCTTTTCACGCTTTTTTAATTTATTTTTTATACTAATATCGAAGGTGTTTTTTTGAATGTCAAACAGCTTGCTGAAAGCATCAGGAATTTTGAAGGTGTAACTCGCAAAGAACCAATCGCAGATATTGTGAGTATCTTTGAGACAGTACGCTCTGAATATGGGGGCACAATAGTTGATTTTGGCGATGATGCTGCCGTTATAGATATTGACAGTGATGATGTGATCCTTTTTGCAGCAGATGCAATATGGGGTAAAATAGTCAATAAGAGTCCCTGGTGGACTGGCTATACTTCAGTAGTTGTTAATGTGAATGATATTTCTGCAATGGGGGGCCGTCCTCTGGCAATGGTGAATGTGATGTCTTCCAGTGACGGAGAGTCAACAAATGAGTTGATACGCGGTATCAGGGATGGTATCAAGAAATTCGGTGTACCTATGGTAGGTGGACATATGCACCCGGATACTCCCTACAATTCTCTTGCGGTTTCAATTATCGGCATTGCTAAAAAAGACTGTATTATCAGAAGTGACTCTGCAAAGGAAGGCGATGTGGTAGTTGTTGCCTATGATATGGATGGAAGAGTTGGTAAGAACTCTATTTACAGCTGGGATACTACTTCTTTTAAAGATGCTGATGTTGTAAGAGCTCGTTTTATGGTAATGCAGGAGATAGGGGAAAAAAAACTCGTAACTGCAGGTAAGGATATCAGTAACCCAGGCACCATTGGTACTCTTGGTATGCTTTGCGAGACTAGTAAAGTGGGAGCTTCTGTGGACCTTAGCAAGATTCCATGTCCGGATGGTATTGACTTTGAGCAATGGCTTAAGATATACCCTGCCACTGGCTATGTTGTAACTGCAAAAGCGGAAAATGCTGATGAATGTATCGATATTTTTGAAAAAGCAGGTATTAAGGCTGCAGTTATCGGAGATGTGGATGACACTTGCAAACTTGAAATCTATGATGCTAATGGGCGTGCAAATGTATTTGACTTCAATACAGATGGAATTACAGGAATTGATATGAATCCTGAAAAAAGTAATAAGTGCAAATGCAAAAACAGGATCGTATAATTATAATAAAACCTTGATGCTGTGCAATGAAAGTGAGTGGCTGATGCACAACATCTATTTTTCGATAAAAATCAAGAAAATCTTTGAATTTTAATCTTCATTTATCCATGCTGTTAATTCGTCATGAAGGAATTTCTCTGCATCCTGGACTTCTTCAAGGGTTCCACGGAGGGCTATAAGTTCTCTATCATCACTTTCTACAATATCAACAGTCATTTTTCTGTTAACTGCTTCTAGATCAAACTCTTCCAGCATATCGTAAATAATGTAGGATGGTGTGCCTGGAGGTATGATCAGGTCATAGAGTCCTACAAGCTCGTCCTTATCGATCTTACCTTCTATCTTCTGTTTTGTCTTTTCAAGGTCTTCAAGTTGTAGTTTTCTTGCCAATATTATCACCGCTTGTTTAGGCATTGATTGTTTACGCTACATAAATACTAATCGCTATTGTTCATGCTCAATTTTGGATATTGCAGAATAGTGTGGAAAAGTATAATAAGTTCTGATTACGATTTCCCTATGGTATTTGTTTGGATGATGTTTATAGTGAAAGGAGAAGCATGAGGTTAATTGATCTATCTGACAGTAAAGGGTACATTAGAATCGAGTTTGCAGGATGCAATATGAAATGTCCATATTGCGTGCATATAATACAACCCAGAATAGAGTGGACGATCGAAGATGTTTTCGACTTTGCTTCCAGATCAAGCACTGAAGATGTTTATATGGGTGGAGCTGAGCCAACATTGCAAAAGGACCTTTTACCACTTGTTGAGCAACTTCATGATGCAGGTAAGAGTATTATTGTAAAATCCAATGGTATGAAGCCGGATGTTCTTAAACAGCTTTCTCCATATGTTAAGGGTTTTGTACTTGAGATCAAGGCTCCACTGGATGATATTCCTGCAATAATGGAGCTTACGGGAATGTCAGAAGAGCGTACATTAAAGTATGTTGCACTTCTGCATGAGTCACTGGATATTGCCCGCAAAAAATGGTTGAGGATATGGGTTAGGGTTCTGCCTGAGTTTGTGAATGCAGAAACAATGCCAAAAATACTTCCGGATATGAAAGGTGCATCTGAGGTTATGCTTTACCAGTTCATGAGTAACCCGGATTTCGATCTACCGTTTATGGGTCATAGTGACCCCACTCCTGAATGGAGTGAATTAAAAAGACTTGGTAACATGGTTCTTGAGAAAGTGCCTCAGGTAAGGCTTGTAGGTGACAGGGGTAAATTGGTATTGCAGAAATAATCTTCACACATAATAGTGAATGGCTGATGGTACTAATTGATGAACCTATGTCCGGGGCTTATTCAAAAGTTGCCCTGATTCCCGGAATTTGTCTTTTTTGCGATCTTAAGACACTGGAACCTGAGAATACAACTCTTTTTTTCATGGCTGAGGATATGGGTTTATGCAGGAGTTTTGTCTATCATAAACACAAGCTAATATTGATGCTTTCTGCAATGAGATCATATCGTGACTGGTTGTCTGAAAATTTTGATCTTGTTTATTATGATATTAGTGAAAACAAAAATCAAAGTTATGGGAAAAAACTCTTTAACACCATGGAAATACACAACATTGACAGTATTATAACTTATGAATTTGAGTCACAAGGACTTAAATGTATGATTGGTAATATTTGCAGAAAATAATCTTAAAACTGTAAGTTCCCCTGGATTTATGACCACTATTGACGAGTTTAATTCATATCGTGATGGCAGGGATAAACTCCTGCTGAATAACTTTTATATTTCCCAGCGCAGGAAATTTGGAGTTCTTATTGATGAAGAAGACAAGCCTGAAGGTGGTAAATGGAACTTTGATCCGGAGAACAGGAAACCTTTGCCTGATTATGTCAATGTTCCGGAGCTTATACGTGTTAAGAGAACTTCCTATACAGAGGACCTGATCAATATTGTGGAGAATACTTTTCCATCCAATCCCGGAAAATCCTCTGATTTTTATCTTCCTACTACCAGGAAAGATGCTATTCAATGGCTGGATGATTTCATTGATAAGCGTCTGAATTCTTTTGGCCCTTATGAAGATGCGATAAGGAAGGATGAATCTTTTCTTTTCCATTCGGTGCTCTCCCCTTTGATTAATATTGGTCTTCTAACGCCGGATGAGGTTGTAGGGAAGATTCTTGAACATTATAAGAAAAACAGCGATACTGTTCCTTTATCGAGCATAGAGGGATTTATAAGGCAGATAATTGGCTGGCGCGAATTTATGAGGGGTATGTATCATGCCTCTGATCTGGCAGGCAATTACTTTAGTCACCACAGGAAAATGGATGAACGGTGGTATACAGGAGAGCTGGGAATTGAGCCAGTTGATGGTTTGATAAAGAAATTAATAAAGTATGGATATTGTCATCATATTGAAAGGCTCATGTTACTTGGTAATTTTATGCTTTTATGTGAAATTGATCCTGATGAAGTATATAAGTGGTTCATGGAGAT
>Ga0206328_102_pt1 | contig 108655 bp, 111 predicted proteins | sample SalPonR1_A_D2_MG_FD_142664 | JGI IMG/M metagenome (GOLD analysis project Ga0206328, IMG submission 142664)
ATCTTGTAAGTGGATGTTACTCCTAACTCACGCCTGAGGTCATTGATCTCCTCACGAGTCTTACCTGCCATCTCAGCGATCCTTGCATCTGTCAGACCCATGCGTTTTGCATCATTCAATTGATCTGCGGAAAGCTCACCGGATTTTGCAGCGTCCTTTATGAAGTTCTCCATATCAATGATGTTCTTGATCTTTTTGAGGTAGAAGACATCAATACCGGAAAGCTCTGAAACCTCTTCAATGGTGAAGTCGTTTGCAAGTGCATGGTAGACTACAAAAAGCCTCTCGCTTGTAGGGGTCCTGAGCAGTGTCTTGACCTCATTGTTAGACCATTCGTGGGAACCAAAATCCATCTTGATATCCAAAGAGCGCACTGCTTTGAGGAGTGATTCCTCGATAGTACGCCCTATGGACATAACTTCGCCGGTACTCTTCATTGAAGTTGTAAGAGTATTGTCGGCTGTTACGAACTTGTCAAATGGCCACCTTGGGATCTTTGTAACGATATAATCAATAGTTGGTTCAAAAGATGCAGGAGTCTTCTTAGTAATATCATTGAGAATCTCATCAAGTGCCATTCCAATGCCGATCTTAGCTGTTACCCTGGCGATCGGATATCCTGTTGCTTTTGATGCGAGTGCGGATGATCGGGATACACGTGGGTTGACTTCCACAATACGGTACTCACCGTCCTTTGCAGCAAACTGAATGTTACATCCACCCTCGATCCCAAGTGAGCGGATGATCTTGATGGCAGCACTTCTTAGTGTCTGGTGCTCCTCATCATTGAGTGTTTGTGATGGTGTCACAACAATGGATTCTCCAGTGTGAACACCCATTGGATCAAGGTTTTCCATATTACAGATAACAATACATGTATCGTTGGAATCACGCATGACCTCATATTCGAATTCTTTCCATCCAAGTACACTTTCCTCGATCAATACCTGATCAATGCGACTGCGCCTTAAGCCTCTTTCACTTATCTCCAGAAGTTCTTCTCTGGAATAAGCGATACCGCCACCGGCACCACCAAGTGTGTATGCAGGACGGATAATCAGGGGAAGACCAAGTTCATCAATAAGTGCTTCAGCTTCCTTCAATGAAGAAACTGCCACACTACGTGGAACCTTTTCATCGATCTTTTCCATAGCCTGTTTGAAAAGCTCACGATCCTCGGTATTCTTGATAGCTTCAAGGGAAGTTCCAAGAAGTTCCACACCATATTTTTCGAACACACCGTTTTCGGCGAGTTCACTTGTAATGTTAAGTCCGGTCTGACCGCCAATACCTGCAATAAGCCCATCTGGCTTTTCTTTTGCTATGATCTTCTCAATAGTCTTGGCATCGATCGGCTCTATATATACTGCATCTGCAGTATCCGGATCGGTCATTATAGTTGCAGGATTGGAGTTTACCAGCACAACCTCATAACCTTCTTCTTTAAGGGAACGGCATGCCTGACTTCCGGAGAAATCGAATTCTGCAGCCTGTCCGATCATAATAGGACCAGAGCCTATCAGGAGTATTTTCTTTATGTCATCACGTTTTGGCATTATTTCTTACCTCCTGCGAGTTTCAAGACCTTGTTGAAGAATATACCTTCAGTATCAAGTGGACCAGGGTGTGCATCAGGGTGATACTGAACGCTGAACATGTCCAGGTTCTTGTGAGCAATTCCCTCTACAGTCTTATCGTTTGCATTTATCTGCGTTACAACTACCTCTTTTTCATCAAGAGAAGTTTCATCCACTGCAAAACCATGGTTTTGAGAAGTGATATGTACAATTCCGGATTCAAAATCCTTTACAGGCTGATTTGCACCACGGTGCCCGAATTTCAGTTTATATGTCTCTGCACCCAGAGCACGGGAAATTACCTGATGCCCCAGACAAATACCTATTATTGGAACTTCACCCATGTAATGATTAACTGCATTTACAGCATCTGTTGCCTTTTGTGGGTCTCCAGGACCATTGGAGAAGAAAAGAAGATCCGGATCATATGATTCAATCATTGAAGGTGATGCTGTTGCGGGAACTACTGTTACGTCAATACCTCTTGCAAGCAAGCTCCTCTCAATACTTAATTTTCTTCCAAGGTCAACAAGTACCACATTTACCGGGTTCTTTTCATCCCTGAACTCACTCTTGATAGTATAAGGTTCAGGACATGTGACCTTTGAAATGAGATCGATATTAGAAATGTGTGGCTGCTCACGAGCCAACTGAACAGCTTCCTCACCGTCATCACTGCCATTAACAAAAGCCGCACGCATTGTTCCATGCTCACGTGTCTTAATTGTGAGCATACGTGTATCAACACCTGCAATACCAGGTTTGCCTTCATCCTCCATTAACTTGTAGATATTACGCTGCGAAAGATGATTTGATGGATCAGGACATGCTTCCCTGACAACCAGACCTTCAGCTTTTACGCCATCTGATTCAAAACATTTTCCACTTACACCATAGTTGCCAATAAGAGGATAAGTGAACATCAATATCTGACCGTTGTATGACGGGTCGGTCAATGCCTCCTCATATCCAGTGTATTGCGTAGTAAAAACAAGCTCCCCGGAAACGATACCTTCGGCACCGAAACCAGTGCCTTTTATAATAGTGCCATCTTCTAATCCTAATACTGCTTTCATCGTTTGAACCTGCGTCTACATGTAAAGAATAGGCTATAAGCATTACGATGGAATGCTATATTTTATTTATTATTTCATAAAAAAGAAAAGCAGATTATTTAAGTCTGCTTAAAAATGCATAAATGATGGAAACCACTGATATGAAAGATATAACAAGAACCGATAGGATGAATTTTTCAGGATTTTCTAAGGCAAATACCCGAATACTTTCAAGATAATGATTTCTTTCTATACTCTCAGGCTCAGTATATTTATCCAATATCTCAAATTCAACTGTTTCCAGATAGACATTCTTTACCCATATATTAAACTCTCCGCCTTCATTAGAAACATAGGCAAAAGAGCTACCATCCGGACACCATGTTGGAGACTTTTGTATAGACTCATCATAAGTAGCCCTGAAAAAGCTATTCTCATCAGAACTCATCATCCAGATATCATAATCTCCTGTACGATCAGATGAGAATATGACCAATTTACCATCCGGACTATATGCAGGATCTATATTATCATACGAATCTGCTATCAACTGAACAGGTCTTACTGAATCAAGTCCTATTGTGAAAATATCACCATTGGCGCTATAGATTATTTTGCTTCCATCAGGACTCCATGAAGGAGAAGATGCATCGCCTGGTTCATCGGTCAATTGTTTTTTGTTAGTACCATCTAGGTCCATTATCCATATATCATAGTTACCAGACAGTTTAGATAAATAGGCTATTTTTTTCCCGTCAGGACTTTCTACAGGTGACCTTGAATCAGCTGATTCTGTCAGCTTAACGATATCGCCACCTTCGGCACCCATTGAGTGGACACTTATGTACCGTGCAGAAAATGCATTCTTACTTTCACTTGCAAAATAGATCATAGTACCATCATAATTGTACTCTGGATCCCCATCCCATGCAAGAGCATCAAAAAGCTTCCTTGATCTGGAAGCATCCGCATTTATGCTCCATATGCCTTGCTCTGATGAATAGGCTATTTTCCTGCCATCGGGACTCCAGGATGGATGATCACAGTTCACAGTATCCGTTAATTGAAATTTATCCTCTAGCGATATTGCAGCAAAAGATGTTGATATAAAAACAGAGAAAGCTAATGCTATGAAAATAAATTTGCAGGCTAAACCTGCAATCCTGGTTAAAAAGCAAGTTGACATTAAAAATATATTATATACTTAAATATTTATTAACCTTTTGTTTTAAGAGGTCACTTAAGATCTTACCATCAACTTTACCCCTGAACTCAGCCATGACAATACCCATTAGAGGGCCAACTGCTCCTGGACCTTTTTCCTTGATGAAATCCTGGCGCTCAGCAATTATATTGTCAATGAATCTTTCAATATCACAGGTATCGACATTTCCAAGACCTAGCTTTTCTGCAAGGTCTTTTGCACTTGCTGACGGATCCTTTGCCAGTGCCCTAAGAACATCATCAATACCCTCTTTTACTAGATCTCCTGCAGCAACCAGACGGAAAATATCAGCAAAATTAGCGTCCCCCAGTTTATAAATTTCCACACCATCGCGCTTCAATTCCAGCAGAGTTCCAGTGAGGGTCCTCACTATAAATGTAGCATTTATATTCTTATTACCTTCAAATTCCTGCATGAATTCTTCAAATAAAGGAAGGTAATTTGAATAAGCGATCTTTTCTGCAAGTTCCTGGTGTAGCGAATACTCAGACTCAAAACGCTTTGCACGATCTGTGAGAAGTTCGGGAACCTCTATTGATCCTAAATATTCATCAGATATTGCCACCTGAGGCACATCAGTTTCAGGATACATCCTCGCTGCGCCTGGAAGTGGCCTAAGATAAGAGCTGTTTCCATCAGGTAATGCGCGGCGTGTTTCTTCCGGCACCCTGTTAAGGGTTTCTCTTGCCCGGATTATCACACTTTCCATTGCACCTCTTGCACGTTTCTCCCTGTCAGCTACCATAATGACAGCATCATTTTCACCAGCACCGACAGTCTGGCGAAGAGATTGAACTTCATCTTCGGTTATACCATAATTAGGAAGTTCATCAGTATGGAAGATACCACCTACACCAGATGTTTTTGCACGATCTGAGAATTCAGTACCAAGGCGCCTTCCAGGTTGCACCTCCCTGCCAACAAAACCAGCGAAGCCCGGAAGTAGTACTGCAAGTACCTTACCCTTCTTCAAAGACTTTAATATTACCTTGGATTTAGTGTCTTTGAAAAGTTCTGTTATATCAAAAATAGTTTCGCAAACTGAAGCATTGCGCTCAAGCAGTTCATTTCTCATGGCAAGAAGGTTCACCTGTCTTTCCACTTCACGCTCTACCATGGTCTCTATCATATCAAGGGCCTGTACACCTTTTAGTTCAACACGGGCACCTTTTGCAATGGAAATATTGACATCCTGGCGAATTGTACCAAGACCACGTTTTACTTTTCCAGTTGAACGGAGTAGCATACCGATCTGTTGTGCGGTCTCTCTTGCATGAGCCGGTGAAATTATATCAGGATCAGTACCTATCTCCACAAGTGGAATTCCAAGTCTGTCCAGTGAATAAATAACAGAATCGCCTTTGTCCTCTATCTTCTGACATGCATCCTCTTCAAGGCAGAGCACACCTACACCCACAGGACCCTCGGAAGTATCAAGATAACCATCCTTTCCCAAGAAGATAGTTCTCTGGAAACCGGATGTATTGGAACCGTCAACCACTATCTTACGCATTACATGGATCAGGTCAACAGGTTTCATGTTAAGCAATTTTGTAATGCTCATGGAAATGTCCAGTGCCTCCTGATTTACCTTTGTAGGTGGCTCATCATCATTTTCCACAAGGCAATTGCTGTCATAACCTTTGTAAATGTATTTGCGTTTTAATTTAGACTGCTCCAGTGCAGCACTGTCCGTTTCACCCATCTCGCTTGCAGTTGGACGCAAATATCGGAAGAATTCATAACTGGATTCACTAATGTCCCTGATCAGAGTAGGACAATGACAGAATAGTTTTTGCTTGGAGTCAAGCTGCTGGTGAATTTCAAGTCCGCATTTCAGGCCAAGTTCTCTATAATCAAATTTTTCGCTCATGAAGGATCTCACCAAATAATTTTCACATAGTCGTCGGTTTACTCAACAAACAGCCTTTGGAGGTATAAAGTTATTGTTTGTTCATTCAGGAAAAAGAACGTAGATGGAAAAACAGAAATATAAAAAGTAAAGTAAAGTGAAGTCAGATAAGAAAAACTATGCCAATCTTTTTTTGATCTCTTTACTGACCTTTTCCTGTCCTTCACTTTCAATAACTTTTCTAAATTTTGCATTCAAAAGCAATGGTTTTGCTTTATCAAGACGCTTCCTTGCAGCTTCAAGATATGCCGGATCGATCTCCGGGACCTCCACCTCAACATGCTCTTTTGCAGGTTCGGGTTCAGCTTCAATGGCCCTTGAGATATTCGGGAATTTTCTCTGGGATGTCACCATCGCATCAATGGCATCCCTCCATTGTGACGCCCATGGCGAGTCCGGGATCTTGGTATGATTTACCTGAGTCCTCACAACACGCATGACATCCTTGGGACAGGCATTGACACACGCACCGCAATAAGTACAGTAATCCTCTTTAATTGCGATCTTGCGATCTTCCGGAACATACCACAGGTGAGAAGGACAAACATTAAAACATCCATGACACCCTTGCGGATCACACTGATCCACATTGGCATCAATTAGGACTATCTCACCTTCAAATGGTTTCTTTATATCTACTGCATCATATGGGCAGACCACCTGACACCATGTACAGCGAGTACATTTGCTTTCATCGATAGTCAGGTTGCCTTCAATTTCAGGAGCTTCACCTCTTCTTTCACCCTGAACTTTAATGGCCTCCTCAGGACAGAGATCCTGGCAGAGCACACAATAATCACATTTGTCTTCATCGACAAGCAAAAGGTCGAACGGAGCAGGGTCAGTGGGAGTTTTATCCTTTTCAATTAAGAGGAAAGCATCACAGAACTCAGCACATAGACCACAGAAATTACATTTTTCAGTGTCTATTTCAATCTCACCCTTTTGGTTCTCATCAAATGGCGCTATATCCTCTTTTTTCTTGAAAGTGAATTCTACCTCGATAGCTTCCTCTGGACATGATGCCTTGCAAATAGAACATGGCAAGCACTTCTCGTTCATCTTCACATAAGAATCGAATTCCGGGAATTTCTCATCTTCCGGGAAATCGCCCTCTTCTGTCATTACAAATGCATGTACAGGGCAGAAGCTGGCACACATTGAGCAGAAGGTACACTTCTCAAGGTCCATTGTAATGGGAGGAGCATCCAGACCAGTGGATATCTCCTGCATGGGTCCAAGTTCAAGCGCCTTTGTGGGACAGACAGCTACACATATGTCACAACCCACACACCGTTTGTAATCATAATCAAGGAACTTTACTGATTTCTCGGTTATCTGCCTGTAAATGAAATGGGAGCCATCTATGTCCATATCTTTTGTGACGGTCAGGGATTCATCCTGTTCATCTTCGTTCATTCTGAATCCTCCCTGATCTCTGAACCTATAGGCCCGATCTCTTCAAGGTATTCAACAAAACTTTCCATGGAATTGGCAAATCTCTCACCTTCTGCAGCAGATATCCATTCGGTCCTGAGCCTTCCCGGATCAATTCCTATATCTTCAAGAACCTCGTGCAAAGCATCCATTCTCTGCTTGGCATTGTAATTGGCGAAGATGTAGTGACATTCACCAAGACGACATCCTGCTACAAGGACACCATCAGCTCCTCTTTCAAATGCTTCAAGCACAAATGAGGGATCCACCCTGCCGGCACACATGACCTTGATAACTCTGGAATTTGTAGGATACTGTATCCTTGAAGTTCCTGCAAGGTCAGCACATGTGTAGCTGCACCAGTTACAGAGGAAAGCTATGATAAGCGGATATTGCGATTTCTGCTCAGTGGCTGCATGTATCTGAGCTATTATCTGTTCATCGGTACTGTTACGCATAGTAATAGCATCTACCGGACACGAAGCACTGCAAGCTCCACATGCCATACATGAAAGTTCATCAACCTCTGCCTTCTTGTCCACCATAGTTATTTTCTTGAACTTGCAGACATCAACACAAATTCCACAGCCAATGCACTCATCTGTTTTTACATGAGCACTGAGAGGATCGGTCTCAAGCTCTCCCTTTGAAAGAAGCTGTATTGCCTTGGCGGCTGTTGCACTACCTTGTGCAATAGAAACCTGGATCTCCTTTGGACCGGAGGCACAGCCTGCTATATAAACACCTGAAATGTGAGAATCTACTGGACGCATCTTGGGATGAGCTATGGCAAAGAAGCGGTCAGACCTTCTGCTTAGATTCAGCAATCTTGACAAGCGATCTGCATCAGGAACTGCTTCCATACCTGTTGCCAGAACCACAAGATCGTATGCTTCCTCGCATATCTCACCGTTAAGGGTATCCTCATAACGCAGAGAGAGATTCTTGTCATCGAAAACAGCTTCTGCAACTTTTCCGCGAATGAAATTGATACCCATGGACTGGCTGCGTATGTAATACTCCTCGTACATCTCACCGGATGCGCGAATATCGATATAATGAATGGTGATCTCAACGTCAGGATAACGTTCCAGAATAAGCTGTGCATTCTTCATACTCGACATGCAGCAGACCTTTGAACAATAGGGATTATCCACTTTCTCATCCCTTGAACCTACACACTGAATGAAGGCTATCTTCTTCGGGACTGCCTTTGTGGAAGGCACAAGTATTCTACCCTTGGTAGGTCCTGAAGCATTTATCAGACGCTCAACTTCCATGTTTGTGATCACATCGGGGCATACACCATAACCATACTCGGTCTTACGGGTTGCATCAAAATGACTGTAGCCTGTTGTAACAATTATGGCTCCGACCTTGATATCCAATATCTCTTCTTTCTGCTCGTAATTTACAGCATCTGCCGGACATGCTTGTTTGCACAAACCACAGCCCACACAGAAATCGTTGTCTATGTAAACTGACTGGGGTACAGCCTGGGGGATAGGAAGGTTGATGGCTTTTGTCTTACCCAGACCGAAATCAAATCTTGAAGGGATCTCCACAGGACAAACATCGCCACATAGTTCCACGCAGCCCTTGCACTTATCAGCATCAACATAACGTGGGTGTTGGGCTATTTTAACCTGGAAATTTCCAACAGAACCTTCAACCTCACTGACCTCTGCCATTGTCAAAAGGTCGATATTCTCGTGGTTATGCACATCTGTCATTTTAGGAGCAAGCACACAGATAGAACAATCGTTGGTGGGGAAAACCTCATTTAACAGAGCCATCTTTCCACCGATGGTTGGTTCCTTCTCAACCATGTAAACATGATAACCTGAATTTGCAAGTGTAAGGGATGCTTCGATTCCGGCAACTCCACCACCAATAACTAATACATCCTTTGTGATCGGAACTTTCTTGATCTGCAATGGATCGAGCAAGTTTATTCTGGCAACACCCATTTTTATGAGGTCGGATGCCTTCTGGGTAGCCATCTGAGGATTATCCATGTGTACCCAGGAACACTGCTCACGGATATTCACCATTTCAAGCATGTAAGGATTAAGGCCTGCTTTTTTCAGAACTCTTCTGAAAGTAGGCTCATGCAAATGTGGAGAACATGCAGCCACTATTACACGGTCAAGGTCATTTTCCTTAATATCTTCTATGATGGATTCCTGACCTGAATCTGAGCACATGAACTGTATGTTCTTTGACAGTAGAACGCCATCTAACTCACTCGCTTTATCCCGAAGGGATTCAACATTGATAACATGGGCAATGTTAAGCCCACAATGACATATATATACTCCAATTCGCATCTTGATGGCTCCTTTTGAAAGGAATGACAACTTAGGTAAACATATAAGTTTGCATATTGTTCGAAAAACCGATCTTTTACAGACAAGATAATTAAAATGCAAGTGCTATGCAAATCTAAAGACATCTTTTATACATTAGACGTAAGACATACCCAATATTATATGCAACCCTCGAATATTTCTACAGAGTTAATTTCATATGTCCATTTCTCATAACTAAAATGGGAATTAGTGTATTAAATAAAAAATTAGAAATCAGAGTGAGGAATCCACATTGAAATGCCAATATCTAAAGAATTTAGCTGCTTTATCGTTATTTTACAACAGAATTATGAGTATCCAGTTGGAAACTTCCAACTATATATGCAGGTATCCCCAATATACTGGTATCCTAAAGATAGCTTAATGATAAAAGGTGAATCAAATGTTCTGTTACCAATGTGAAGAAACTCTAAACGGTACTGGATGTACCAAGAATGGCGTATGTGGAAAGAAAGGCAATGTTGCTGACCTCCAGGATGACCTTCTGTATGTATTGAAAAGTGTTGCATTCTACAATTCAAAGGCAAGGGAAAACAATCTCAATGATGCCAAGACCGATGAGTTCATAATGAACGGGCTTTTCGCAACCGTCACAAATACCAACTTCAGTGGCACTGATATCAAAAAATACGTCAACGAAGGATTTACGATCAAGGATGGAATCAAAAAGACACTCATGGATGAAAAGGTCATCAATGAGAAATCCGGATCATCATTCCCAAGATGGATCAAGGAAAAACTTCTTGGTGCAAGTCCGGATGCTGGTGAAGACATCCCAGTAATGGCAAAAATAACAGCAGACAACATTTCAGGCATCAACACAAGTGTTCTTGCAACAGAGAATGAAGACATACGCTCCCTCAGGGAACTACTTATCTATGGCCTCAAAGGAATTGCAGCTTATGCTCACCATGCAAACGTTCTTGGATACAAGGATGATGAAGTAATGGAATTCACCGAAAGGGCACTTCTTGCAACAATGGACGACAGTCTTGGTGTTGACGAACTTGTTCCAATGGTACTTGAATGCGGATCAAAGGGCGTTGCAACACTTGCACTTCTTGACAAGGCAAACACAACAAGCTACGGAAATCCAGAACCAACAGCAGTCAATATCGGTGTTGGAGATAAGCCTGGTATCCTCATCAGTGGTCACGATCTCAAAGACCTTGAACAGCTCCTTGAGCAGACACAGGGTAGCGGAGTAGATGTTTATACACATGGTGAAATGCTTCCTGCAAACTCATACCCGGCTTTCAAGAATTACGATAACTTTGTCGGAAACTATGGTGGCTCCTGGTGGGCGCAGAACACAGAATTCGACAAGTTCAACGGTCCAATACTCATGACCACGAACTGTATCACACCTCCAAAGGACTCTTACATTGACAGGATCTATAACACTGGTGTTGTTGGTTTTGATGGTGTAAAATACATTGATGCAGGAGAGAATGGTGCAAAGGACTTTTCAGCTATCATTGAGCAGGCAAAGACATGTAAAGCACCTGAACAGCTTGAAGAAGGAACCATCATGGGTGGATTTGCACATGTATCCGCACTCTCAGTTGCTGACAAGATCATCGAAGCTGTAAAAAGCGGCCAGATCAAGAAATTTGTTGTAATGGCAGGATGTGACGGCAGACACAAGGAAAGAGACTATTACACAAACTTTGCAGAAGCTCTTCCAAAGGATACTGTGATCCTTACAGCAGGATGTGCAAAGTACAGATACAACAAGCTCGACCTTGGTGACATCGGCGGAATTCCAAGATTGCTTGATGCAGGACAATGTAATGACTCCTATTCACTCGTAGTTATTGCACAGGCACTTGCTGAAGCATTCGGACTCAAGGACATCAATGATCTCCCAGTATCGTACAACATTGCATGGTACGAACAGAAGGCAGTTCTTGTATTGCTTGCACTGCTAAGTCTTGGTGTCAAGAACATTATGCTTGGCCCAACACTTCCGGCATTTGTTTCACCAAATGTACTTAATGTACTGGTTGAGAATTTCAATGTTATGCCAAACACAACAGTCGAAGAAGACCTAAAAACTCTTCTTTAAATATTTTTTGGCAATAGACAAAGAAATAACATAAAAATAAAAGGAAGGAGCAAAATGAAGATCACAAGTTACAAGACCGCAGAATCAAAAAAGAACCCACATGGCGTTACTGTCAACAAACTACATGACAATGAACACGCACAGGTTATGCACATTGAATTAAAGCCAGGCGAGGGACTCAAAACGCATACAACACCTGTTGATGTGTTCTTCTATGTTCTCGAAGGTGAAGGAATTGTAGAGATCGGTGATGAGCAGGAAACGGTCACAAAGGATATGCTCATTGACAGCCCTGCAAGAATCCCTCACAGAATGATGAATGAAAGCGAAAGTACTTTCCGTGTGCTTGTAACAAAGACACCAAAGCCTACTGAAGCTACAAAATTCAACTAGATGTTTCAAGGGTGTTAGAGCACCCATTTTATTTTCTATTTTTACATTTGATCATTTCCCATACAAAAATACTCGATTGGTGGAAATTGATAAATAAGTACATCAAGATTATTAATTCATATATTTACTACTTTATTGGAGATTATCTATGAATGACCTTATACCAATAATGGATAAATTGCATGAATCCCTATCCCGATATGCAAATAAGAAAGGATTTATCCTGAACCCTAATGAAGAAATGCTGAATCTTGTGATCGCAGGGCTTGCCCGGAACAAGGAAAAACATGGCAAGCAATACTGCCCATGCCGCATAATCAGTGGCAATGAAGAAGAGGATCGCAAGATAGTCTGCCCATGCATCTACCACGAAGAAGAGATCGAAACGGATGGTAGTTGCCACTGCGATCTGTTCTTCAAAAAAGAGAGATGAATATAAATTATCAAATTGAAAATAAGGTGATATTATGGCAAGTGTGATGGAAATATATCAGTTGCTTCCAAAAACGAATTGTAAAGAGTGTGGAAAAACAACATGCATGGCATTTGCCGTAGACCTGCTGGCCCGGAAATTCAGTGCTGATGACTGTCCACCTCTTGTAAATGAAGAGAAGTACAAGGAAAACTACGACAAGCTTTCGGGAATGTTTACACCTGTTGCTGGTGTCAGTGAAACAGGACTTATAGTCCACACTGAGAAATGTACAGGCTGTGGGAACTGTGTTGTCGCCTGTCCGGTAGATGTTGCCGCTGACCCACAAGGAGCAGGCAGCGGAAGGGCACCTACAACTGATAAAGTGATATTCAAGGTTGTAGATGGAGTTGTAACAGCGAACAATGTACAGGAATGTCGCCGTTTCGGAGAGAACATAATCCTCTGTGTAGCCTGTATAGATACTTGCCCGACAAAGGCAATAGAGTTCGTATAAATCAGTGGTGATCTAATTGACCGATAATTACTATGTATGTCCTGGCTGTGCTCTCTTATGTGATGACATAGAGGTTGAGACAGAGGACAATAAAATAACGAAAATGTACACCGCCTGCATGAAGGGAGTTGCACGCATGAAAGGCTGCAGCAGCCCACTTGAATGCACTGTTGAGCAGGAAGCTGCTGATGTTGATGCTTCCATCGAGAAAGCAGCTGCAATTCTCAAAGATGCGAAGAATCCATTGATCTTTGGACACGGTAATTCAAGTTCAGAGGCTCAGAAAGTAGCCATTGAAATTGCAAAGAGAACTGGTGCATATATTGATGATACATCCTCATTCTGCCAGGGACCGATAATAGAGGCCATACTTCAGGAAAAGCTTAAAACATGCACCCTTGATGATGTGAGAGATAAGGCAGATGTTACTGTTTTCTGGGGAGCTGATCCTGCAAATTCCCACCCAAGGCACTTGTCCAGATATTCCTATTTTCCAAGAGGAAAGGAACGTCAGAGAGGATGGGAAGAAGACCGCACACTGATCACTGTCGATATCAGAAAATCCGATACTTCCGAGATAGCAGGAAATAGTGGATTCTTCCAGATACCCATCAAAGGCGATGCAGAATTCATGAACGCTCTTGTCGATGGTCTTTCCAGTAAAGTTCCAAAAACATCCTTTAATTTCGATAAGAAAAAGATTCTTGAGCTTTCAAACACGCTTAAGAAAGCAAAGTTTGGTGTGATCGGCGTAGGTCTTGGACTTCTCTATTCCCTGGAAGAACTTGAACCACTCTTTGCTCTGATGGATAAACTCAACTCTGTTTCCAATTTCCACATCATACCAATGGTCGGACAATACAATATGAGAGGTTTTAATCATAATCTCTTTGAGGAAACCGGCTACATCAACAGAGTGAAATTTGACATCGAAAGCGGACAAGCTAAACATGGTGCCGAATATTCCGTTGTTGAAGCTCTCAAGGAAAGATCTGTGGATGCAGCACTTGTAATAGGATCAGACCCACTATCAAGCCTTCCATTACCTGTTGCAAGATACCTTGCAGACATCCCACTTATTGACATTGATCCCTGCCAGAATCTCACAGCCACAAAAGCGAATGTGACCATTCCATGTGCTCTTGGAGGTGTTGAGTCAGGTGGTACTGCTGTGCGCATGGATGGTGTCGAGATCGAGCTTAAACAGATAGTAGAAACAGATAAATTATCAGATAAAGAAGTACTCACACGCATAATGGAGGCATTATAATGGGATTCGGACAGTTCCTTGCTGCACCTGAACTCAAACTTACTATTGTAACGTACAGGGACATCTTCCAGAACTCTGCCCTTGAAGTTTCAAGATTCGATGAAAAATATGAAGAACTTTCAGCCATCATCAAACTTGATCCAAATGACATCTCAAAGCTTGTCATCAAAGATGGAGAAACAGTTACTGTCAAAAGCGGTGCTGAAAAAGTTGTTGTTAAAGCCCAGATTTCAGGATACGAGGAAAAGCACGAAGGAGTTGCTTACATGGTAAACAGTCCGTGGTCCAATGCTCTCATATCTGATAACACCCATGGAACCGGCGTTCCGAGCTTCAAGAACTTTGAAGTTGTTGTTCAAAGTGCTAAAGGTGAGAAGGTAACCGGAATCAAGGAGATATTCTAACTCTCCTGCTCTTTTTCTTTTTTCATATAATGTTGCATTCTATTGATCAATTGCGATCAGTTCCAGATGAAAAATTTACTTATCTGCGCCTTCTCCGCATATAAACCAGGATTAAGATAATAAAAATTAACATAAGCGGTAACGCAAATAATTTTAGCAGACCGAGAATAGTTACAATAATTGCAAAGAGTAAAAAGGAAAAACTGTTCTTTAAACGGGTCATTCCCAGTGTCTTTAAATTAGTTTTGTCATCATCTTTGTATCCATTGGCATCGGTTTTAATAAGCAGTGCATCCCCTCCACCACCTCCGTATGAATTGGTTACACCTGTTAATATATAGCCACCGTCAGTGGTCTGCCGAACGGAAAAGCCCCGGTCTTCCCCATCACCGCCAAACATACGATCCCATTCCTTATTGCCTTGAGAATCGGTTTTGATGAGGAAAATGCTACAGGGCACCCATCCATCGCCTCCGCCATAGCCAGTCAATATATATCCGCCATCAGTGGTTTGTCGGACACTAGTTGCTCTTCCAGAATCTGACAACTTCTTGCTCCATTCCTCATTACCCTCAGCACCGATCTTTGTAAGTTTGATATCATAACCGCCATCGGCTATGATGTAACCACCGTCTGCCGTCTGTCTGACCTCTTCTCCACCTGTTTCCCTGATCCATTCCTCATTACCTTCAGAATCAGTCTTAACAATCCAGCCGCCTCCGATAATATAACCCCCATCGGTGGTCTGCTGGACGGAACGCCCGCCTTCATGCCTGGAACCACCGAATTCCTTATCCCATTCCATGATGCCGGATGAGTTGGTTTTAATGAGCCAGATATCTTCCCCGCCTGCACCGTAGGAATATGTGGAACCAGCAATAATATAGCCGCCATTGGAAGTCTGCTCAACGGAATAAGCAAAATCATCGTCTTCCCCTCCGAATGTGGTATTCCACTCCATATTGCCAACGCTGTCGGTCTTAATAAGCCAGACATCACGCTCATCTCCCGTATAAGTACCTGTTATGATGTATCCGCCATCGGTGGTCTGCCGGACGGATCGGCCTGTGTCACCGTGATTGGCATCAAAAACCTTCATCCACTCAAAAGTACCGTTTGCAGCACTTTTAATCAGACAGGCACCTTCCACTGAATGATGTTCTCCGCCTGCTTCCCAGTATCGGTGGTAGTAGCCAGTTACTACATAACCTCCATCAGAAGTTTGCTCGACACAATAACCACCTACATTGTCATTAGATTCCCCGAAAAGAACGGATTCCCATCTATCTTCCTGTAATTCTTCGGCTGCTCCATTGGCAACCGCCACTGACAACAGGAAGATGACAAATACAGCCGTGCAGAATTTACCTACTGTGAAAGACGTTGTTTTTTGAAACATAAAATCCCTTTTGATAGAATTGTACTAGTACGTGAATTAATTAGTATTTAGTATGAAGAAGTATAATAAGTTAGCTTGATTAACGAAGGAGTTTATAGGAATTTGTCTAATTGAGGGCATCAAATTAGAATGGAGGGAAAGATGGCCTAATTTGATAATCCCCTATTAGCAAATCATAAAAATCACCATCTTCTTATAGAAAAACCAAAATACAATCATACGTGGAAAATAGTGAAGAAGAGGAAGAGTTCGAGACTGAAAAATTCTCAGAACTTATCAAGTACACAATTCCTGGCTATATTATAGGGTTGATAGTTGGCATAGTGCTGGATACACACGGATACCAGCGCAGTGCTATTGGTCAGTGGCTAGTACGAACCCTTGCAGGGGAAGGAGAGAGTATTTTAGAGGGAATCTACTCGATCCGTCAGCGACTTAAAAGTGCCAGTGGTACAATGGCAGAGGCATATGGATGGGGTAAACTTTTTGGAATTGCAATTCCGTGGATAATTGATATTGGCAGCAGACTTGCCGGAGTGGATGTCTATGGTGTCGAAGCTTTTTACATTCCTTATTTTTACGCACTCAGCGATCAGATTGGTGCAAACATATCAGGAATGCTCTTTTTAAAACGAAAAGAAGGTTCATGGAATATTGCACTTAACAAATACATCCATCATCCTGTAATGCTTGCAAGTCTGGCAGTGATACTTATTGTACCCATCGGACTTTTGAGTGGACGCATACTTGGCTTTAGCCCAACTACACAAACTTTCACTGCCTTTGAAACCATTGCTGCAAACCTGTGCTGGATACCACCACTTGTCGGCTGGTGGGTGGAAAGGCATCGATAGTCTGCTAATAATTGAAATAGAGCCTATGATTACGAATATTCTTTTTTGTACTGTTTTGAGTACTGCTGTAAAACCTAAAAAATGGAAGTTCAACAACATCTTTAAATACACATGTGCTATACATATGTAGTGTTAAGGCTACATATATCAGATAATTTAATTCATACAACATATTGAAGGTGTAAAAAATGGAAAAAGCAACATCAATACTTCTTGCAACTATGCTTATAGCAACTATTGCAGGAGTTGGGATTGTCAGCGCAGCAGCTGAAGATACAGACAACACAGCATTCTTTGAGCCAATGTACAGATGGGCAGGAACTCATATGAGAAACGTTGGTGAAAATGTTCCAGCATATTGCCCAGGTCTTGGGTACTACGAAGTTGATGGAAATACAGCTACTACAACTGTAGAACTGGAAATTACAACCGTAGAAGAAGCTATTGAGGCAGCAGAGGATGCAACTGGACAGGACATCACAGAAAGCGATGTTTACCAGATGGGCAGATGGTGGATATTTAACTACACTAATGATGAAGGAGAAGAGACTCAGGGTCGTATTGATGCTTTCACCGGCGAAGTCATAGAAGATTTCTATCAAAATGCATACCAAGGAAGGCAATACCGCCAAACTGGCCGTTCTGTCCGTGGTAATGGATATGGCGGCGGTTGTGCAGGAGCTGGCTACAGATATTAATAGTACCTTCACCGAATTGCTAAGGGGAAGGAAATATACTAATACAGACCTCCCCATTATCTCCTTTAGGAAATAATGATCGAGGGAAGGTAATCAAAATGATGCATTACGACTATTATGGAACAGGAGGAACTATGTGGGGTTTACTCTTAAATATTATTCTTATATTGATAGTTGTCTGGATATCAGTCACACTGCTTAACAGATCAGACTTTGTAGGATCTGGAAACAATGAACGTATTGCCAGAGTGGAAAAAGATGTAGAAGACATAAAAAAGATGGTCGAATCCATAAAAGACAAACTCGATGAGATATAAATGCAGTTGCCAAAACAAAAAACGAGCTTTATAAATACGGTTCACAGATGACTAAAACACTTCAGCAGATCACAACCATCGGAGAGGCAATATCACATCCTGTCAGACTAAAACTCCTGTATCTGCTTTCTGAAAGGGAGAGATATGTCTATGAGCTTGCCAAGGATCTAAGTTTATCCCGTCAGGTAGTGCAACTGCATCTCAATCGGCTTGAGAAGGCCGGATTTGTAGAAAGTGACCTGCGGCTTGAAGAGAACGACAATAGAGCAAAGAAATTCTTTAAGCTAAAAGAGTTCAGGATAGAACTTGAAATTAATGACCTGGCCAAGATATTTGCCTAAAACATAGCAAAAACAACTTAATAGGCATGTGAAAAAAGAAATATTGAAAGCTTATTTTATCGCTTTCCTTAAACTCTTCATTTTTTCCAGTTCAGTTTCAAGTTCTTTGATCTTCATCTCGTCGATATTATCCGAGAGTTCTGCAAGTTCCTTATCTGCTACTTTTATTGAACTGTGCAGTTTTTCAACAATATTTTTCTCAAGCTCAAGTTTCTGCTTTTTCGTTTCACTGATAAGATCATCAGCAAGTATTTTACCTTCATCTTTGCTGATCTTACCTGAATCAACCTTTTCTTTTACGAATTCCTTTATTCTCTCTTCTGAAAACGCTGAAAGTCCGGCACCAATAAGTGCTGCTGCTCCAAGAAGACCTATTTTCTTCATTTTGTCCATATTAAAACTCCCACATATCTGTACAATCCATTTTTCCCGAAATGATTTGCTTTTGTACGGCAATATTAAAATCAAGCATAGCAGTTAAGGTAAAATAACCCTTACATACTTGATTTGGTAAAGAAATATTGGACGTAACCCTATATTAATACAATGTTTGACAGGTAAAAATAATCACATTCATTCAAACTACCCCATAGCTATTTCAGAATTTTTTGAATAATTGTTATTGAAACTGCTAGGCATAAACCTGAGTTTGTGATTTAATGATATTCAATTCTTAAAACTTCCATGACAGTCTTTTTACTATTGAGGAGGTTTTGAAATAGTACGCCTGAAAACATCCAGCATAGCGATATTCTTCTCCTCGATCACTCTAAGGCCTGATTTTTTTATGTTTTTTACAGTTTCACGATTAATGTTTACCCCGGTAAGTGCTGTAGTAAAAGGATTAAAGAGATCTTCAAAAAAAGCTATTATCCTATTCTTGCTTCTCATATGTTCCAGATTTATTACTGTTCCTTCAAGCTTACAGACACGATTCATTTCCTCAAGTGCAGGTACAGGGAGAGGTATAGAACAAAGTACAAAAGTTGTAATCACATGATCGAAAGAATTATTCTTGAATGCTAGGTTTTCAGCATCCATAAGCATAAGAGATGAATTTGTTGCTCCAGTGGATTGTTTTTTGGCACGTGCTAACATCCGGTCGCTTATATCCACCCCGACAACATCACAGTCTTTTGGATAATACTTTATGTTCTTCCCGGTCCCGACACCCACTTCAAGTATTCGCCCCGATAAACCTGAAAAAAGTTCTTTTCTCCATTTCCTGTACCATATGATCTCAATAGGCAACTCCATCATATCATAAACATAGGAGAAACGATTGTATTTTGAAATTATTGACATACTTTTTCTTTTAGACTATTCATTTAAACATGCTGCGATTGTCAATTAAATCTTTGACAAGTGATTTAAAACAACATCTATTGCATCAGCGGCTTAGAACAAATGAGGATAATATGCTCATTTATCTATTCTTTTTCCTTTTTTATTTCCCATCATAATCTTGTTTTTACCCAGGTCAATTAAAATACCTTCAGCAAAAAAGAGATTAATACTATAACAGTACTAATTATAATAGAGAGAATAAAGAGTGGTGCAATATGAGTTCTAAACAAGAAGACTTCTGGGAACGAAAGAATTTTGTTGTCATTAGTGATGGTACAAAACCTGCCATGAAATGGACTATTAATGAGCTTCGAAAGAGAGGGAAAAATCTTCTTGTGGTCAATCTTTCAGATAAACCAGATCCAGATGCCATTAGTGATATTTCAGAAATACCAAATAACGCAGACAATGTGGTCATTGGTGTTACAAAAAGCGAGCCTGCTCTAATAATACAGGAATTGAAAGTAAAGGGAATTAAGAATTACTGGGTGCACATGGGAACTGATACCTGTGATGTAGAACACCTGACATATGATCCGGAGCTTGATATAATTACAAAACGATGTCCTATGATGTATCTTGGAAAAGATACCAGTATGCATGGCATACACCGCCTGATAGCTCGTATAATTGGAAAATATTAAAATAGCACTAGTATTTAATGCCAGTATCACTTTCAATCAATTGGTGATTGGATGGTCAACACACTATCACATTTCGGGATTGGACTGTTGATAGCTTCCCTTGCAGGACTTGAAGGAAGACGTAAGAAGATCATACTCCTACTGGCAATTCTTCCTGATTTTGATTTCATAACTAGTTTATTGTTCAAATTGATAGATGGAAGTCTTGATCATCAGATGCATAATAGCCTTTTCTATTTGCTTGAACATCGGGAATTCATGCATTCCTTTTTGTTCATTTTTCTAGCGATACTCACAATCCACTATTATGAGAAGAACTTAAAATTCACTTCAATAGCTGCAATATCAATATTTAGTCATTTTTATCTGGATTATGCAACAAGCTGGAAAATGAGACCGTTCTTTCCTTTCAATAACATTTCATCCATAATGGGTTCCATAAGCTTCTTCGATCCAATTGTGACTGCCATTTCATTTATTCCAATATGCTTTGTTTTGCTCGATAGATATAGGGAAGGTAAAAAAGATAAGGAAAATGAAAAGGCAGAACCAAATACTCGACTCAAAAAAATCAAAAAGTATTCCATACAAAATAGGGCTGGAATCTATCGATCATTAGCTATAGTTCTTGTTCTGTGGTGCATCCTGACCCCACTATCAAAATCCCTTCTTGTTGAACATATTTCTGAGACAGAAGGAAATGTTATCAGCTACCAAAATTCATACCCAATATCAACAGGCAAGTTTGTTTCAGCATATTCCTACAACCAGACACATTACAAGATAATGGAATTCACTTATCTGTCTGGCATTAAGAGATATATGTTCATCCCAAAGATAAGTACAGGTCAAGATGAGGACTTTCAGCATTATCGTGAAAGTTCAGAAAAGCTTTATAGATCCAGTTTGCCAAGAGAAATAGATTATCCTGTTTACAATGTATCTGGAAATGCTAAATTTATTACTGTATCCCTGACCGATGCAAGAACTCCATACACACCATATTGGGCATACTTCAAAAGCAACTATGTATTCATTTTTAACAGGGACAACGATGATTATACCGCATATGTAAAAAGACAGACAGAAGAAGAAATGCGTTTGCCAAATAATTACTTTGGATGAACTAAAAAAACCATGAACACACTCACTTACATAGATCCTATTTTCAATTGAAATATATGATCATTTTGAACACAAATTTTGAAATTTATACAGACCGGTTATATACGTGTTCACATTAACTAGTGTTTGCAGTCAACTTCTGGAGGCAACTGTAAATGAGGGAAAATGAAAGCAATCTGGTATTCAATATAAAAGTTCATGAATTTGTAAACAAAAGCACATGGAATCTGCATCTTGCACTACATGTCAATGATCTCCTTATCGGCATAGCAAAAGCAAATCTGGGTAATTCTGTTTACGACTATGAAACTGTTGTAGCCGCCATGAAGTGTCTTAAAAACGAATATTTCAAAGCCATTGGTTCACCTATGAGATATAGGGATGGAAATTTAATATTCTTGCCAGCCGACCAAGGTATTGAAGCAAGAAATGAGCATTCATCTGTAACTCAAAATGGATCGAAAACTGCCTTTGAACAAACAGTAGCAATATCCAATTGATATAAATGCTGGCAGCCTATTCCCTCAGGTAAATGTACATTAAAAACGAAATCAAAAAACGGAAATTACATACTAGAAAATTGTTTGCTTTCTAAAATGCCAGCATTTATATTCATTCCAAAAACGGAAAAACGTTTTGTTTAAAAATGGAAATACATAAAAACGGTTTTTTTATTTAAATTGCTTCTCCTTTGTTTTATTTCTATTTCGCACTTGATAAGTTAAGCCATAACATATTTAAGAGTTCAACACTCACTTTAAATTAAAAAAGGAGCTGGCAGAACATGATAGAAGATGATGAACTTGACAATATAATTGGAGCAGAACCCTCTGAACGTGAACGTGTGAAGATGCATCATGAATTTATGCATAAAGCAGCATCACATCCTGTTCGCAGGCAGCTTATCAAAAAAATTGGTGTCTTTGGAGCCACTGAAGGAGAGATCAGAGAAACATTGGATCTTGATGATGCTGCATTCAAATATCATACTGAATTCATGATCAATGGTGATCTCATGAATTTGATAGAGGGTAAGTATTCCCTGACAGAAAAGGGAATTGAAATTCTAGAAACTATTTGAACCGGGCGACCTTATGTCTGGAAATAAAAATATTTTTAGAAAACTGTTTTTATCTATTTTTTTAGTTATTACCTTTGCTTTAATTGTATTGAGTTCCGGATGTATATCAGATACAGAAGAACAGGCATATAATAAATCAGAGGAAGCTACAGAGTTCAAAGGGATAGAACTGACTCCTATCATGGAACAGCGCAACAATGCGATCAAAGGGACTCAGTACATTGACCAGGAAACATATGAGCTTGAAGTTTACGGACTTGTGGACAAAGAACTGAAGCTCAGTTATGATGATCTGCTTGAATATCCATCCGAAAGCCGATTCGTTAGAATGGATTGTGTGGAAGGATGGGGATTTGATGCAAAATGGACAGGTGTTACTCTAAATACTATTTTTGACGAGGCACAGGTCAATGCAAATGCAACAGAGGTCATATTCTATTGTGCAGATGAATATTCAACTTCCCTTGATATTGAATACCTGCGTGACAATGACATAATACTTGCATACAAGCTCAATGATATTACACTTCCAGCGGATAGAGGATTTCCATTGCAATTGGTAGCAGAAGATAAGTATGGCTATAAATGGGCCAAATGGATAATCGGCATTGAAGTTATTGCCCACACGTACGAAGGATACTGGGAGCGTGCAGGGTATAGCAATAATGCTGATGTTGGCGGACCTGCTTTTGAGTGAAGCAGGAAACAGTTTTTTTAGATACCACAACACAAGTTTAATTTACCTAAATAATAATTATGTGTTCAATGGAAACTATCATCTCCATCAGCGGACTTTCAAAAAGCTTTGGAAAGCAGAAGGCAATTGACAATATTGAGCTCGATATTGAGAAAGGGGATTTTGTTGCAATATTCGGACCCAATGGAGCTGGCAAGACCACTTTTTTGAAGATACTGTCAACTATTATCGAGCCTACAAAAGGCAAGGTTGTTATCAGTGATTTTGATCTTAAGAAAAAACCGATAGAGATCAGAAAAAAACTCGGGAACATATCCCACGAAAGCTACCTGTATGATGACTTGACAGCAAAAGAGAACCTTGTGTTCTTTGGAAAAATGTATGGCATGAAAAGCTCAGAGATTGAAGAGCATGCTGATGAACTTCTGGAACAGGTGGGACTAACAGCACGAGCCAATGACAGAGTAAGACCATATTCGCGAGGAATGAAACAACGTCTTTCCATATCAAGAGCAATGATCCATAAGCCTGACATAATTCTTATGGATGAGCCTTACACTGGACTTGATCAAAAGGCTGCACAAACGTTTGAATATGTTCTGGAATCACTCGATAAGGACAATGTTACAAAGATAATGATCTCCCATAATATCGAAAGGGCATTTCATCTTTGCAACCGCATACTTGTGATGGATAAAGGAAAAATAGTTTACGACAGAATGAAAAAAGATATTGAAAATATCGACTCTTTTAAGGAAAGCTACCATTCAATACTTAGCAAAGATGCAGATATTGAGGGTATATCCAACCTTTAAGTGGAGCTGATGGAATGATACGAAGCATACACATTGCAGCAAAAGACCTGAAAAGTGAATTCAGGACAAAGCAGATGCTAAATTCCATGGCTATATTCTCACTTCTTGTTATCATCATCTTCAGTATATCCCTCGGTGATCTGTTAAGCCAATCTGAAATAATCAGCAAGATAGCACCTGGAGTTCTGTGGATAGCATTTGTTTTTGCAGGAACACTGGGGCTTTCCCGGGCATTTGCAGCAGAAATAGAAAATGGATGCCTTGAAGGATTGAAATTATGTCCTGTTGACTGGAGTGCGATCTACACGGGTAAATGCATATCCAATGCCATTATCATGTTTGCAGTCGAGATAATAACCATTCCGATATTCATTGTTCTTTTCAACTACACCATAACTGGTTACGCTGATCTTGCACTGATAATAATTCTTGGTACGATTGGGTTTGTCGTTGTAGGTACACTACTTTCTGCACTAACCGTGAACACACGGACAAGAGAAATAATGCTGCCTATACTGCTGCTTCCACTTATAATCCCAGTATTGATCCCGGCAGTCATGGCAACGGGAAAGATACTTTCAGGAGGAGCTTTTGGTAGTATTTATTCTGAAATACGTCTCTTACTTGCCTATGATATGATCTTTTTTGTAGTAGGACAACTTGTTTTTGAATATACCTTGCAGGAATGATGCTTTATTCAGTTGATCCAGACCATATCCAGCAAACAATGAAAAGCATTTAAGTAAAAAGCATTAATAGTGCAGATGGAGACAGAATGTTCCTTGAAAAAAATAAAGAGAGGTCACTTGCTGCAATTAGCGGCATAGTGATGATCGTTGCCATCTGGATGATATTTTCTTATTTACCGGTTATGAAAAGTGGCAGCGGACAAATACTTGATAGTAGTTTTAAAATATTCTATTTCCATCTTCCAATTGCATTTACCTCATATCTGGCATTTTTTGTAGTATTCATTGCAAGCATACAGCAACTAAGAACAGGAGAGAGAAAATGGGACATAGTTGCACTTTCATCTGCTGAAGTAGGAGTTATATTTGCATTTCTGGTGCTTCTGACAGGCTCTATCTGGGCGAAGGCCACATGGGGATGGTACTGGATATGGGAACCACGATTAACCACTTCACTGGCACTTTTCCTTGTATATATGGCATATCTGATGCTGCGCCAGGCTGTTGAAGAAGCCGAAAAGAAAGCAAGATTATCATCAGTCTTTGGAATAGTAGCATTTATGTCCGTACCTTTGAGTTTCCTTTCTATCCGCCTCTGGCGTTCTGCACACCCATTGATGTTTGGTGATGCAAGTTATGGAAGTACTGGTGGCGGACTTAGTGGAACAATCCTGCAACTTACATTGATTGTGAACATGGTAGCTTTTTTATTGTTGTTCCTGATATTATTGAATTACAGAATCAATAACGAAGTTCTAAAAGAAGAAATTGAATTGGAACTTCAATGATCTTATCACTTTTTTAGATGTTATTTAAATATCTAATTAGATCATCAGGACCTGCAAAGAAAGGCATATAAGCTAGTGGCTTTAATATTCATATATGTTATTCAAGACTATAGAATGTGGGGGAATGGAAATTCCAAACCGTCTTGTACGCTCAGCAACTCATGAGTGGATGGCAGAGCCTGATGGAACTCCAACAGAAAGGCTTGGGGACCTTTACGAAGAACTTGCTAAGAATGAGGTCGGATTGATAATCACAGGTTATGCTTATGTCAATCCTAAAGGAAAAAGTGATCATCTTCAACAGGGCATCTATGATGATAAATTCATAGAACCGTACAAAAATATCACCTCAAAAGTTCACAAATATCCATCAAAGATCGTACTGCAGATCGTTCATGGCGGACGCCAGACCATGATAACAGTGGAGAGTCCATTTGCTTTTGCCCCTTCTGCTGTAACCGAAGCAACCAGAGGAATGACCCCTGAAGAGATGACAGAAAAAGAAGTACTTGAAACCATTGAAGATTTTGCCCAGGCTATTAGAAGGGCAAAGGAAGCAGGTTTTGACGCAGTGCAATTGCATTGCGCACATGGGTTCCTGCTCAGCAATTTTATATCCCCCTACAGCAACAGACGCAGGGACAGATGGGGTGGTTCCACTGAAAAAAGAACACAGGTTATTGTAGACATAATCAAACGGGCACGTGAACTGGTTGGCGATGATTATCCGATCACTACTAAACTTAATGCTAGCGATGGGTTCCCAAAGAATACTAAGAAAAAATCACTTGATGCTCCCGAATCTGTGGAGATCGCAAAAATACTTGCAGATAATGGCATTTGTGCCATCGAGGTCAGCGCAGGAATTGCAGAAGCAGGACAGGAACTATTCTGGAAGAATATTGATTCCGAGGAAAAAGAGGCATATTACAGAGAATATTCCAGAATGATCAAGGAAGCTGTAGATATACCTGTTATGCTTGTTGGTGGTATAAGGTCCAAAAAGGTGATGGAGATGCTGCTTGATGAAGATTATGCAGATATGGTATCTGTTTGCAGGCCACTCATTTGTGAAACTGACCTTGCTCTGAAAATAAAAAATAGTGAAAACTATGTGGCAAAGTGCGTATCATGCAACCTTTGTTCCGACAAAACAGGCATCAAATGCAATTATGATTTTGACGAATAATAGCATCCATTAAGGTTGCTATAGATTTGATAGATAAATTACAAGCTGGATGTGGTCCCCAATGATCATATCTGCTTTACTTAATTTTTCAGCTGGCAGATATGTGGGAACTGCAATGCAGAAAATACCTGCATTCTGGGCTGCTTCAACACCCATTGGAGCATTTTCAATAACGATACATTCATCACTTTTTACCCCTAGTTTCTCCATTGCCATGAGATATGGATCAGGAGCAGGTTTACCTTTTTTAACATCGTTTGCGCTTATCACAATTTCAAATATATCAGAGAATTTGCTCTGCATAATATCATCAACAATAGGTCTATTAGAACCCGATACAACTGCAAGGCTAAATTTATTGTTAATTTTTTCAAGACATTCTTTCATACCATCAAACGCCCGAACTTCCACTATGCGATTAAATTCTTCAATATAACGGGAAACAATAGATGGAACATCAAAAGCAGATAGATCTCCTGTTGCTTTATACAGCAGGAATCGAATGATATCAATGGTACGTTCACCTTCCAGTTCAAAAATATCCTGCTGATCCATTTGCAGACCCATCTGGTCAAAGACATTGTTTACAGCCTGTGCATGATAGGTCATAGAATCCACAAGCACACCATCCATGTCAAAAATAATAGCTTTTAGCACGATAATCCCTCAAAATCTGAGTTCACTAGGATGCTTATGATATAAATACTAAAGTCTCATAGTAGCAACATTATGAGATTGGATGCATACCTTGTGGAAACAGGACAGTTCAAATCCCGGGGACGAGCTAAAACTGCCGTACTCAATGGGAATGTAAAGGTGAACGGAGTTTTGGTTAAGAAGGTTTCAAAGGACATCAAGGCAAAAGATATTATTGAAGTTGAAGAAGGACTTGATATGCCAAGAGGCTACTTCAAACTCAAAGGTATCCAGGAAGCTACATCTCTTATCAATAAAGGAGATCATTCCCTTGATCTTGGTTCAAGTGCTGGCGGGTTCCTGCTTTATGCATCAGAGATAGTTGGAAGCATTAGAGGTGTGGAATTTAGTACTGATTTTCTACCTGAGCTTGAGAAAATTGAGTCTGAAAAAGATAATGTTACGGTCATTTTTGGTGACGTATTCCAGATGCCTCTGGAAGAAATGTCACCTGAGCAAGTAGATGTGCTGCTCAGTGATATGACACTGGAACCTTCACTTTCAATACGCGCTCTTGAACGTGTTCTCCCTCTTTTAAAAGAAGGAGGGAAATTCCTTCAGGTCATCAAAATTGAAAATCGCAGGAGCCAGCGACCCATAATTGCACAGATAGAAGCGCTTGATCTGAACATTCTTAATGTGCTGGAATCGGAGAAAATGGAAATATATGTTATTGGTGAAAAGGTTTCAGACCAATAATTCTGCTCGATAAAATTAGTGTTATCATGTATTATACAATTCTTGGAGAAGGAAGGCCTGTAAGACTTTTTGTGGCAGGTCTGCATGGAAATGAATGGAAGGACACTTCTGATATACTGGAGGACATGGAAGCTCCCAAAATCGGTAGTCTTGTTATTATTCCAATGGTAAGCAAGGGGAATTACATCTCTACACTCGATGACAATTATTTTACCGATTGGGGGAAGGAGATAATTGCCACTATTGAGGAACTTAAACCTGAAGTTTACATTGAACTTCATTCCTATTCTGCTGAAAATAAGGAAAAACTTACTGATCCGGAGCGCATCAATAAGATAGGTGTTCCGGCTTTTAGCATACTTGACAATGATGTGCTTCTGGGCTCTGTTGCACCATACATACGCAGGGAATACTTTCCTATGGATGCTCTTTGCCTCACATTTGAGATACAGAAAGAGAATCCGAATTCAAAAGACTATGCTGCACGCTTCATAAGAAGAATGAAAGACTGCAACTCCAAAGATGATTTTATTGAGTTTATGCTTAAAAGGTATCCTAAGCAAGCCAGAAAAGCAATTGAGAATTTTAAAAGATTCTATGGAATACAGGATGATGAATTTCTGATACTCTAGAAATCTGATACATTTTGAAAAAAGATTTAAAATAACAGATCTTAAAAAGTAATTAATGAAAAGAGGTGAGAACCTCTTTACATCATTCCTGTTGCATCATAATTGTGGATGTTGTGCTCAGGTGCTACATCCATCATTGCCTTTTCTCTTGCTTTGAGCATATCATCGACACGAAGAATCATTGTACAAAGTTCTACAGCTGATTTGATAGCCTGCGTCTTTACTCTGAGAGGATCGACAATGTTCCTTTCAAGCATGTTAGCTGCTTCGCCGGTTTCAATGTCAACACCTGCGTATTTTACAGAACCACGTGCTGCACGGAGCTTCAATATGGTGTTAATGGCATCAAAACCACAGTTATCTGCAATTGTTCTTGGAATTTCCTCGACCGCATCAGCGAATGCATTGATAGCAAGCTGTTCACGTCCCTGTACTGAAGCTGCATATGTACGCAATGCCTGTGAGACTTCAACTTCAGAAGCTCCGCCTCCAGCTACGATCGTACCATCTTTATAAACGGTCTGTACAACATGCAATGCATCGTCAAATACACGCTCAACACTGTTAGTTACATGTTCAGTACCACCTCTTATGAGAATGGTCATGTTCTTTACATCTTTGAAGCCCTTGACGTATGTCTTTTCTTCATTGACATTAACCTGTTCAACAACTTCTGCGTATCCAAGGTCATCAGATGTGATCTCAGAAACGTTTCTGATAAGTCTTCCACCAGTTGAACGGGAAAGCATCCTCATATCATCATCATTGAGTCTTCTAGTTGCGAAAACATTTGCTTCTTTGAGATAGTGAACTGCGTAATCATCAATGTTCTTAGAACAAAATACAACAGTAGCACCGGAATCAATGATCTTCTGAGCATCTGCTCTGAGATCTGCCTTTTCACGTTCCTGGAAATCAAGAAGCTGCTCTGCACTGTCAATGATAAGTCTGGATTTTGTAGAAGTCTTGCTGAATGTAAGATCAGTATCAATGAGTGCAATCTTAGCATCTTTCACATTAAGTGGCATTTCAGGGTGAAGTGCTTCCTTACTGAGAACAATACCTTCGATGAGTTCTGTGTCATCAATGGAGCCGCCTACTTCTTTGATAACAGTGATGTTCTCATCAACATTGACCTCTCCATCGGTTTCAATTGCATAAACTGCATCAACACACATCTTGACAAGTACATCGCGAGCGATCTCGGATGCTTTTCCTGTGATACATGTCATAGCAGCTTTTTCAAGAGATTCACGGTCATTTTTTGGAAACTCAATAGCATAATCCTTCAATGTCTGAAGTGCTTTTTCAGCTGCCATATTATAGCCTTTGACAATGATAGATGGGTGGACACCCATATCCATCAGTTCTTCTGTCTTCTCAAGAAGTGAACCAGCTACAACAACAGCGGAAGTGGTACCGTCGCCAGCCATGGTCTCCTGAGTTTTTGCAACCTCTACAACCATCTTTGCAGTTGGATTTTCTATCTCCATCTCCTGAAGAATAGTTGCGCCATCGTTAGTGAGAGTGATGTCACCCATCACATTAACCATCATCTTGTCCATTCCCTTTGGACCAAGAGTGGTTTTAATGATACTAGCAACCGCGTTTGCAGCGGCTATATTCATTGATAATGCATCTTTCCCGGTGGTACGCTGAGTACCCGGATTGACAATAAGTCCTGCCATGATTTTGAACCTCCAATCAGTGAAATGTTATTGATAATCAATAGTATTTAAAGTATGAATGAATCTAACTGTGAGTGGTTCTATAAATATATTGCGAGTATTCCCCACTGAAATGAATTTTCAAAAGATTTAAGGCATAAAGAACTATCTTCAAAGCATGCTTACTTTTATAGGACTTGGACTTTTTGATGAAAATGATATCTCTTTGAAGGGACTTGAAGCCATCAAAAGGGCAGACATGGTATACGTAGAGTTTTACACATCGTTCCTCATGGGTAGCTCCGTTGAAAAAATGGAAGAATTATACGGCAAAAAAGTTACCGTCCTCTCAAGAGAAGATGTTGAACAACATCCTGACTGGCTGGAAAATGCTAAAGATAAAAATGTAGCATTCCTCACTGGCGGTGATACCATGGTAGCAACAACACACGTTGATCTCAGGCTCCGGGCGCAAGATCTTGGAATTGAAACTCAGCTAATCCACGGTGCATCAATTGCATCAGCCATCTGTGGACTTTCCGGTTTGCAGAACTATCGCTTTGGAAAGTCATCTACAGTCCCGCATCCATATACCAGCAGTCGCGGAAATACCATAATATCCGAAACACCTTATAATACTATAAAACTCAACAAAGCCAATGATATGCATACGCAGGTCCTACTTGATATTGACAAAGACAAAGGTTACATGACCGTTAATAAGGCACTCGAGCTACTTCTTGAAATTGAGAAGCGCAGAGGAGAAGGGGTTATGGAAAAAGCTGTGGTTGTCGGAATCTCAAGGGCTGGATCTCCTGAACCTACTATCAAGGCAGGATACGCAAAAGACCTGCTGGACCATAATTTCGGGGGACCATTGCATATTCTGGTAGTTCCTGCGTCATTGCACTTCATAGAAGCCGAAGCATTATTCAAATTGGCAGGTGCACCTTCTGAAATTATGGATGAAATTGATGACTAAGGAATATATAATAATAGTTTAATAAACATATGACTGAAGACCAAATAAATGAGGGATTAAAAATGGTTCGAGGTTCAGTAGGCGTTATATTCGGAGAAACAGGAACTCTGGAATTCAAGTTATTGGTAACTGACATTTCAGCAGTTTTCAGAGGGGCTTACATCAAAGCCTGGCATGAAACTGATGGTTGGGTACTTAGCCAAGTAATATCGATCACAAGGTCCAGTGATTCATTCACACTGGAGGAAGCAGCTAAAGGACAGCGCACGGATAAAAGTGATGACAAGATAATTGCAGAAGCCATCGTCATAGGTTCAAGGAACGACGAGGGTCTGCTCAAATCTCCCGTGATACCTTTTAGCCCCGGAGACCTGCTTTATGTAGCAGATGAAAATCTTATACGCTCAGTTCTTGGCCTTTCCGGCAAAGAAATGAATATTGGAATGGTTGATGGTACAGATATAAAGGTACAACTTAGTGTCAACAGTCTTGTACAAAGGCACTGCAGCATACTTGCAAAAACAGGTAGTGGTAAATCATATACTGCCGCAGTCCTTCTGGAAGAGTTACTCGACAGGGACATACCTCTTTTGATACTTGACCCGCATAGCGAGTATACCTCACTTAAAAATGAAGGAGAAGGAGATGCAGAAGCATTCAAACGTTTCGGAGTATCACCTAAAAGCTACAAGGATAAAGTAACAATCTATACACCTGCAAACAAGGCAATTAATTCAAATGCAGATGAATTGTTCCGATTAAATGGAATGAACCTTACATTAAAAGAGCTTACAGGCATATTCCCTGATAATTTTTCCACTACTCACACAGGTATACTCTACGAGGCGATACAGAGCCTGAGAGCTGAAATGGAAACTTACACTATTGATGATATTATATTTGCTGTTGGAAATGACAAGAGCAAAGCAAGATGGACTGTCATCAGCATGTTGGAAAACATTCGTGAAACTGATATACTCTCACCAAATCCAACACCTATTGAAGCATTGGTACAGAAAGGAAAAGCTGCTGTAATTGATTTTAAGGGCGTGCCTCCTGAAATGCAGAGCATGATAGTTGCACAGTTGTGCTCCAACCTTTTCGAGGCCAGAAAACTTAACCGTGTACCACCGGGTATGCTGGTTGTTGAAGAAGCACATAACTATGCTCCTGAAAAAGGGTTCAGTAAAACTATAAGTACCGATATACTGCGGACAATAGCGTCCGAAGGTCGAAAATTCGGCCTGGGAATGATGGTCATATCCCAACGTCCGGCAAGGATAGATAAGAACGTACTTTCCCAATGTGGTACTCAGATAATAATGAAAGTCACAAACCCAAATGACCTTAAAGCTATCAGCAAGGGTCTTGAGGGAGTAAACTCTTACGTAGAGGAGGAGTTGATGCGACTTCCGCCTGGCGTAGCAATGCTGGTAAGTAACGATATCGAAAGACCGGTACTCGTGGATGTGAGGATCAGGAAATCAAAGCATGGCGGAGAATCCGTCAATGTGCTAAAGGCTGCAAAAACAACAAGTCCGCCACCACCACATATCATTGCTGAAAGAAAGGAGAAGGCAGCCGTTCCAACTGAACCGGTAAAGAAAGTGTCGGCAGAACCAATGGTGGCAGCACCAGTAAAAGCAACAGCCATAGAATCAGCATCAACACCTGATGGTGCCCCTATTATTGCTGATATACCAGTCATGGAAGAGAACACAAATATTGCACCACCACCTAAAAGGAAACCATCAAGACCTCCAAAAAATGAGGGTGGCAAGCTATTCTCAAAAATATTTGGTGGCGGTAAATGAATTAAATTATTAACAGAGGAAAGAATATGGCTGCTGACCTGAATGAAAAGGTTAAGAGATATGAACGACTATTAAAGGAAGCACTTGAAAAAGCTGAGTATTCATCTATAAAACAGTCCCATATGTACAAAATTGCTGAAGATCACAAGAATATGGCGAGTTCATATTACAATGACGGATTGCATTTCGTTGAGATCGATGATCCTGTAAATGCGCTTGTATGTTTCAGCTATGGACATGCGTGGCTGGATGCGGGTGCCCGACTTGGTTTATTTGATGTCGATGACGATGTATTATTTACAATTTAATACTAAAAAATAAGTGAAGAAGAAAAGAAGTTAAACGGAGAGAGAAGAAAATGTCAAATTATCATGTTACACTTGAAGCTGCCTGGTTGGTTAGAGATGTTAAGACTGCAGACGATGCTATCGGCGTTGCTATATCAGAATCCGGAAAGCGTTTGAACCCAAAACTTGATTTTGTAGAAGTTGACGTGGGAACTACACCTTGCCCTGCCTGTGGAGAGAACTTCGGTAGTGTATTTTTAGCTGCTAACACAGCAATTGTAGGACTCGTACTTGAAATGAAGGTATTTGATGCTGAAAGTGATGAACACGCAGCAAGAATTGCAAAATCCGTTATTGGAAGAGCACTTAGAGATGTACCGCTCAACGTAATAGACGTAGAGGATTTTGAATAATTAAAATAGTTACAAAATAGGAAGGTAGGGAAATGGATAAAACAATATCTGTGGTAGGACATGCTGCCATTGACCTACTTTTTGATGTAGAGAACATTGCTATCCACGATGAATCACATCCTATTATTGACTATCATGAATACTACGGCGGCGGGGCCGCCAACATAGCTGTTGCAATCGCCATACTTGGAGGAAGGTCACAACTAATATCAGCTGTTGGTGGAGACTTTGGAATATCCGGCCTTGAGGCAGAGTTCCAAAAACATGGCGTAGATCTTTCTCTACTCTATAGATATGAAGATGAGAAAAGCACAAGAGCTTTTGTATTCACAGATAGAGAGCAACATCAAAGCACCTATTTTGATTGGGGTGCATCACACAACCTGAAAGATCTTGAACCTCCAAAAGTTGATTTTGTACATCTTGCAACATCAGATTCAACATTCAATGCACGAATTGCAAAAATATCAGACTTTGTATCTTTTGATCCCGGACAGGACCTTGTCACATATTCCCGGGAAAACCTTGAGATCATACTTGATAATACTAACATTCTTTTTGCCAACAAATATGAGATAGAAAGAGTTTGTAAAATGACCGAGAAATCATTTTCAGACATTCTGAAAATGATAGATACAGTCATTATTACCTATGATGCAGAAGGAAGTAAGATCTACAATGATGGAAATGAGATCAGCATACCAGTAGTAACTGTCAAAGCAGTAGATCCTACCGGTGCAGGTGATGCTTACAGAGCAGGATTCCTGCTTGCATACACAAGAGATTATCCCCTTGAAGTCTGTGGCAAAATTGGCTCAACTGTAGCATCTTTTGCTGTGCAGAGCATTGGATGCCAGACCGATCTTCCTGACTGGGACACTATGAAAGAGCGATACCAGAAGCATTTTGGAATACTATAACTGCGCTTAAACTCTAAGATTTTGCGTACAAAGCATATTATAATATTATTAAAAACAAAGGGTTTTTATATATAAATAACCATAATAATATGTGATGAGCCAAGAGTCTGATCATGCAGGATCAAATGTAGCTGCTTTACACAATAAAGACGAACTTATCCTTGATACTAAAGACGAGGGTAAGAAATTATCTTATTTTGCAAGTATTAAAAATCAGTTAATGACCCTTAGCAAAGGAAAAAACGAATTGCCAGAATATGATTCTAACATTCATGGCTCACTTGTTGAATATGAAGTACCTGAAGGCTATACAGAAGTTGAAAGGTATTGGGTTAATGAACCTTACTCTTTTATAATCATTCTTGAAAAAAGAAGTGTATATTATTATCATGTAATAGAGCCCACATTAACACTCTATGAAAAGGATATACTTGAAAGGGTATATGATGATCTTCGAGACATATTGAGTCTTGGTGGTGTGAGTTCACACAAAAACAAGAAAAAAGTGCTCATCGAGCAGGCGCTGACACTCTTTAATCGATATCATGCAGCTCTTGACACAGCATCTAAATACAGAATTGTATATTACCTTATACGTAATTTTCTCGGGAATGAAAGAATCAATTCATTAATGCTTGATCCGAATATCGAAGATATCTCCTGTGATGGAATTGGTATTCCTGTATTTATGTACCATAATGAATACCGAAATATCAAGACGAACATTATTTTTGAAGAAGATGAATTGAATTCACTTGTGATCAAACTTTGCCAGAAAAGTGGCAAACACATATCCATAAGTGAACCCATGGTCGATGCTACACTTCCAGATGGTTCCAGGCTCCAGGCAACCCTTGGAAAAGAGATCACAACAAGAGGAAGCTCTTTTACTATTCGCAAATTCAGGGGAGACCCTATTACCCCTATTGATCTTATCAATTACAACACGTGCAATGTTGAAATGATGGTGTACTACTGGCTTACAATAGAAAATGGAAATTGTGCTATCTTTGCCGGAGGAACAGCATCTGGTAAAACTTCCTTGCTGAACTCTGTTTCACTTTTCATTCCCCCGCTTTCAAAAGTAGTATCAATTGAAGATACCCGTGAATTAACATTACATCATGAGAACTGGATAGCAGGCGTTACACGAAAATCACTGGCGACCGGAAATACAGGAGAGATCAGTATGTATGATCTGCTAAGGTCAGCATTGCGTCAACGTCCTGAATACATCCTTGTTGGTGAGATAAGAGGAGAGGAAGCTCTCACGCTATTCCAGGCAATATCTACCGGACATGCCACCTATTCCACCATGCATGCAGGAGACGTACAGACCGTAGTGAACCGACTTGACAGTCCGCCACTTAATGTACCTCATGTAATGCTTCAGTCCCTAGATATACTGAGTATCCAGAAGCAGACATTTGTAGATGAGAAACGTGTGAGAAGGACTCAAAGTCTAGTAGAGTTTACTGGAATTGATACCAAGACTGGATACATAAGAATTAATGAACTTTACAAATGGGATCCTTTAACAGATACATTCGTGCGAAATGGAGAATCATATGCACTTGAGACAATAATGTTAAACCGGGGATGGGATAAGAAAAAGCTTTCATTCGAACTGGATACCCGACAGCAGATACTCGAGTATCTGCTAGAAAAGAATATGAGAGATTATATCAGCATCTCGCTTGTTGTTCAAGCCTATTCTGCAAATCCGGAAATGGTAATACAAGCCATTGAAGATGATACTCTAAAAGATATCGTCGAACTGAATGTCTAAAGGTGTACCCCATGAATCCGATAGATTCTGTTGCATATTTGTTATTTGGAAAATATATCAGAGAGCATTTTGATTATTTTCTGGATACAAGAGAAAAAATGCGACGTGCTGATATGGGTATGCTTGTCGAGCAGTACATATCCCAGGCGTGCCTCATGTCTTTGATAGTTGGAATACTGGCAGCAATATCGGGATTTTTAATAGGATTAAGGTTCTTTCATTCAATTAGTTTGGACAATCTTGGAAAAAACATTCACCCGATCATATCATCAAATTTCCCGGAAATATTTACTGTACTACTTAGCACAACGTTCTTTGTTGTAGCTGCTGCACTCACTTACTACGTATTCATATCAATTCTGGATGTGCAAGGAAATGTCAGAAGCAACTTCATAAACCAATCCTTGCCACATGCCACAGCATACCTTTACGCACTCAGCAGAGGAGGTGGACTCAACCTGCTGGACATCATGCGTTCAATAACTGAAAATTATCAAATATATGGTGCAGCAGCAGAAGAGATCGGATATATAGTCAAAGATATGGAATACTATGGAACTGATCTGCTGACAGCTCTTGAAAAAGCAGGCAACAGAACCCCATCGCACAAGTTCAAGGACTTTATTGAAGGGTTGAATTCCATTGTTACAAGTGGAGGAGATATTACAGCATACCTCAAAGCCAAAAATGATCAATATCGCCTGACAGCATTAAAAGAGCAAAAGGTATTCTTCGAAACACTTGGGGTTCTTGCGGAAGTATACATATCAGCATTTGTTGCAGGTCCACTGTTCCTGATTACAATATTAGTTGTTCTGGGATTGGTTAATCCCAGTTCTGCAAGTATTCTAAACCTTATCGTCTATGTGATAATACCGATAAGTACTGTTATATTCATATTATTATTAAACTCATTAACCGGTGAAAAGGTAAAGCTACCCCAGGCAGTATATGTACGTGAAAAGAAGCTCGATGTATTCTCAAATGTGAATATACGAGAAGGGGACGATGACGAAGAAGAGCTTAGAAAGAAGTTCAAACTTTTTGAAAGGATCAACTATTTGAATTACATGCTTAGGCATCCTTTCAACATAATGAAAAACAATCCACCATACGTATTCCTGATAAGCCTGCCTCTTGCACTTATATATGCTCATTTTACTATTGGAGATTACATAAATCTGGCAAATATAGGCAGTTACAAAAACATAGGCATTTACACTCTTAACATAATCGATGATCACATTTTTATCGCTATGATCATTTTGCTGATCCCATTCATAATATTTGATGAGATCAAAAGTTATAGAATAAGACAAATTGAAGCTCATATTCCTGAGTTCCTGAAGAACCTTGCCAGCATTAATGAAGCTGGTATTTTGCTTGTGGATGCTATTCAAATGAGCATGCAGATGAAAGTTGGCGTCCTTAATTCAGAAGTAAAGCATCTTGTAAATGACATTTCATGGGGTTCCAGGGTCGATGAAGCACTCCGAAAATTCGAGTATCGTATCAGAACAGAAATGACAAGAAGGATCATTACACTGATAATCAAGGCCAATGAAACAACAGGAGATATTAAAAGTGTCCTTACAATTGCTGCACATGACGCAGATATCCAGCACAGTCTTAAAAAAGAAAGAAATGCAGAGATGTTTGTGTATGTGTTCATTATCTACATATCATTCATGGTATTCCTGTTCATCGTATACATACTTGCAGCGTATTTCCTTCCAGCTATGCCTTCTTCAACAGGAGAACTGCAAGCAGGTTTGCCACTGATCGCTAACTTTGACCTGGAAGCGTACACAATGCTCTTTTTCCATGCAGCTTTGATACAGGGATTCTGCTCTGGGATCGTAGCAGGTAAAATGGGAAATGGAAATATCCATTCCGGACTCAAGCATTCGGTATTCATGATGTCCACTGCTTACCTGATATTCACATTATTCATTTAAGAGCTTTCGTATGAGAACACAAAAAAGATCATTCTGCAAAGATACAGAAGCTGTCACTGAAGTGATCGGAGAGGTTCTGCTTATGGCCATAGCAGTGCTTGCATTCTCTATTATCGCAGTTTTCGTATTCTCATATGCTGAGCCACAGGAAAGAGTGCATGCAGATATCAGTGCTTGGGTTGATGTTGAATCTGACACAATCTATATAAGACACTCAGGTGGAGAAAAAATTGATCTGAAAAAGACTAAGATTATCCTTAATTTGAATGGTAGTCGACAGGATATGTCTTCGTCCCAGCTTGAATATATACTTGGAAGCAATAGCTGGTACCTTGGGGAAAGAATTACTATTGATACGGATGTCCTTTGGAATATCAGCATCAGTGAGAATGACTATGTTGGAATGATAATGATACAAACCGATTCAAATGATGTGATTGAAAGTGGTTCTTTACTTGGAGATGAAACATTCTTAGGTTCTGGATCAAGTGAAAATGGCAATGGTAGTGAAGAACAGCAATCTCCTTTTGCTGATTTCATTTATTCTCCTTCAAACCCCGGAGTATATGAGCCAGTCGTTTTTATTGACAACTCATTCGATTCTGATGGAAATATTGTCAACTGGTCATGGGGCTTTGGTGACGGAGGGACTTCTATCAATCAAAATCCTACTCATCAATACTCCACTACAGGAAATTATACCATAACTCTTACTGCAATGGATGATGACGGTAATACAAATAGTACTTCCAAGGTTGTGACTGTTACGGCTCCTCCAGGCATCTTTGCAAACCAGATCATCCTGAATAAACCATCAAAAGGTGGTATAATAAAAGAAGGAGGTTATATCAGTTTTACAAATGATGGAAAATACAGATACATAGACATAGATGGTACCAGATACAATTTGAATCAAAACGATAACATTAAACTTGAAGTTGTGAATAATCAAACAACAGGTACTATTTCTATGAATGCTGGTAATTCCCAGATATCATCCTTTGATCTAAATGTTGATCTATATATAAACGATGTCTTGTATGATACTGGCCAGGTTACAAATATCTATGTCCAGCCAATATCTAATTATTATTCTACATTAACATATGAGCTACCATCGCATAACAGCCAGACATACCTTGAAGCAGATGGTGGTGCAATTATCAATTGGGAAACAAACAATTCTGCTATCAACATTTCAAATATAGGCTTTTACGGTTCAGGAAACACTCAAATCAATTTTGGTCCTTCAAGCACATATGTGAAGTGCAGTGGTTACTATCAGATCCTATCTTCAGAACAATCTGAAGAGCTATCAGTTAAACCGGTATCAAGATGGACATTTAACGAAGGTTCTGGTTCTATAGCCTATGATAGCGCGGGGAATAATAACGGCCAGCTTGTAAATGCGCGGTGGTTGAATAATGGTGTTAATGGAACTGCTATTCGTTTTGATGGTAATGGCGATCATCTTGTAGTAAGTGATGAACCTTCGTTGGATTTTGATCAAAACATGAGTATATTGATGTGGTTAAGACTCCAAACAAATAGTGGAGTTGCATTAATTGGTAAAGGCCTGAATGACCAAGACAATTTCGATCTGCTCGTCATTGGTGGTGAACTTTATTTTGAATGGGATGACAGTTCTTCAAATTACGTACAGACGACGGGAATGAACTTGGGAGGGAATAACTGGTATCAAATAGGAGTTGTTGTTGACGGGACAAATGTGAAGTTCTACAAGGATGGTGCTTTCGTAGAGGAACATTCCATGGGAGGAGTACCTCTTGCACCGAACAACAACGAACTGTGGATAGGCAGGCAGAATTACGGCAGCAATAATTTTTATCTGCGTGGTTATCTTGATGAGATCGAGATGTACAATGTAACACTGAGCGAATCAGATATGGCAGAATACTATGCGAGGACAAATCCATGAATGAAATTATGATATGGACCAAAATATGCGGAGGCAAGTGACGATGAAAAAGATGATGTCCTGTGAAAACGCTACCTCCGCTGCTGTCTCTGCTGTTCTTATTCTTGGTATAGTAGTATCTGCGATAACTGTAGTTAACGTGCAATACATTCCTGAATGGAAAACATCTGCAGAACAATCACATATGAATGATGTCTTCTATGATATGGCAGAAATGAAAAATGAGCTTGATATCCTTTCTGCATATGCACGGACAGATTCTTCTACAAGCCTTTCTGTAAGTGTTCCGGTAAAAATGGGTGGAGCATCGATTCCATTGTTCAGCCCCGGAAAATCAAGTGGAAGACTTGATGTAAATATCGGCAATATACTTATGGGTAATGGAGGTGATTTCGGGATGAGTATTGTAGGTGCTACTCCCGGACTTGATTACAATAGTGATCCTTTGCTTCTTGACCTTGGTACTGTAAGTTATTTGTCTGACAACAGTAACTTTGTCAATCAAAAATTTGCTTATGAAAGTGGCGCTCTTATATTGTCACAAGATAATTTTTCGTTGATGCGTCTTGCCCCACAGATGGACCTTAGTAGGACAGACAATTCCACTAATATCAGTTTGGAGCTGAACGCTATTGATATAGATGGTCCGCAAAGGGCAATAAGTAGTAATTCCATTGAGGAGGTCAACTTCAGAACAAACGGATCAGATTCCCTGTACTGGGAAAGCATTCTTTTTACTGATATGACAATGACTGTCTGGACATCATATCCTTCTTCATGGATTATCTATTTTGAAACAATTGCAGATGATGCTGGCATTGAACCTGCTGAATATTCCGTTAGCTCAAATAATACTGCTGTTGTATTCGTGCTTGAGGGCAGTCCCGGGGAAGATATTAAGATCAATGTGACAAAGACTTATTTTAATGCTAGGTTGAATCTCCTGTCATGAGAATGATTTCTTTATAGTTTTTGTAATGCTTAGTTTCTTCAATAATGAAATCAAATCTTTATATGGGGAATATTATGATCAAGGAAGCGATGCTTTATGATAGATTAGATTCTGGAAAGGTCCAATGCAAGCTTTGCAGCCACAGATGCAGAATATCGCAGGGGAAAAGAGGCATATGCAAAGTAAGGGAAAACAAAGATGGAACATTGTACACAATTAATTATAATGTTGTTTCCAGTGAAGGTCTAGATCCTATTGAAAAAAAACCTCTGTACCATTTCTATCCGGGTTCTTTTGCATATTCACTTGGAACTTTTGGCTGTAACTTCAAATGCAAGCATTGCCAGAACTGGACCATTTCACAGGCAGATATTGATAGATCTGGCGCAATTGAAATCGATCCAGAAACCGCAATCTCAAGGGCATTGAGATCCGGTTCAAAGTGTATCGCCTGGACATACAACGAACCAAGCATATGGTTTGAATATACATACGACTGTGCAAAACTTGCAAAAGATGCGGGACTTGCAACAATATATGTAACAAATGGATATATCACTCGTGAAGCATTAGAGACAATAGCACCTTACCTTGATGCTTTCAGCGTTGACATCAAAGGTTTTACCGATAAATTTTACAGAGATATTGCAGGTGCAAAGCTGCAACCGGTCCTTGATGCAACATTATTTGCAAAAGAGCTTGGAATGCATATCGAGATCATAAATCTGCTGATTCCTACATTGAATGACTCACCTGAAGAGATCAGAGAGATGTCAAAGTGGATATATGAAAACCTGGGTGCAGATACACCTGTTCATTTTACACGTTTTCACCCTGAATATAAGTTAGATCATCTACAAGCAACATCCATGGAAACATTGGAAATGGCTTATAGTATTGCAAAGGAGGAAGGTCTGCACTTTGTGTACCTTGGAAATATACCCGATAATGAAAAACAGCACACTTTTTGCCCTAATTGCCAACAATTATTAATAAAAAGGAGCTTTTTCGGAGTGGAAGAGTACAACATAACCGATGAGTCAAAATGTGTGAAATGTGGCGCAGCGATTATGATATTTGGTACAGGAACCGGTAAGAAAATATAATGAATAATATACTAATACAGACATTTATCGTAACATTGAATTGTTACATTGAAGAATATAATGCGTTGACACCCAACCCCCCTGTTTCCAATGGAACATATACAGCGAAGTGTATATAACCATAGTCATCATTATGAGGTGCTTCTTTGTTAGGCACTCAGCAAAAATAAGAGAGCAATCAACATGTTTAAATATAATAGATGCTTTAGAAGGAATCGCGCGGAAGCGCCACGATAGAGCCGCAATAACTCAGTTGGTAGAGTGTCTGGCTGTTAACCAGAATGTCACAGGTTCGAGCCCTGTTTGCGGCGCTCAATAATTCTCTTTTCCTAATGGGCCTGTAGCTTAGCCAGGTTAGAGCGCTCGGCTCATAACCGAGCGGCCACCGGTTCGAATCCGGTTAGGCCCATACAATAACGATTGCTTAGTTATGGATATAGAAAATTCACAGGTGATCGGATTTTCGTACATCCACAAAATAATAAGTAATAGAGTGATGTAAAATGGTACCTAAGAAGGCATTTTTGACTAAAGGCTTTGGAGTACACAAAGATAAATTGGCATCTTTTGAACTTGCATTAAGAGCTGCAAAGATCGAAAAATTCAATCTTGTTAGTGTTTCAAGTATACTACCGCCTAACTGTAAGATAGTTCCTCGCAATGAAGGTGTAAAAGAATTAGAAGCCGGGGAGATCGTTCACTGTGTACTTGCAAGGAATCAGACAAATGAACCTCACAGGTTAGTGGCGTCAGCAGTTGGAACTGCACTTCCTGTTAACGAAAACAACTATGGATACATTTCAGAACATCATTCTTTTGGAGAAAATGAATACAAAGCAGGAGAGTATGCAGAGGACCTTGCAGCAACCATGCTGGCAACAACCCTGGGAATTGACTTCGATGCCGATTCCGCATGGCACGAAAGGGAACGAGTATATAAAGCAAGCGGCCACATATTTGATACAACACATTGCTGTCAGATAGCTAATGGAGATGTTGAAGGTAGGTGGACAACTACGGTAGCTGCCATGGTATTCGTAGAATAAAGGCATAAATATTGAAAATTAGAACATAATTATAAATATATATAGGCCGGAATAAGCACCATGACTGAAAAAAAGACATATGGCATCCCAGCATTGCTTTCATTTTTTGTCCCAGGACTTGGACAGATAGTCAAAGGAGAGTTATTTAAAGCTCTGGGTATCTGGACAGCACTTGCTATTAGCTGGGTACTTTCATTTGTGATTATTGGATTGGTCACCGGACCTATTATATGGTTGTGGCAGATCTATGACGCATACAATAACTAATATCATTTGATCTCTTTTATCATTTTTATGTGTTCTATACCTGCATCAATAAATATAGAACCATATTCCCAGAAACCAAATTTTTTATAGAAATCAATAGCATAGATCTGAGAGTCTAACTCCAGCCTTTTTGCACCCAATTCACTGGCTTTTTGCAAAAGATGTTGCATTAAAAGGTTACCTACTGATAGTCCACGATAATCTTTCAGTACACAAATTCTTCCGATAACACATGAATCTATCTTTTGAAATATTCTTCCGCTTGCAATAGGCTTGCCAGTATCATAAAGAGTAAGATGTAACGCAAAATTATCAAATTCATCAATTTCAATGTCTTCTGGTACATTCTGCTCAACGATAAAGACATCCTTGCGAACAGAAAATGCATCTGCAAAATCTCTGCTACCCTGCACCCAACGGTAATCCAAATTTGAACACTTCTTCATTCAATATAAAAATAGTAGTTCCACATTAAAACATTTTCATGCATAAAGAAGAGCATTCAGAAGATATAGCAGATGAATAACACTCAAACTTTTTATAGACTTTGATACCACCATCATTGAAGATGTGTGGGATCAAAGTATACCCAACAGTCTTTTATTTTTGGATTCAAATATAATTTAAAATTATGGTAAAAATAGAAAGCCTTAAGTTAATTGCTCAATTATGCATAGATACTATAGACTATATAGAAAAATATAGGAGTTATCATTATGAAAAAAGCATTAAGCATGGTATTAATCGGGCTTTTATTAGTCGGATTGGTGGCTGTATCAGGCTGTGCAGACAGCACAGAAACCGAGGCATCCGAAAACGAAGTGCCTGTATACATAGTTGGAACAGAACCAACATTCCCACCATTTGAGATGACAGATGATTCAGGCGCAATTATAGGTTTTGATATTGACCTTATCAATGCAATTGCTGAAGATCAGGACTTTGAGGTTCAGGTGCAGAGTATCGGTTTTGATGCACTCATCCCTGCTATACAGAGCGGCAACATTGACCTTATTGCATCCGGCATGACGATCACCGAAGCACGTGAGGAGGAGATCGACTTCAGTGAACCATACATCGAGGCAGGACTTGCTATTGCAGTTGCAGCTGACAATGATGACATTGAAAGCGTTGACGACCTTCAGGATCTTGTTGCAGCAGCACAGATCGGTTCAACTGGCCATGCAAAAGCACAGGAACTCGTGGATGCAGGAGTTCTTTCAGAGGTAAAGACATTTGCTTCAGTTGATGTTGTCATGATGGAGCTTGTCAATGGCGGTGTTGATGTTGTAATCAACGATATGCCAGTTACCCAGGCATACATTAACCAGCAGCCAGGGGTCATAAAGATCGCAGGCGAAAAACTGGAAAGTGAATCATACGGTTTTGCTGTCAGAAGTGGCAATGAAGAATTGCTTACTATGATAAACACCGGTCTTCAGAATGTTATTGAAGACGGAACCTATGATGAGATCCAGACTAAATATTTCAGCTAAAAGGTCTATCGATCTGACTTGAATGCGTGTTTTTTATAGCACGCATCTATTTTATTTATCCTAAGGTGATCTTAAGTGGATGTTCTCCAATCATACATCGGTCATATCATCAATGTGATGCCAAGTTTATTGCAAGGTGCTGTGATTACGATAGAAGTTACTTCATTATCAGTATTCTTTGGAACAATTATCGGCATATTCATGGCCCTTGGAAAATTGTCCACAAAAAAGATATTACGTATACCAAGTCTGATTTACATTGATTTTATAAGAGGTACACCCTTACTTGTGCAGATCCTTTTATTCTACTATGGTATCCCGGGACTTATCAGCAGTGTTACAGGTGAGCCTTTGAGGATAGATCCTATTCTTGCCGGTGTGGTCGTCTGTAGTATAAACAGCGGGGCTTATGTTGCAGAAATCGTCAGGGCAGGTATCCAGTCCATAGAAAAAGGTCAGAAGGAAGCTGCAAGGTCACTGGGAATGACCCATAGCCAGACCATGAAAGACATTATCCTTCCACAAGCATTCAGAAGAGTCATCCCTCCGATGGGGAATGAGTTCATTGTACTTCTGAAGGATTCCTCGCTCCTGGCAGTGATAGGTGTTCCTGAGCTGCTCAAGAGCGGACAGCTCTATGTTGCTACTACATTTGCATCATTCCCGGTTTACATCGGGGTCGCACTTGTATACCTGGTCATGACACTGACCATTTCACGTTTAGTACATTATTCAGAAAGGAGGCTTGGCGTTGGCAATGATTGAAGTGCACGACCTGCACAAATATTTTGGTGACCTGAGGGTCTTAAAAGGTATATCGACCAAAGTTGAATCCAGTGAAGTAGTATGCGTCATTGGTCCTTCCGGATCAGGTAAAAGTACTTACCTAAGATGCCTGAACCTTCTTGAGGAACCAACCACAGGTCAGATATATATTGATGGTGAGGTCATCACAGATCCCTCTGTTAATATCAATAAGATACGCGAAGAGGTCGGCATGGTATTCCAGCGCTTTAATCTCTTCCCCCACATGACAGCCTTAAAGAACATAACCCTGGCACCAATCCGCGTGCGTGGATTAAGTGAGAGCGAAGCTAATGACAGGGGAATGAGCTTGCTTCGAAAAGTTGGACTTGAAGAGAAAGCAGATGTCCTGCCAGGTGCACTTTCGGGTGGCCAGCAACAGAGAGTTGCTATTGCAAGAGCACTTGCCATGCAGCCAAAAATAATGCTTTTTGACGAACCTACTTCCGCACTTGATCCGGAGATGGTTGGTGAGGTTCTCAATGTTATGAAAGACCTTGCAAAAGAAGGTATGACAATGGTTGTGGTAACCCATGAAATGGGATTTGCACGTGAGGTTGCTGACAGGGTACTCTTCATGGATGAGGGGATAATAATGGAGCAAGGCACACCAGAGGAACTCTTTTCCAATCCACAGAATGAGAGGACCAGATCATTCCTTAGCAAAGTTCTCTAAATTTCTTTTTTTGCAAGTTGCTTAATTCCTTTTTCGTCAAGACGATATAGCAACCATCCATCCTGGGACTGAGCACCAAGTTTTTCATAGAAATTTCTGGCAGGATTCCAGTCCAGGACATTCCAATCCAACCTGCCACAGTTTCTTTCTTTTGCCACATTTGCGCAATAGACCATTAAAGCCCTACCTACACCCTTTCCGCGAAATTCAGGACGTACATAGATATCTTCAATGAACATCCCCGGCTTTCCAACAAATGAAGAGAAATTATGGAAAAATATTAAGAAGCCAGCTGATTCACTTAATACTTCGGCAATTACAGCTTCTACATATGGACGATCACCAAAAAGAGATTGTTCAAGGTTTTCCTCTGTAGCTATGACATGATCAGTGAGACCTTCGAAATCTGCTATACCCATTATAAAATCCAAAAGCAGAGGAATATCGGATTTAGATGCTTTCCTGATAGTTATAATTGGATTTTCTGATGTTTTTTGCATGCCCTACACCCGTAGATAATTTCATGGAAGATAAGCTTTAAAGTTCAGCCAAGATTCAAGTTGACATTAAAGTTGAACTAAAGTTATATTAGACCATGGTCAGGTTTTAATCTATAGACCTATTACATATAACTACTTTTATTTTGATACTGTTTGGACGGGGATAAATGATGAAAGAAAGTTCCAAAAATGGAAAAAAGAGTCAAAATGAAAATATCATTTTTCTTAAAAGGGTCTTTATCAGTTCCATAGCCTTTGTTCTGATAACAATTCTTGTAACCCAGGCTTTGGAAGATAAGATATTCTTTTCAATATTTGCAGGCATACCTGCGGGAATTATTGGATTTCTGATAACATTTATCTATCTGGGCTACAAAAAAAATAACGTCGAAAAGTGATTATATCCATGGTTTTGAAAAAATGACATTGATGACCATCCTTTCCTGTAAGATCCTACAGGATGAAATACTTCACTTGCTGGAGAATGACATATCAGTTGACGAGATAATTGTTGTTAAAGGAAATGAGGAGACAGAGTTCCTTGCAAAGTTAGATTCATTGGGTCTAGAATATAGCAATCCAGAAATCAACGATATACCCGTCATTTCAGAAAGAGACAACAACAATAAATTTTCCATCATGATATATTTTATGGAGCTTGCACTACACGAATTTCCAAAAAAGCTCAAGGCAGGAATATATGAGACCATAGATAGGCTAACACCCCATTCAAGTGGAATATTGTTGTTCTACGGACTTTGTGGGAATGCGTTGTCAAATGTTGAAAAGGACTTTGATGACCAGGAAAAGAGCTGCCCCGTAAGAATATTAAAATACGGAGACCGGATCGTTGATGATTGTATAGGAGCAACACTTGGAAGTACTGATGTATACCTGAAGACACTCAAGCAATTCAGTGACAAGGGCACTTTCTTTTTTACCCCAATGTACGCTCATTCATGGAGGCAGATAATGCGCGTGGACTCAGAAGAAGCAGGCCAGACCATTGAAATGCTCAAAGAGATGAATAAGATCACTGGTTATAAAAGAGTAGCAAAGATAAAAACAGGACTCCCTTACACAAAAGCGTTTGATGATATCGTCGATGAGTTCGCGGAAATATTTGATTTTGAGATCCATGAGATAGAAGGACATCAGAAAATATTCCAAGATTGTTACAAATCCATGAAAGAAAGATTAGCTATCCATAGGACCTGTTAAACTTTCGTGCAGACATATACACTTAAAATATGGAAAAACTTATACGATATATCAACAGACTTTTTATCAGTTTACTCAGAAAGATATCAAAAGGAGTCATGAAAATATGGGGATACGAGAAGAACTACTTAATGAAGGTTACGAAATAGCAACTTTTGCAGCAGGGTGCTTTTGGGGGGTTGAAGCGGCCTTCAGGAAAATTGAAGGTGTTAAGTTCACACAGGTAGGATATACCGGAGGAAGCCTTGAGGATCCAACATACAAGGATGTATGCAGTGGGAAAACCGGACATGCTGAAGCTGTGGAAATTGTCTATGACCCAAAGATAGTCTCTTATGAAGATCTACTCAACGTATTCTGGAACATACATGACCCTACGACTTTGAATAGGCAGGGACCTGACAGGGGTACACAGTACCGTTCATCAATATTCTACCATAATGATCTGCAAAAGGAAACAGCATTTGCCACTAAAGAAAAGCTTCAGAGAGCAGGCAGATATAATGGGAACATAGTCACAGAAATAGTGCCTGCAACTGTATTTTATCAGGCAGAGGAATACCATCAACAGTATTTTGAAAAGCAGGGCCATTCAGGAGGATGTGCTATTCACTTATGATCAACTCGCATGAACATTACATGTGAAGCCAGATAATGAATATCAAATTTCATTTAACAATTTAATTGTAGAATCATGAGCCGGAAAAAAAAGAAAGGGCTATCTTCAAAACTGAAGAGCAGAATTGATCGGGTGCATGAATCCACGAAAGAAAGAGAGAAGCTTTCCTTCGCCATTGCTGAAGATCTACCAAATTTTTCCGAGTTCGTATCTGCTGTAGAGCAAAAACATGCAGAGCATTTAGAAGATTGCATGAGCATCCTCAATGAACTCCCAATAGGAATGCTTTCCATTGACATAAATGGAAACATAAGAGCAGTAAATTCATTTTTGCTGAACATACTGGGGTCACCCTCTGAAGATGAAATAAAGAAGATCAATGCACTGAAATTCACACCCCTCATTAGTTCAGGGATTTCGGAGTTATTCAAAAAATGCATGGATACTGCATCAGTAGTAAGTGGAGAATATTCTTATCGCTCAAAATGGGGAAAATACACAGAGTTGGAAATAAGATCTTCACCTAACATCAATAAGGAAGGTAAGATAATAGGATGTACATCAGTCCTGGAAGATGTATCTAAAAGAAAAAAAGCCCATGAAGAGGTTAAAACCCAGTTTCAGCTTATTGAAACTCTGTTAAATAATATCCCATGCCCCATATATTACAAAAATAAAAGTGGAATATATATGAGCTGTAATGATGCCTTTGCAAATGATATTCTTGGATTCAGGAAGGAGCAGATCATAGGTAAGAGCCTATACGATTTCCCGGACACAGTAGATCCTGAATTAATATCTGCACATCAAAGATTCGACAGGGAAGTGATGGCACATGTTGACACCCAAAAATATGAAACCCATGTAAAAAAAGCAGATGGAGAAGTAGGAGAGTTTATTTTTAACAAAGCAGCTATCAAAGATGCAGAAAAGAATATCATTGGCATTGCCGGAATAATGCTCGATGTTACAAATTATAAGAAAGCAGAGAAGAAGCTTATTAAAAAATCAGCTCTTTTTGAAGGTCTGCTTGAATCTTTACCAGAGATGGTTTTCTTTAAAGACCTGCATAGAAACTATCTTGGATGCAATCCAGCTTTTTCAGAATATGCGGGTATACCTGTGGATGAAATAATTGGAAAGAATGATCATGAGCTTTTTGATAAAGAAACAGCTGACCTTTTGCGTGAAAATGATAGAAGTGCTTTGGGTTATGGAAACTGCTGCAAAAATGAGTATTGGGTTACTTATCCAGATGGGAGAAGAGTGCTGCTTGAAACATATAAAGCACCTTTGCATACGACAAAGGGCAAGTTAATAGGTACTCTTGGAATTAGCCATGATATTACTGCACATAAGTTAGCTGAAAGTGAATTAATTCAAGCAAAAGTGGCTGCAGAGACTTCAAATCGGGCTAAAAGTGACTTTATTGCCAATGTTAGCCATGAATTAAGAACTCCCCTGAATGCTATAATCGGATTTTCCGAAATTTTGGAAGATCAATCATTTGGCCCGCTAAATGATAATCAAAGCAAATATGTCTCACATGTTTTGAGTAGCAGCAGACACCTTCTTAATATAATCAATAATATACTTGATATTTCCAAGATAGAGAATGATGATGTTGGACTATATTATGAAGCCATTGACATTAACAGTTCAGCGGAAGAGGCGATCAATGTCCTTGGCCCTGTTGCTTACGAAAAAGGTATTGAATTAAAGAGTAGTTTATTTTCAGACCCACTAACAATTGAAGCGGATAGAAATAAAATAATTCAGATACTGTATAATTTGATTGGTAATGCTATTAAATTTACACCCCAGAAGGGGTATGTGAAGGTAGAATTAACAAAAATGGATGATCTGGTACAATTATTAGTACAGGATTCGGGTATTGGAATACCAGACGATAAAATGGAAGAGATATTCTTGCCTTTCACGCAACTGGATTGCAAAACAAATAGAAAATATGCAGGTACAGGGCTTGGATTAGCACTTGTACAAAAATTCACAGAAATGCACGGTGGGAGCATAGAAATTGATAGTGGATTATCTAAAGGAAGCACCTTTTTAGTTAATATTCCAATTAGAAGAAACGGACCATTCAATTAATACCCAAAGAACTATAACACTAAATGGAAATCTGGAGATGGTGAAAATATGCAAGAATTTACACTGGAAGAAGTTGCAAAATATAATGGCAGGGATAATGAGAAGATCTATGTGGTTTACTCAGGTAAAGTCTACGATGTTACTAATAGTGAATTCTGGGTTGATGGTGAACATATGGGACTGCATGAAGCAGGAGAAGACCTTACAGACTCACTTGACCTGGAAGCTCCACATGAAGCTGACTCACTAAATGACTTCGAAGTCGTTGGTGTCATCAAAGAATGATCATACAAAGCAAAAAGCGATCTAATTAAAAATAAATTTAGTGCGAGTATTTATAAAATGTTTAACCCTAAAAGCATCAATAGGTGATATTTTGATTAAAGTACTCGCAACAGGAACTTTTGATATATTACATCCGGGACATGTATTATTTCTGGAAAAAGCACGTGAGCTTGGAGATGAACTTAATGTCATTGTCGCAAGGGATTCAATGATCACACACAAGCCAAGACCAATCGTGCCCGATGAACAAAGGCTTAAAATGGTACAATCATTAAAAGTTGTGGATCATGCAATTCTTGGAAGCGAGTCGGAGATGTTTGAACCTATTGAAAAGATACAACCGGACATCATAGCACTCGGATATGACCAGACATTTGAAATAGATATCCTGAAGAAAGAACTTCAAGACAGAGGATTTAATTCAGAGGTTGTGAGAGTAAAGGAGTCAAAAACATGTCCACTGTGCAGCAGCGGGAGAATAATTCAGAGAATATTGAATCGCTACGGTGATTAAGCATAAGATAGACATAATTACAATTTTTATTTCAACTTAAAACAAAAATATAAAAATAATAGAGAATTGATCAGGAAAGTGCTGATTCAATTCTTGCAAGTCCTTCTTCTATTCTTTCCAGTGAATTTGCATAGGATATCCTTACAAAGTCCTTACCACTTTCACCAAATGCTGAGCCTGAAGTTACTGCAACATGAGCTTCCATGAGAAGTTTTTCTGCAATCTCATCACCGGTTCCATAAGCACCTACATCAGCAAATGCATAAAATGCGCCACCTGGTTTTTGGCACTTTATACCAATGGAATTCAGCCCATCAACCAGTGCATCCCTCCTTGACTTGAACTTTGCAACCATTTCAGTCACAGGTTCTTGCGGACCCTTTAGTGCAGCTACACCGCCATGCTGGACAAAGCTTGTAGCACTACTAACGGAATGGGATTGGATCTTCACTAAACCCTTGAAAATATCAGGTGTTGAAGAAACATAACCCAGCCTCCAGCCAGTCATGGCATATGCTTTTGAAAAGCCATTAACAGTAATTGTCCTGTCATGCATACCGTTAAATGAACCAATACTGATGTGCTCTTTATCATAAATGATCTTCTCATATATTTCGTCGGAAAGTACGAGAATATCATTATCTATTGCAATATCAGCAATGTTTTTCAGAACTGCTCTATCGTAAACCGCACCTGTTGGATTTCCAGGACTGTTGACCACAATAAGTTTTGTTTTCTCGGTCACATACTCTTCCATGTTAGATGGTTTAAAACCATCCTGTGGATCGGTAGGTACCCATACAGTATTAGCACCTGCAAATTTAATTCCAGGGTCATATGATACCCATGCAGGATCAAATAACAGTGCTTCATCACCATCGTCAAGAACTGACATCATTATTTCAAAGATTGCCTGTTTAGCACCAGGTGTAACCAGGATACCAGATGATGTGACATCGAGAGAATTTTCCACTCGAAGTTTTTCTGCGATCGCTTCCCTTAATTCAGGAATACCTGCAGATGGGGCATAGTGGGTATGTCCACTGTACATAGCATCCGCAGCTGCATCACATATATGTTTAGGAGTATCAAAGTCAGGCTCCCCTAAGCTGAAGCTAATGACATCATTACCTTCTTGTCTTAACTTATTAGCCAGGTTAGCAGCTTTGATGGTTGCTGATTCTTCTACACGCTCTAGCCTTGATGAAGCCATGCTGATCTTTCCATTAATTAAATTCTAAATACAAATGTCTCAATTATTCATTGCAGACGCTGAACAAGCTTTACTGCAGCTTCTACAGATTTCTTTCCATAATCAACACGCTGGTGTGCTTCCATCCTTGTCATTCCAGGACCAGCAATACCAAGAGATACAGGTTTATTGTATTCCAGCGAAAGGTCTGTGATCTTTCTTGCTGCGTTCTGAACTACAACCTCGTCGTGCTCTGTAGCCCCTTCAATTACTATGCCCATAGTGACCACTGCATCCACCCCATCATCCTCACAAAGTTTCTTGATAGCAATAGGCATATCATACACACCTGGCACCAGAATCTTTTCTACAACTTCAGCGCCAAGGAATTTAGCATGCTCTTCTCCGAGTAATTCCATCTGGTACGTCAGATCTCTGTTAAATTCTGCTATTACAAATCCCAATTTGATAGTCATTTTGATTCCTACTCCACGTAGTTGATTTCGTAGTATACTATAAATATCATAATAAATTGTAGCCCTATCAAAGAATATCGTTATAATCTTGCAGGGCCGACATCTTCAAATCCCTGTCGCTGACCGGTACCAGCTTCTTTTATCATTTGATCAGGTTTTAAAAGCATTTTCACTACATTTAAAGCGTGCTCTCTGGAACGTTTCTCCATCAAAAAAGCAAGTTCTTTTTCGTCTTTGCCCTCATCTTCATGAACGAATACTTCAATGATATGGGTATTCGACATTAATTGGGCACGGATAAGGCCAGTAGACGCCTCATGTGCACATATCTTGTCTTTTTCCTTGCCACCTGGCATTCCAAGGGCCATTACGATTTCACAGCCATCCTCTTCAATGAGTTTTTTAGAAGCAACCGGTAGATCCTTTACGCCAGGAACGGTTCTGCGAATGATCTTTGCAGACATATGCTGCTTAAGCTCATCCACCGCAGCAGCGCCCATATTGAAACGTGCAAATGTTGTGTCAACAACTCCGATAACTGGCATATTAATCTTCACTTTGGTTTTCAACTATAATTAAAATAATCTATCAAGTACATTATTTGCAGCCTCGACACCCTTACCAATTTCTGAAATAACTCCTCTGTTCTTGAGTACGATTTCCAGTTCCTGTATTGTAAGAAGAAGATCCTTTGGCTGAAAATTACCCATGCTACCAATTCTGAATATCTTGCCACTAAGGTGAGACTGACCACCGGCAATTGTAATTCCTCTTGCCATCATATCCTTCTTTATGTCATTTCCTGAAACATCCTCTGGAGCTTTCATGGCTGTAACGGTATTCGAATATGAGCTATTATCGTCATGAAGCTGTGGGAACAATTCAAGACCCAGTTCATCAGCTGCTGCACGAATAGCTGCAGCACCGGTTGCATGGCGGTTGATCCTTGATGGCATTCCTTCTTCCTTTACTATATGAAGAGCTTCCTGAAGCCCAAAGAACAGAGGAACTGCTGGAGTGTAAGGGGTCTGTGATTTATCACCACTCTTCTTGTAAGCTTTAAGGTCAAGATAATATGGTAAATTGCCCTTATCATCCATAGCCTCAAAAGCACGCTTGCTTACGGATAACATAGAAAGGCCAGGTGGAGCTGCAAGGCATTTTTGTGAGCCTACAACTGCAATATCAACGCCCCATTTGTCGGTTTCCACAAGGCTGCCACCAAGAGTTGTTACTCCATCCAATATGAAAAGAGCATCATGCTTCTTTGCAAGTTTACCGATCTGCTCAGCAGGGTTCTGTATTCCCACTGATGTTTCGTTATGAACGAGAGTTATCGCTTTTGCTCCCTCTTCGAGCTTTTTCTCAACTTCAGCAAGGTCGAATGAATGTCCCCACTCGATCTCTAGAGGATTTGCTTTTCCATATCTTGCTGCGATATCCTTGAATCTTTCACCGAATTTACCATTTTCAAGCGTGACAACAACATCGTCACTGCTTACAGTACATCCAATAGCAGCTTCCATGGCAGCAGTACCTGAACCGCTAAGTACGAATATATCATTTTGTGTCTGGAAAACTTCAGCCAGAATTTCACAGCAGTCATCATACATTGCTGAGAAATCAGCTCCTCTGTGATTGATCATCGGCTTTGACATTGCCCTGAGAGCGCGGGATGCAACGGGAACTGGTCCTGGCATCATAAGAAGTGTATCTTCTATATCCATATAAATCTCCTGAATACTCAAAATTGTGAATAATTCTATTAATGATAGTTTTTGTGAATTGTTTTATGGAATTTAGTGATCATTTCTATCCTGAATAAGATAAAGCGATATAATTGTGCCTGTTTATGCAAACCTATTATTTAACTTTAGCCAAGCTTCTATTTTTATGAACTTAGTAATTTCATAAGATCATGCTTGGTAACAACACCGATAGATCGACCATTTTCAATAACAATAACCGCAGGATTTGTCTCAAGTATATGTGATACCAGCTTGATGTCAGCATTTGGAGAAACTGTAGGAAAAGAGTCACCCATGATCTCCTTGATCTGCATGTGGGACACAAGAGATTTCTTATTACCAGAAAGGGATCTTACAATCATTTCCTCTGATATACTGCCAAAAGATACACCTTTTGAAATTACCGGAATCTGGGAAATACCATGCTCTTCCATGATCTGAACTGCGGCATCAATGTGTTCCTCAGGAGACACAGAAATAACACTGGAATTCATTATATCTCTGACAGAAATACCTTCCTTTTCAACATCTTCAAAAACCTCTATAATCTTTCTTAAAGTTGAAAGTCTGGGATCAACATCACCAGATTCTATCCTGGCTATCAGAGGCTGACTTACGCCTGCACTTTTAGCAAGATCACTTTGTGTAAGTCCTAATTCCATTCTCTTACGCTTTAAATCCTCAAATGTTGGAACTTGCATGAATATTACTGATGGTAATTATTCTATTTAAGGAATAGCATCTTATTGATTACTTTACAGGAATACTAAAAAGCAGATTCTAAAAAAAAAGCAGATTCTAAAAAAGTGAAAAGAAAAAAGATATTTCAGCCTTACTGTCCGGTATTTAACTTTGTAACAACACCATCTTTATCAGTGCTTGTGATTGTGCCATCTTCAGACATAACATTAACAGAACCATCTTCTGAAGTTATTGTTGTTGTACCATCCAGGATCTTCATTTCTAAAACGATATTTTCACTTGAGTCATAGAATATCATTATAAAATTCTCTTCATTTTCAGACCAGAAGTACTCAACACTTGAAATGTCTTCTTGCGGCTCATTAGCCTCATAAACAGCATGACACATCCTCATGCCATCAACCATTTCAGTACCAATAATTTCCATAGAGTAAGCTTCACCGGTATTCGGGTCACTGACAGTCAATGAACTGCCTACCGGACACCATTGGTCTTTTGAACCTTCTGGAATATTATTTTCAACTGTAACACCATTTTCCTCATAGGTCATAGTTGACCCATCTTTTTCACCGCAGCCTGATGCCATCATTACAAGGGCTAACGTAAGTACCATGAAAATCCATTTTCTTTGCATAACAATCATATAAAGTTTTTAGATAAAGGTATTTAAGAATGCCTACTTGAACACCCTCAAAGATACAATACGAAAAGTCCCGCAATGTAAAGCAAATATACAACCAGAATAGTTGCGCCTTCCCAGCGCTCAAGCCTTCTTTTTGTGATTCCGAAAATAATCAGAAGCCCCATTATTAAAAGCATTGCCGGGAAATCATATTTCACAGATTGAGGAAGAATTGTTAGAGGTGTGATCTGTGAGGATATGCCCAGTATCATGGCTATATCCATTGTGTTAGCACCGAGAATATTACCTAAAGAAATATCCTGATGACCTTTAATGGTTGCAGATACCGCTGTTATTATCTCTGGAAGGGAAGTACCCAATGCCACCAGCGTGAGAGCAATAAGCATTTCAGGAACTCCAAGCCATTCAGCAATTGTGATACCACTATTAACCAGTATACGACTACCTGCAACTACAGTCAGAGCACCCAGAATAAAAACTGCGATCTCTTTTTTCATTTCCAGAGGAGAAGAACGCTCAACGAGCTCTTCATCTTCATCAAATATAGCACGCTGAAGCCTGTAATTATAGTACAGGAAAGCAACGAATATCACTAAAAGGAGCATGCCTTCAAAAGATGATAGTACACCATCAAGCGTCATTCCCACAAGAGCCAGCGCTGATATGAACATGAAACCACTTTTACGTGTAAAACTGTGTAGATCCAATGGTATTGCTTTTATAGTTATGATCGCTCCAAGAGCAATGCCTGTATTACATAGTGCAGAACCAACAGCATTTCCCACAGTCATTTCCACATGACCAATATAAGCTGCCGTTGCAGATACAGCAAATTCAGGAGCAGTGGTAGCGAAACTAACAATAGTAGCTCCAATGATAATTTTAGGAATCCCACTTTTCTTGGAGATAACTACCGCTGATTCGATAAACCAATCAGCACCCTTTGTAATCATCGCAAGACTTAGAATGAACAATAAAATGGTTACTATCATTGAACTGCCTATAGTTGTCCATGGGATTTAAAGATAAAGGCTCATTTGATGTTCTAAGAGCAAGAAAAGAATAAAAAAGAAATAGACTCTATGGACTACAGAGTCTATTTCGATCGTTGTTCTAAATATCAGTTCTTTCTTCCAAAGAAGAATGCAAGTCCAAGTATTGCGACCATAGGAATTGCAATTGTTGGGAATTCAGGGATCTCTGATGAGCTGTTATCTTCCTCGACAACAGGATTGGAAGAGGATATTGCACCTACTGAATCAACATCAGCACCTTCCCAGCTTGCAGTAGTGGGTGTGCCGTTCAGGTCAACAAGCTTAACGTAAGGATATTTTGCTCCCTGCACAACTCCGGCTACAGAATCAATATCAAATAATTCTTTTCTGTTAGCATTGCCAACCTTGATCCAGTTTGTTCCATCAACGCTGATGAAAACCTCAGCAAGCTCAGCAGAGGAGGTTCCGCCCTCTTTAACGTAGAGGTCAGGGTTTGAATCTCCTGATGTAGTTAGTGCGTTATCAATAAATTTTAAAACAATATATCCTTTAGTTCCAAGACTTACATAGCTCCTGTCTGGAGCACCTAATGCATTGTTTGGATTTCCACCTGATGCGCCGCCTACCAGATTATAGGATACCACCTCATCTGCGAATGAAGCGGCACCATCCGGGAAATTAACTCCATCATACGTTGCAGTTGCAGTTGCACTATTTACCAAGAGACCGAAGATCAATAAGGATGTGATTAAAATAAATCTTTTTTTCATATCAATTACCACCATTTATTACAAAAACACAATGACTTATAAAATTTACCAAACAAGACAATTATAAAACAAGTAAAATTATTTCAATTGAATTGATATTACCTTCCATCCCGAATTAAAACCATCTTCATAAGAGTAACCTTATTTCACATAAAACAATAAAGGATCCCAAACCTTAGAGGAATGAAACCATGAAAGTACATCCAAGATGCACGTACTGTTTACTGTCGCGAGTCCACGCCGAAGCTGAGCTGTCAACCGATGACGAGGAACTCATACAGAAAGCCGTTAAGGGAGGTCTGGAAACTCTCAACGAACTATACACTCCAGGAATGCCGGCTGCTGCATTATCAACACCGATGCACAGAAAAGCCTACGAGATACTCGATGATGATGATCCTTACAAGGAAAAGAAGGATCTAAGCACAAAAGCTGCTGAAAAGATATTACCAGCCATAAGGTCACATGTATTTAAGGGAGATGGAGATGACGTTGCTGCATTCAAGCGCGCAGTATTGGCAGCAGTAATAGGAAACTATTTTGATTACGGTGTAATGGGACTGAAAGTACCTATTGAAGAATTTGACCAGAAATTCATGGAGCATTTCGATCTTGGGCTGCATATTGATGATACTGACAAGATGCTGGACAAATTAGAAAATGTTGTATATCTGGCGGACAATTGCGGAGAGATACTTATTGATGCATTAGTGTTTGAAGCCATTAGAAATCTAGGTGGCAAGATTACGCTTGTAGTTCGTGGAGAGCCAATACTTAATGATGTAACCATGGAAGACATAGCAGACACAGGTATTGATAAAATGGTTGACCGCATATTAACTACTGGATCAAGAGCTATCGGAGTTTGCTTTGAAGACGCACCTGATCAATTAAAGGAAGTTCTTGAGAATGCATCCCTCGTTATCAGTAAAGGCATGGCTAACTACGAAACCTTGTCAGAAGAAAGTTATAGACCTATATCCTATTTATTAAAGATCAAATGTGACCCTGTGGGAGAGGACATAGGTGCACCCAAAGACAGTTCGGTTGCACTTCTACTTGAATGAGGTTAAAATATGTGTGAACTCAATGCAATACTTATAAATGGAGATGAGCGGAAAAGCATTATGGAATCAGTTACCAGGATCGTAGTTGATGGAGACTCCATTGAACTCTACGGCATCCTTGGTGACAGTGAAATTGTCAGTGGCACTATACAAGAAGTGAATCTGACAAAAGGGGAAACTATAATACTTGCAAAATAAATATATGAATTAATTTTCATTTCGAGAGCTAAAACTTTCGTGTTTAAATAAAAGTGTTTGGATAATCAAAACATCTTATGATGAATTGAATAAGAGGTACATTAGATGTCAAAAGTAAAAGTGGCTATCAATGGTTACGGAACTATTGGTAAAAGGGTAGCAGATGCGGTAAGTCTGCAGGAAGATATGGAAATGATCGGTGTCTCAAAGACAAGACCGAACTACGAAGCATCAGTCGCAAATGAGAAGGGGTATGCAGTTTATACCCTTGCAGACAGGGTTGCTGCAATGAAGGACGCAGGAATACCTGCTGCCGGAACCATTGACGATATGATAGCAGAAGCAGATGTTGTTGTTGACTGTACACCAGGAGGTATTGGTGCCAAAAACAAGGAACTCTACGAAAAAGCCGGTGTAAAAGCTATGTGGCAGGGTGGGGAAAAGCACGACCTAACAGGTTGCTCATTCAACTCCGGTGCAAACTATGAAGAAGCACTTGGAAAAGACTTTGTGCGTGTTGTTTCATGTAACACGACTGGACTTTGCAGAGCAATCTACCCACTCGACCAGGAATATGGAGTCAAAAAGGTAAGAGTTACACTTATGAGAAGATCTGCTGATCCAAATGACATCAAAACTGGACCAATAAATGCTATTGTGCCAAACCCGGTCACACTTCCATCACACCATGGACCTGATGTCAAGAGCGTGATACCACACATCAACATCTCATCAACTGCAGTGAAACTGCCAACAACACTTATGCACCTGCACACGCTCAATATCGAGCTTGAGAAGGAATGTACAGCTGATGATGTAAAGGAACTGTTCGCAAAACAGCCACGTATAAGATTTGTAGGCCAGGGTATCACATCAACTGCTGAAATAATGGAGCTTGCCAAGGATATGGGACGTCCAAGAGGCGACATGTGGGAGAACTGTGTATGGGATGAATCCGTCACCATGCATGAAGAAGAACTTTACTTCTTCCAGGCAATTCACCAGGAATCCGATGTAATCCCTGAAAATGTGGATGCAATACGTGCCATCACAGAAATTGAGACCGATGGTGCAAGATCCATAGCTAAGACGAATAAGGCAATGGGTATCTAATACCCATTACTATATTTTTATGCCCAACGAAGAAGACTTTCTTGCACTTTGCGACAGAATAGCTGATGCAGCCAACGATGCAATTCGAAATGTAGTTGGTACATTTGACGCTAATAATACACTTTATACGGGAGCAGATGGAACTCCCACAAAGCTTATAGATGATATTTCCGAGAAGGCTATTTTTGATCAGCTCGAAAAAGAAGGCCTTTCATTTCGAATATTGAGTGAAGAGTGCGGAGAAAGAATAATTGGGAAATCTCCCGAATACACTTTGATAATCGATCCACTAGACGGAACATACAATGCTGCATCCGGAATCCCATTTTATAGCATATCAATTGCATTTATTCGGGAAAATGTAAATGATGCATGCTTTGGATATGTGAAAAACCTTGCAAGTGGAGATACGTTCTTTGCACAAAAAGGCAAAGGAGCATTCCTTAATGGAAAAAGTCTGAAACCTTCTGATAAGTCAGATATTAACAAATACTGCATCAGTGTGTATGGTTACCGACCTCATGTTGAGGAAACAACAACATTATGCAGAAAGGTAAGGCGCATCAGGATACTCGGAAGCGTGGCTCTGGAATTATGCTATGTGGCAGCAGGAAAACTTGACACATTTATTGATGTCAGAGGATCCCTACGTTTAACGGACATAGCTGCCGGCAAATTAATAATAGAAGAATCGGGAGGCATTGTCACAGATGGCAATGGTGAAAGTCTTAAGCTTATATATACTATTGTTAATAAAGTTTATATGGTCGCATCAAATGGATGTGCCCACTCTGATCTACTGGAACTTCTAAAAGGGAGAGAACATGAGTGTAAGTAAACTGGGGATTGTTTCACGATATGATAATGAAGATGCACTGGAAATGGTCCGAAGCATATTCAATACATTTAAAGATAAGGTTGATATTGTAATGTCCCCTAAAACTGCAGGTTTGATCGGTGCTGATGACCATGCGATGCCTGTCGAAAAAATGAGAAATGCCGGTGTAGAGCTTATAATTTCCATTGGTGGAGATGGGACAGTACTGCGCAACATATCCAAAATGGAAGACCCATTACCCATACTTGGAATAAACATGGGCAATCTGGGATTTCTGGTAGATGTTGCACCGGAAAATGCTATTGAAGCTATTGAAGATGTACTTGAAGGGTTCATTTATGATGAAAAGGCACGTATTAGTGTTTCATTCAATGACAAAACACTTCCACCAGCAACTAACGAAGTTGTATTAATTACTGCAAGGCCTGCAAAAATACTTACTTTTAAAATATCTGTTGATGATTCACAGATCGAAGAACTACGTGCTGACGGAGTTGTTTTTGCCACACCTACAGGATCCACAGCATATGCAATGAGTGCTGGCGGACCGATCATTGATCCAAGGGTGAAAGCATCACTGATAGTACCTCTTGCACCATTCAAGCTATCTGCAAGACCATGGGTGATCCCTGCAGACAGTAAGATCACAATAGAAATGATAATTCCAGAGAAGGAAGCAGTCATAGTCATTGATGGCCAGCACTCATATGACATCAAAGAACACGATGTTGTCACACTTACAAATGCAAAGAATCCTGCAAGATTTGTAAGCAGCTCAATCAATGGATTTTACGAAAAAGTACAAAGCAAGCTTGCATAAGCCAAACTAACTGCGCAAGTCAGCATAATCACTATAGCATACATCACATCAGTAGAACCGTGAAGTGTGCTGCCTTGTAGTATGTTATAAATCTTGCTATTTACAGTTGGTATTTTCTATGATAAATAATTAATAAAGCCAAAAGTTATATACTCTATTGGGTTTTTTGTGTCATCACAGGAATTAAGATTATGTCAGAAATTGAAGAATATTCAAAGAACAAGCTGATCGATCATCTTAACTTATCACCCCTTGATATCGAAATATGCGATGTGACCCTACGCGATGGGGAACAAACTCCAGGTGTTGTTTTTACAAGAGAAGAAAAAATAGCACTTGCAAATGAACTGGATGCTGTTGGGGTTGACATAATTGAATCCGGTTTTCCGGTAGTTTCAGCTTCTGAAAGAGCTGTTGTTAAAGAAATTGCTAACATGGGATTAAATGCCAGAACATGCTGTCTCGCACGCTCAATTGTTAGTGACGTTGAAACAGCTATAGACTGTGATGTTGATTTTATTAGCATTTTTATTGCAATGTCTGATCTGCACCTGAAGTACAAGTACCATAAGAGCTGTGATGAAATGTTCTCCTGTGCAATGAAAGCTGTGGAATATGCAAAAGACCATGGAGTAGGCGTCAGATTTGCAGCTGAAGATGGCACAAGGACAGATGTTGAAGTCCTTAAAAATGCATTTAAGGCTGCTGAAGAGTACAAGGTTGACTATGTAAGCATAGCCGATACAATTGGAATACTTAACCCAAGTACTACACATTATCTAGTAAGCGAAATTAAAAAGGCAGTCAAAACTCCTGTTTGTATACACTGCCACAACGATCTTGGTATGGCAACTGCAAATACATTAGCTGCTGCAGAAGCTGGTGCAAAACAACTTCATACAACCGTTAATGGAATTGGTGAAAGGGCAGGAAACGCTTCACTCGAAGAATTACTCGTTTCACTTCGTGTCCAATATGGAATTGAAAGATACGACACCACTAAATTGTTGAACCTTTCATCAATGGTCAATGAATTTTCAGGCCTGAAGCCTTCAGTTACAAAAGCAATCGTTGGTAAACATGCATTTTCACATGAATCAGGAATACATGTCTGTGCAATTCTCGAAGAACCAAGGACATACGAATTATACAGCCCGGAAATGGTAGGTGGAAAACGTAATTTGATCGTTGGAAAACATACCGGCATGAAAGCTCTCTGCGGAATTGTAGGCGATATGGGATATGATCTTGAAAAAGATAAAATGGTCACACTTCTTAACAGAATCAAGAACTGTACCGAGGCTAAAAAAGGAATAAGTCCTGCACGTCTTGAAGAAATGGTTAAAGAAACAATTGAACTTTAAATTGTTTCCTTTTTTTCATATTCATCCACAACAGGCTTCATATCAGAAGCATCATCTTCCACAGGATTATCTTCATAATAGTTCATCCCGTCATTTTCAAGAACAATGACATAATCTGCTGAATTTCTCAAAGCTTTGGAAAAACCTGGTTCAACACCAAATATTATAGTTTCCTTGCCATGCTCATTGGCCTTGTTCAAAAGAGGTTTGAAATCTGCATCTCTTGTTACTAAAGCAAGGGTATCTATGGTTGGATTATACACAAGCTCCATACCCTCAACTGCAAGTCTTACATCTACATCACTTGAACAGATAATAGGCTCAAATCCATTGCTCTCTATTGCCTCAACAAGTTTATCAGATGCATACTGGTTTAAAAAAACACGACCAATCTTTACATTACCGTATTCTTTTAAAACGTCCCTGATCTCCTCAAGATTGACATTAAACTCTTTTCTGAGAATGTTTGGACCATCAACAAGAAGACCAATACTAAGCCTTCCAGTTTCCTTTTTTGTACTAAGGTATTTAACTATAGAATTCAATCCGGTTTTCACCGTTGCAGTTGCCATATTTCCTCACATAATAAATAATTGATTATTTGTTATAGATATAAACTAACTATTTCAACAACTACAGTCCAAATAATTAGCAGATAATTCCTGTTAGTGATCATTGACCAAAGAACAGGATATTAGTGTAAAGCGGAGATAACTCTCACAAAGATATTAGTTGTCTGTAATAATAGCATATAATAGTGTTGTTAAAACCTGACAATAAGGTAGAAAATGATCGCATCAGAGTTTATCCAGAAGCAATTTCTCGGAAACATCGACATTGATACCATTATGTCGTTCTAATTTGAAATAATTGATCATTCTTCCGGCAAATTTCCTTCTGGTATAGTGGATCTCTCCCCCATACTTGAGAAACTGATCCATAACATTCTCGAATTGCTGCCTTTCCATACAAGATAACTCGACATAACTTTCACCATCAAGTAACCAGTTATACACTTTAAGCAAGCTGACTTCCCTTACTCTTTTCAGACCATCCGTCTCGTTATATTCATCTACATAAACAGAACGTTTAAGGACAGGTGACCATCCTGCAAATTTTTCCTGTATATCAATGAATTGAATAAGAATTTCCTCGTTTTCATTCGGTCTTGGAAAAAGCCTGGTTAGATGACTTCTGTCATTTTCCAGTGGAATCACCTTCTGTAAGATCCACTCTGCCCATATGAATAATACATTGCTTTCGCTCTTTTTATTCTCAGGCCCATGACAACTCCCACTGCTAGTCCGCTGAGGTGAGCCGTGTGCGCAACCATATCATTTGCACCAAGTAGAGCAAAATCAAGTGCTGCGAACAATACCAGTGCGTGCATGATCTTCATTGGAACGAAGTATACATATACTCTGATGTCCGGTGCGATTATTGCAAGAGCGGCAAAAATACCCATGATTGCACCGCTGGCTCCTACAACTGGAACATTAGTGCTGCTTGTAATGGAAAAACCTACTGCAGCTACGATTCCCGCTGCAAAATAGATATTAAGGAATATTTGCTTACTTGTACGCCTTTCCAGTTCAGGCCCGAAGAAGAAAAGTACCAGCATATTGAAAAAGAGGTGAAAGAAACTTGCATGCAGGAACAAGTGTGTAATTATGGTCCAGGGTCTGGTGAATATTGTAGCCGGGAATAATGCAAAATTACTCAGTACAAATCCATAATTCATCAAAGATATTATGAAGATAAAAATACATGTATACAATATAGCCATTGCAGGACTGCTTTTCATGGAGTGGATGATCCTGTCCTTCATTCCGGTAGCGGCGCTTTTTGCAGCATATTTTGCACTGTCCTTTAGCACAGTTTTGAGGATGTCATCAGTTCCTGTCCTATTATATGCTCCGCTGCCAGAACCATATTGACCGTTCTGCTTGTAATTTTCGAGTTCCGTACAAGCATGTTGTTCAGGAAGTCTGTGATCTAAACAAAATGATTTTCCACAAAAGCGACATTTGAATGGAATGTGCTCTTCTTTACCGCATATCCAGCATTTATTGTCCAAAATAATTCACCATTATTACGTTACCTGTGCAATAGTATTTACATCAGATAAAACCATTTCTAATGAAAAATAAATCATTAATAAATAGTTTCTCCGATTTTGCTAATACAAGCAAAATTATATAGTAAAACTTATAAGGGAAAATAATGTATTTCCCTTAAAAACAATGCCTATTAACTTTGTAGGTTATTTTTATTTGAGTTTTTAAGTGGAACTATGCCATTCGTCATGATTAATCGTGACATATATTAGATACTTTTTTATATATGGAAGTAATATTAGAAATCCCCAAATTACAGTTTTGTTTTATTATAAACTTGTAAAGACATACCACGTATTCGCATGATTTGATTATTTAATAATATAGATTGCGAGGAGGACAAGTATACATGAGTAACGTACCAAAAGGACAAATATCCATCGAAGAACTGGAAAATGTCCATATCACAATTGGCAAAATAGTTGGTGCCATTGAAGAAAAATATGAAAAAACTGAAGCAGGTGGTATGACGCCCAAGCCAGGAGTATCTGCCCTGAGAGATTGGGATCACAGCCTTCTTTCACGCTACCAGCCAGTCTATACACCTATGTGCGACCAGTGTTGCTACTGTACATTTGGTAAATGTGACCTCACAGGAAACAAAGAGGGTGCATGTGGAATCAATATGGAAGGACATCAGGCACGTGAATTCCTACTCAGAGTTATAACAGGAGCAGCTGCCCACTCCGGACATGGAAGGCATATTCTCCACTACCTAACTGACAAATATGGAAAAGATCACCCAATAGATGTAGGACCATCCAACCTTCTTGCACCTAATATCCAGACAGTAACAGGTATTGAGCCAAAAACACTTGGTGACCTTGAACCTGCAATCGAATATGTTGAAGAACAGCTAACACAGTTGCTCGCAACAGTTCACATGGGCCAGGAAGGAGCTGCAATTGATTTTGAATCAAAGGCACTTCATGGTGGTATGCTTGATCACGTAGGTATGGAAATATCCGACCTTGCACAAATATCATGTCTTGGAATGCCAAAGTCTGATCCTGAAGCACCTCTTGCAGAAATTGGAATGGGATGCATTGATGCAACAAAGCCAATGCTTCTTGCTATCGGTCACAATGTTGCAGGTGTTGCAAACATAATTGATTACATGGAAGAGAAAGGCATTGCAGACCAGGTAGAACTTGGTGGACTTTGCTGTACTGCTATTGATATGACCCGTTATCAGATGGATCAGGGCGGAGTACCTCACGCAAAGGTTGTCGGAACCCTTGCAAAAGAACTTAAAATGATACGCTCTGGAATTCCAGATGTTATCGTAGTTGACGAGCAGTGTGTCAGAGCAGATGTACTTCAGGAAGCAAGCAGACTCTCCATACCAGTCATCACAACCAATGACAAGATCATGTATGGACTTCCAAACAGATCCAATGACAACGTTGATGATATTATAGAAGACCTCACAAGTGGAAAGGAAAAGGGAGCACTTGTTCTTGACCTCGACCTTCTTGGAGAACTTGCACCAAGACTTACACTGGAAATGTCACCTATTCGTAAAGAAAAGGGCATAAAAGCACTTCCAAATGAAGAAGAGCTTAAGGTACTTATAGACAAATGTGTACAGTGTAATGCTTGTGAACTTGTCTGCCCAAACAATCTGCCAATTATGAAGGCAATGGAAATAGGTGCAGATGGCGACTTTACTAAATTTGAATTCGTACACGACCAGTGTGCTGGTTGTGGAAGATGTGACCAAGCATGTCCAAAGGAAATTCCAGTCCTTGATGTTATTGAGAAAGCTTCACAAAAAGCTATCATGGAGGAAAAGGGACACATACGTTCCGGAAGAGGACAGATCAGTGATCCTGATATCCGCGCAGAGGGCGTGAATCTTGTTATGGGAACAACACCTGGAATTATCGCACTTGTAGGATGCTCCAACTATCCGGATGGTACTAAAGACCTCTACAAGATGGCAGATGAGATGCTCAGGAGAAACTACATTGTCCTAACGTCAGGATGTTCAGCAATGGACCTTGGAATGTACAAGGACGAAAATGGAGAAACACTCTATGAGAAATACCCTTCAAAGTTCCTTGGTGGAAACCTGATCAATGTTGGTTCATGTGTTTCAAACTCACACATTACCGGAACTGCTATTAAAGTAGCAGCGATATTTGCACAACGTAACATCACAGGTAATTTCGAAGAAACTGCAGACTACATCATGAACCGTATCGGTGCAGTTGGTGTAGCATGGGGAGCATACTCCCAAAAGGCAGCATCTATCGGAACTGGTTGCAACAGGTACGGAATACCCGTAGTAGTAGGGCCACATGGTTCAAAATACAGAAGAGCACTTATAGGCAAGCCATACGTAGAAGAAGACTGGAAGGTATTCGATGCAAGGAACGGAGAAGAAATGCCAATCTCTGCCTCTCCTGAATTCCTCCTGACAACCGTTGAAACCGTAGAAGAGCTAATGCCAATGCTTGCAAAGAACTGTATACGCCCATCTGACAACAACATGGGTAGGATGATCAAACTCACCCACTACATGGAACTGAGTCAGAAGTATCTCGGCCACATGCCAGAGGACTGGTACAAGTTCGTCAGATCAGAAACCGATCTGCCACTTGCAAAGCGTGAGGAACTACTCAAAATACTTGAGAAGGACCAGGGATGGGAAATTGACTGGAAGAGAAAGAAGATCCTTTCCGGACCAACCACAAAACTGGATGTGACGGCACAGCCTACTAACCTTAAAAGACTCTGCAAGGGGGAGTGCTAAATGGTGGACACTACAAAGAATACATTGGTTTACACAACATGGGGCCCAAAGAGCGCAAAGCCGGTCAACCCCATCACAATTAGCAAACTAGTATCCAAAGCAAAGAGGCCTCTTCTTGTAGCAGGCTCTGAGCTTATGAAAGATGAAGTAATGCTTGAAAAAGCTGTGGCAATCGCCAGTAAGGGTATTCCAGTTGCAGCTACCGGCCACTCCATCAAAGGGTTCCTTGACAAAGGTGTGGAAGCAAAGTACAACAATATCCATTCACTTGCACATTTCCTGGGGGACAAGAACTGGACAGGATTGGATGGCAAGGGTGGATATGACCTGATACTTTTCTTTGGTCACAAGAAATACTACCTTAATCAGGTTCTTTCAGGATTCAAGAATTTCACCGACCTGAAGACCATAGCGATAGAAAGGCACTTTATGCAGAATGCAAGCTTTTCTTTCGGAAACCTTAAGCCTGATCTACACGTTGAAGCACTTGATGAATTAATTGAGAATTTATAACATTGATGTTGGAGAAACAATCATGGCAGAAGAATTCCCTTTTGAAATATCTCCTATGTTTGAAGGAGAGAGAATAAGAAAAGATGGTATGTTTGTTGAACTTGCAGGTCCAAAAGCAGTTGGTTTTGAACTTGTAAGTGCAACAGATATGGACGAGGTTGAAGATGGGAAGTTCACACTCATCGGACCGGACATATCTGAAATGGAAGAAGGAGCCAGATATCCTTTCGCAATGACCTACAAGATAGCAGGAGAGCTTGTAGAAGCTGACCTGGAGTCCATTGTAGAAAGAAGGAACCACGAATTCCAGAACTACATACAGGGCATGATGCACCTGAACCAGAGAGATGATATCTGGGTCAGGATCGGAAAGGATGCTATTGAAAAGGGCCTTACATCTTTTGAACAGGTTGCAAAAGCTATTATGATGCTCTTTAAGAACGAACTTCCATTCATAGAAAAAGTAGAAGCTGTTTATTATACAGATGAAGCTGAGATCAACAAAGAGATCGAATCTATCAGGGACATATATACTGGAAGGGACGAGAGAACACGCAACCTTCATGATGAAGATGTAGATACATTCTACGGATGCTCACTTTGTGCATCATTTGCTCCTACCAGTGTCTGTGTGATCACACCTGACAGAATAGCACTTTGTGGTGCTATCAACTGGTTCGATGGACGAGCTGCAGCAAAGGTAGATCCTGAAGGACCACAGTTTGCAATTCCAAAAGGCGATGTTATTGATGCTGAATCCGGCGAATACACCGGTGTAAACGAAGTTGCAGAAAAGCTTTCAAGCGGCGAATATGATCGTATCAGGCTTCACTCTTTCTTAGAATACCCACACACATCATGTGGTTGCTTTGAAGTAGTAGGATACTATATCCCTGAAGTAGATGGTATCGGTTGGGTAGACAGAGACTTTACAGGAACAGCACCAAATGGTCTTCAGTTCTCAACAATGGCAGGTCAGACCGGCGGTGGAAAACAGGTTGTCGGTTTCCTCGGAATAGGCGTCCAGTATTTCCGTTCACCTAAATTCATCCAGGCTGATGGTGGCTGGGATAGAGTTGTATGGATGCCAAAGATGCTCAAGGACAAGGTATCAGAAGATATTCCTGACTATATCCGTGACAAGATCGCAACTGAAGAAGATGTTACAGATGTAGAATCACTCAGAAACTTCCTTAAAGATAAGGACCACCCAATACTTGAAAGATGGGAAGAAGAGGAAGAAGTTGAGAAAGAAGCATCAGCAGCACCACAGGCAGAGTTTACAGCACCACAGGCAGGGTTTACAGCTTCACAGATGCAAATGCCAACAAACTTTGCTCCATCAGCACCAATGGTTGGTGGCGGCGGTGGAAACGGCGGTGTAAAAGTTATTCTCAAGAACGCAAAGATGAGTGTTGACAGAATAATTATCAAGAAACTCGATTAAAGAGGCTTTTTGTGGCTAAGATCATTGCAGTAACAGGAAAAGGCGGAACAGGGAAGACCGCAATAACGACTCTTCTCATTCGCCACCTTACCAGAGGTAGCAAGATAGTTCTGGCAGTAGATGCTGATCCGGACACAAATCTTCCGGAAACACTTGGTTGTGAAACCAACCGTAGTGTCGGGGACATAAAGGAATTTATGCAGGAAGAGAGGGACAAGCTCCCCCCTGACAGTAACAAGGAAACTATACTCAAGTCAAAGCTATATGAGATACTTGAGGAGATGCCCGGCTATGACCTTGTTGTTATGGGAAGACCTGAGGGATCTGGATGTTATTGTTACATAAACAATCTACTTCGTGGAATAATGGATAAGTTAGTAAACAACTACGATGTCCTTATTATTGATACGGAAGCTGGCCTGGAACATTTTAGCAGAAAGATATTCCGCAATGTCGACGATCTGGTAGTTGTTACCGATGGATCACGCAGAGGATTGCGGACTGCTGAGAGAATAAGAGATCTGGTAGGGGAACTTGAAACAGATGTATCAAGTATTTCCGTTATTGCCAATAAAGTCACAGACGCAAACCGTTTAGTAATTGCTGAAACAGCAAAAGAACTTGGTTTGGAGCTCATTGGAATGATACCTGCAGACGAAATGATCTCGGAGAGGGATCTTGCAGGCGAACCATTATTTGACCTTCCTGAAGAATCTGTTGCTGTTCAGGAAATTAAGAAAATTGCAGAAAAATTAGGTTTGTAATTCATAGTATTATACAGGTGGAATGCACATGACAAAGAAAATGAAGTTAGCGCAACTTACTGATATGTTGCAGGACCTTAACGTCGAGGCACTTGAAGGTGTTACGATAGAAGGTGATATTGAACTGGACATCAGTGGCGGTGGAGGATTAAACCCAGAACTTGCGTATGCTATTGGCAATGAGATATCACACATGTCTCTGCACATGGCAAATATAGGAAGAATACTCGGATTCCCAGCTGAGCAGTTATTAGCATCTGCTTTTGGAATGGGAGAAATGCCGGAAATGGATCCTGCTCTTGCACGGCCAACTGAATTAATGTCTTCAAAGTTCGATGTATCAAAGATAGAGAACTGGAGGAACAAGATTCAGGAAGTAACCATTGGTGCAACAGCAGCAGATGGTGGTTCCAGAAAGAGCACTGTCACAATTGGCGGAGAGAATGCACTTCCATACTACTTTGATGCTGAAATGCCACATAAGAACCACTATACAATGGATGTTTTCGATATGCCTATCGGAATGGCAAAGGCAGTTAAAGGTAACTATGAAGATGTTATTAATGACCCTGCAGAATGGGCTAAGAAAGTTGTCCGCGAATTCAATGCAGATATGGTAACTGTTCACCTTATTTCCACTGACCCCCTAATTCACGACACATCAGCAAGAGAAGCTGCAAATGTTGTAGAAGATGTTCTTCAGGCAGTAGATGTACCAATCGTAATTGGTGGATCAGGTAACCCTGAGAAGGACCCTGAAGTTCTTGAAAAGGCTGCTGAAGTATCTGAAGGTGAGCGTGTATTGCTTGCATCTGCCAGCTTGAACCTTGACTATGAAAGAATTGCAAAGGCAGCTATTGACTATGGTCACGTTGTACTTTCATGGACACAACTTGAGATCAACGCACAGAAGGAACTTAACAGAAAGCTCATGAAGCAATGTGGTGTCCCAAGAGACAGTATTGTCATGGACCCAACAACCGCAGCCCTGGGATATGGTCTTGACTACGCATACACCAACATGGAGCGTATCAGACTTGCAGGTCTTATGGGCGATGATGAGCTTACATTCCCAATGTCATCCGGTACAACCAATGCATGGGGAGCTCGTGAAGCATGGATGGTCAAATCACCTCTTAACCAGGATTCTGACTGGGGACCAAGAGAGTACCGTGGACCTATATGGGAAATTATCACAGGTCTTTCACTCTCACTTGCAGGTAACGATATGTTCATGATGATGCACCCAACATCCGTTCAGGTTATGAAAGAAATTACAGGAACGCTCTACGGTTCTATTGAGGCTGATGAGATAGACATTCAAAACTGGATTGGAGCGGAGGTGTGATAAATGAAAATTAACAGCCCTCTTGAAGCTTACAAATACTTACCAGCTACAAACTGTGGAGAATGTGGCGAGCAGACATGTATGGCTTTCGCAGCTCACCTTATTGACAGATCATTGAAACTAGAAGACTGTAAACCAATACTCGACGAAAAGTTCAAGAAAAAGTATGATGAACTTACCGGACTTCTCGCACCAGAGATCAGAGAAGTTGAGATCGGTGTTGGAGACAAGATCGCAAGAGTAGGTGGAGACGATGTACTTTACCGTCACAAGCTCACATTCTTCGACCAGACTGCATTCGCATACGATGTATGGGACACAATGGAAGAAGCAGACCTTGTTGAAAGAGTCAACAAGATCCAGGACTTCAGAAAATTCTACATTGGAGAGTTCCTCCAGGTAGATATGATAGCTGTAAGATCAACATCAGACGACCCTGCTAAATTTGCAGCAGCTGTCAAGAAAGTTGCAGAAACTACAGATCTTCCATTGATACTCTGTTCATTCAACCCTGAAGTACTCAAGGCAGGTCTTGAAGTTACAAAGGACAGAAACCCACTTATCTACGCAGCAAATAAGGATAACTGGCAGCAGGTAGCTGATCTTGTACTGAAATATGATGTTCCTGTAACGCTTTTCTCACCAAATGACCTCGATACCCTCAAGTCAATGGCAGTTACTTTTGCCGAAATGGGTACAGAAAAGATAATACTCGACCCTGGAACATACCCAACCGGAAAGCAGCTTAAGGAAACATTCAACAACTTCATTAAGATACGCAGAGCAGGTATTGACGGTGACCGTGATATCGCATATCCGATCATGGCAGTTCCACTTACAGCATGGATGGCACATGATGACCCTGTAGATGCATCATACTGGGAAACCGTTGTAACTTCAGTGCTCACGATCAGATACGGAGATATAATGATCCTCCACAGCACTGAGCCATATGCAATGCTTCCGGAACTCCACATTCGTGACACAATCTACACTGATCCAAGAAAGCCTGTTGCAGTAGACCCTGCTATGTACAAGGTAGGGGATCCAACTTCAGATTCACCAGTGCTTGTTACAACCAATTTCGCTCTTACCTACTACACAGTAGAGAGTGACCTGGATTCCAACAAGATTGACTGTTTCCTGTGGGCGATAGACACTGATGGACTTGGAGTAGAAGCTGCTGTTGCAGGTGGACAACTGACCGGTTCAATGGTCAAGAAAGCTATCGAAGATTCCGGGTTTGACATGAAAAAGGATACCACACACAACACCATAGTACTTCCTGGACTTGCAGCACGTCTGCAGGGTGATGTGGAAGATGAAACTGGTGCAAATGTTCTTGTAGGTCCTGCTGACTCAGGTAGAATACCCGGCTGGATGGAAAAGAACTGGCCACCTGAGAATAAATAAACAGAATAAATAATTCTTTCTTCCGTGTCTCACGACACGGAAATGCTTTTATTTTTTGCTTAAAATTTAAAAACCACATTCATCTATGGATATTTCCTGAACGTGATCTGAACCCAGATCTACGGAAACAGTTGACTCCAGATACTTAAGATACTCGCACTTACCAGTTCTTTTGTATATAATACATTCAGTACAATAAGTATCTTTATTCTTTTCAGAGTATCCTATTAACTCTATTATACACATGTTTCCATCCTATCATCGTTGAACTTTATGGATAACATATCTTTTGCAGAAGTTATCCTGCCACAGAGATGACAATAATAAAAGACATTTGAACCAATTAACTGTCTTTTTAGATCAGTACCACAATATTCACAAGATATTCCATTTACTGTATTCACACTAACCTCTCCTAATTTTGGACCAAGCCCCTACTTGGCATCAATTCCACCGATCATAAATCTAATTATATCAATATCGTCCTGACACTGTGATTTTTCATAACGACCATTGATAATAATCCTAAGATCACTTTCCACTTTACTATTATATGCATCCATACACTTTTGACTGTTTCGCATTATTTACTCCTTTATCACTGTACAATTGCAATAGTGAGTAGAAATCATATATATTTAAGCTAAATAATAACAATATAAGTCCATTAAATATATAGAAAGCTAATTATTAGATGTTTTTGTAAATCATTATTGATAAAACCAGATAATATGTGCATAACTTTTACGCAAATGACACATACATTCGTGTCATTAATATAAGAACAGCTGAATATTATAGATCAGAAGAAATTATCCAAAAATTCCTATGTTCAAAAACCAATGAGCATCAAATTGCTCGCAAGAAAATTCATCTATCTGCATAAAGGTCACATGGAATTGAAAAGGGAAAATGAAGGGAAAATGACATTTGATTTCTATATCCCATTAAATCTTGATGAAAGTACCTATGGCTAAAAAGCAGCACAATTCAGCTCATGATAGAAATGATCTTTTTTGCTTAAATCGATATTTTGATTCATTTAGATTTCTCTTTTCTTTTCTTTTCTTTTCTTTTGATGTAAGAGATGAAACATAGTCATAAGATATATCAAACCATTTGGCAAGTTCACCTTTATTGTCATAAATTTCAACAGATGGTTTTTTCAGCCATAATATGAATATATAGATAATCACAGGTCTGTAATTATGACCAGGAATTAAAATAACATGACTGAAGTTTATTTCGAAGATGCAAAGAAGATTGGACTGAACAGCACACAGGTCGACCAGATCATCAGGCTTTTTCCTAAAATATCACCTGTCAAAAAAGGAGATATTGTTGCCATCAAAATACACCCCGGAGAATACGGAAATACAACTTATATTCGCCCAGTACTTGTAAAAACCATAGTTGATCTTGTAAAAACTGCAGGAGGCATACCTTTTGTAACAGACACAACAGTACTGTATCCTAGTAAAAGGTTCAATGCTGTGGAAGCACTTGAAACTGCCGCTGCAAATGGATTTACACATGCCAGCATGGGAGCTCCGATAATTTGTGCAGATGGGATACATGGAACTGACAGCATTTCTATAAATGTAGAGGGCGAAAGAATTCAAAATATAAATGTTGCTTCTGCTATTGCAAATGCGGATTCCATGATAATGATATCACACTGTAAGGGCCATCCTGCATCCGGCTTTGGTGGTGCCATTAAAAATCTTGGAATGGGATGTGTGGATAAAGTTGGAAAAGCAAAAATACATGCCCCGGGAATTCCGGAAGTGGATTCCGAAAAATGTGTTGGTTGCGGAGACTGTATAGACTGTTGTCCATGGAATGTTATCAGTCTTGTAGATGGAAAGGCAAAAATTGATCAGAAAAAATGCAAAGGAGAAACAGCATGTATGAGCGCATGTAAATATGGTGCTATTGAATCTCCGGAAGACTATTTTATCCCGTTGCAGGAAATGCTCGCTGAAGGCGCCATGGGACCTGTCAAAGCACTTGATTCAAAAATTGGGTATATTAACTGGATATTTGACCTGACACCAGGATGCGATTGTTTTAATTTTTCTGCACCTGCATTTAGTAAAGATGTTGGTATTCTGGCATCAAATGACCCGGTTGCGATAGACAAGGCAAGTATTGACCTTATTAACAAGAAGATGCATGCTGACAACAAGAAATGTATTGACGATGTGTGGGGAATAGATCCTGTGATACATGTTAAACACGCAGCTAAAATAAACATGGGGTATCTTGATTATACTCTGCTTTAGATCGTAAGGAACAGATATAATTGCATAATACTCTGCCCGTATAGCTATATTAATTATGATTACCAATTCAGGAAAAAAGAACAATGAACAATATAATTTGTCCAAAATGTGGAAATGAAGTAGAAAAGCTCTTTGATGGACGTTGCAAAAGTTGTTTTTTCGAGAACTTTGAGCTTGCCGAATTGCCCCTTGTTCTGCATTCAAAGATATGTGCAACCTGCGGTGCACGTTTTAACAAAAATAAGTGGACCAACATAGGTAATCTTGAAGATATAGTAATGAATACAGTTGAAGATGCCTTGCTCATTCATAATGATGTGGAAAACATAGAAGTATACCATGAACTCAGGCAACTAACACCACATATGTATCGCGCTAAAATTGATGTCAGAGCAACTATAATGGATGAGCCACTTCACCAGGAAGTTAAAACCGAAGTTCGTATTACAAGAGAAGCATGTGATACATGCAGCCGAATATCCGGCGGATATTTTGAAGGAATTATTCAGATACGAGCAAGCAATCGTCAGCCTAGTACTGAGGAATTGCAAAAGTGTATGCAGATCACAAATGAAGTGATCGAGCGAATGCAGAAAAAGGGAGATAGATTTGCTTTTATTTCAAATTCTGCAGAAGACAAAGATGGAGTTGACCTTTATTTAGGGTCTGCAAATACCAGCCGGCACATTTGCAGAGAGATCGAATCCCAACTTGGAGGAAGTTCCACCGAATCACCTACACTTTTTGGTAGAAAGGAGGGGAAAGATGTATACAGAGTCACATTTTCCATGCGTTTGCCTGAATTCTCATCTGGAGACATTATTGAATTGAGAAATAGAGTGATAGAAGTTCGGAAATTTGGAAAAAATGTAACTGGCATTGACCTTAATAACGGATCACGCTTTTTAGCAACACCTGATGAAGTTAAGGGGGCAAAGTTAATTGCAAAAAGAAGCACAGCTTCAAAAGCAGTCTTGGTAGCAATTGAAAATGATGAACTTATGGTCCTTGATCCCAAGACATTTGAAACCGTGACTATCAAAAAACCGTTTTTATTAAGTGCAGAAGCTGGAGATGAAATACCTGTTGTACATACATCACAAGGACTTATTGCACTATCAGATGAATTGAGTCGAAAGAATTTCCAGTGAACTTTTCCAGATATCATGAAGGACATACTTGTAATAGGATTCAGTACACGCAATGTAGTATGCTCGGGAAGACGAGCAGGCTACAACATGTATGCTCTGGATTCATTCTGCGACCATGATCTGAAAAAATGCGCCAATGCTGCTATTCAATTTGATATCGAAGATGGATTCAATGTCAAAAGTATAAAAGCAGAAAAGATACTGGAACTTATTGATAGTTTCGGAGTGGAATTTGATGCCATCATCCCCGGATCCGGTTTTGAAACTATGGATTTTCCAGGCTGCAAGTACCCCATTCTGCGCAATGATATTTCTACAATTCAAAAAGTAAGTGATAAATCTCTTTTTGCAGGTATCCTTGAAAAAATGGGATTACCACATCCCCGTGTATTCTCTTATTATAAAAAAGAGGATATTGAATATCCTGTAATGATTAAGCCTGCATCTGGTGGAGGAGGCATATTCAATCAGATGGTAAAAAATGAAAGTGAAATGGAAGCCTATATGGACCATATCGAAAATTCGGAATATGGACTATCAAAAAGTGATATGATTATTCAGGAATTCATAAGAGGTTTACCTACAAGCATTTCTGTAATTTCTACTAAAAACAAGGCAAATTCAATTGCTGTGAATGAGCAACTTATAGGTACAGAGTGGTTAACAGATATGCCATTTGCATTTTGTGGTAATATTACACCTTTCGAAAGCCAATATAGTGAACAAATGAAAGACATTGCTGAGAAATTGATTATGGAAATGGGACTAATAGGCTCTAATGGCGTTGATTTTTTGCTTACTGAAAATGGGCCGGTTATTATAGAACTTAATGCTCGCTTTCAGGGAAGTCTGGATACTGTAGAGATGGCAACTGGAATCAACGTTTTCGATGCACACATGAAAGCTTTTCAAGGACATGAATATTCATGCAAACAAACTGCTAACAAATATGCAGGCAGAGTGATTATTTATGCTGATAAAGACTTTAAGGTCACTGATAAATTACAAAAAACTATAGCTGATATGGAAACTGCTGATATTCCTAATTCAGGTCACATAATTCATGCTGATGAACCGATAACTTCCATACTTGCAAGCGGACATACAAAGGATGAGGTTCTAAGTCAACTGAAAAACAGCGTTATGTTTATACGTGAATCATAAGATGTAAATAAGCCTTGAAAATAATATGAGCAATCTAAATTATCAGCAATTAATTGTTACTTATTGCATTTCAAAGATCGATATTTCAATATATTACATCAATATACATTTCATGAGGTGAGGTTTTGATAGATTTAAATGAACCAGTAGTCGATGGTTATCTTATCCGACTTGTGGGTGAAGAAGGAGTGGAAATGATTAAGAATATGCCTGAAGGCGAGGTTACTGATGAAGAGATAGCTGAAGCCACCGGGATACTCCTTAATATAGTGCGAAGAACTCTTTTCATCCTCAATGAGAACAAACTTGCAATTTGTAGAAGAGAGCGTGATTCAAGTAGCGGATGGTTAACATACCTCTGGACTCTTGACATGACAGATGTAGGTCCGCAATTAGTGAAAGAAAAGAAGAGGCTTATCAAAAACCTCAAGACACGACTTGAATTCGAACAGGACAGTGTTTTTTACGCTTGCCCGGAAGGCTGTGTTAGAATGGACTTTAAAGAAGCAACTGAGTGCGAATTCTTGTGCCCGCTCTGCGGAGAGGACATGATGTTTGATGACAACGCTGAACTTATCAATAAGGTAGTACAGCGTATTGATGACCTCGAGAAAGAATAATATTATGATAAGTCCGGAACAAGCATTGCAAATACTTGAAGACGCAGGATGTAGCAGGTCTGTTGTAGAGCATTGCATTGCTGTTTCAGAATTTGCCACTGAGATCGGAAAAAAACTTGTAGATAATGGAAAAGAACTTGATCTTCAATTAATTAAGATCGGGGGATTGCTGCATGATCTCGGAAGGACAAAAACACATGGGATTAGGCATGCAATTGAAGGTGCTTCCATTGCAAAGGAAATTGGGCTTGAGAATTCAGTGGTAGAGATAATCAAAAAACATATTGGTGCAGGAATAACAGTTGATGAAGCACAAAAACTGGGACTTCCTGAAGACAATTACATTCCACAAACAATTGAAGAAAAAATTGTTGCACATGCAGATAATCTTGTAAAAGGTACAAGAAGAATATCCCTTGAAGAAAAAATATCACTGATGCAAAAAAGTAAAGTCCATAGCAGAGCTATAGAAATGCTAAAGGAACTTGCAGATGAGCTTGAGAGATATTGAGTAGAAGGGATAAATATATATATAAAAATCACTAATGGGTACCTGTGTGCCAATATATGCATGCAGATTTTTATCATAATGATTTTCTCATTTTCTAGTTATGAGGTATAACTGTGACTGATGATAAGTATTTAAAAGGTACAACGACTGTAGGGATAGTGTGTAATGACGGAGTTGTTCTAGCAACTGAACAGCGTGCAACAATGGGAAATTTTATTGCTAGCAAGACTGCGAAAAAGATTTACCAGGTAGATGAACTTGTAGCAATGACCACTGCAGGTTCTGTTGGCGATGCACAACAGATTGTACGTATGATCAGCGTTGAGTCAAAACTTTACAAGATGAGACGAAAAGAATCTGTCACTATCAAAGGACTTACAACTTTACTATCTAATGTGTTGAGTGGGCAGAGATATTACCCACTAATGGTTCAGCTTCTTATTGGTGGTTATGACAAGAATGGACCAGCCATCTATTCACTTGATGCAATGGGCGGAACCATTGAAGAAACAAAGGCTGTTGCAACAGGATCTGGTTCACCTATGGCATATGGTGTACTTGAAGACAGATACTCAGAAGATATGAACACCGATGAGGGTGTTGAACTTGCAGTAAGAGCACTTCACAATGCAATGAAGAGAGATTCCGCATCTGGTGAGGGAATTGATGCAGTTGTCATTAAGAAGGATTCTTACAAGAGACTTGATATGGATGATGTTAAAAAGATGAGGGAAGAGCTATAATAGTTCAACCTTTTTCTAATTTAATACCAAAAATCATTTTAAAAAAGTTTATTCTTATTAGCAACCTATATATTTTTTACTTTTTTACAGGAAGGCTGTTTTAATGACGGTAGAAGAAGTACTATCTGACCTTAAGAAGAAGATCGAAGACAAATTGCCTGCTGGCACCACTATTTCTAATGTTGATTTTGAAGGTCCACAGCTTGTTGTTTACACCGAAGAACCAAAAAAATTTGCAGACAATGGCAATATAGTCAGAGGTCTTGCAAAAGCTCTGAGAACACGTATTGTTGTACGCCCTGACCCAAAGGTGCTAACGCCACCTGAAGAGTCTATCAAAAAGATAGAACAAACTGTCCCCACAGAATCAATCGTTTCTAATTATCATTTTGACATAGATGCAGGAGAAGTCATAATAGAGGCTGAAAAGCCGGGGCTTGTTATCGGTAAACATGGCGAGACATTAAGAGAAATAACTAAAAAGATTGGATGGACACCAAAAGTTGTGAGAACCCCACCGATCAAGTCACGGACAGTAAAGAATATCCGTGAATTCATGCGTACTAACCACAAAGAAAGAAAAGAGATCCTCAAATCTGTTGGTAGAAAAATACACAGAGGATGTACTTCTAAGGATGCATGGGTAAGGGTCACAAGCCTTGGCGGTGCAAAAGAAGTAGGTAGAAGCTGCTTTATAATTTCCACACCGGAATCAAGAATAATGATAGATTGTGGAGTTAATGTCGCATCTGATGACAATATGACCCCATACCTCTACGTACCTGAAGCATTCCCTATCAATCAAATTGATGCTGTAGTACTCACACATGCTCACCTTGACCACCAGGGACTTGTTCCTCTACTTTACAAGTATGGATTTGAAGGACCGGTATACTGCACACCACCAACAAGAGATCTTATGGCACTTTTGCAACTCGACTATATTGATGTGGCAGCAAAGGAAGGAAAAAGACCCCCTTATGCTTCAACAGATGTAAGGGAAGTCCTGAAGCACACCATAACTCTTGATTTTGAGGAAGTAACTGATATAGCACCGGATATTAAACTGACATTCCATAATGCAGGACATATTATCGGTTCATCTGTATCCCATTTCCATATTGGCGACGGACTTCATAATGTTGTTATCACTGGTGATTTCAAATATGAAAAAACAAGGCTATTCGACCCTGCGGTAAACAAATTCCCACGTGTTGAAAGTGTCATTATGGAATCAACATATGGAGGTTCCAATGCTACACAGCCATCCCTTCAGGATGCTGAAAACCACTTAAAACAGGTAGTAAACGAAACACTCAGCCAGGATGGTGTGGTGCTTATTCCGGCTTTTGCAGTGGGAAGAAGTCAGGAAGTAATGATAGTTCTTGAAGATGCAATACGTAAAGGTGAAATACCAAATGTTCCTGTCTATCTTGACGGAATGATATGGGAAGCAACTGCGATTCATGCAACTTACCCTGAATATTTGAACAACGATTTGCGTAGACTTATTTTCCAGAAAGGAGAGAACCCATTCCTTGCAGAATGTTTCAAGCCAGTGGATTCTAACGAGCTTCGTCAGAAAATACTGACAGAAACTGAGCCATGTGTAATTCTTGCAACCTCAGGTATGATGAATGCAGGTCCTGTAATTGAATACTTCAAGAGATTTGCTGAAGATAACAGAAACACACTTGTTTTTGTTGGATATCAGGCAGATGGAACTCTTGGAAGAAGAATTCAGAAAGGATGGAAAGAGATACCTATTTCAACAAGAGAAGGAACACATGTTGTTAGCATGAACATGAACGTAGAAGTTGTTGATGGTTTCTCAGGTCACTCTGATAGAAGACAATTGATGGACTACATCAAGAGAATGAAACCAAGACCAGAAAGGGTCTTTACAGAGCATGGTGATGAAAGGTCCTGTATCGATCTTGCAAGTTCTATTCACAAGAAGAACAAGATGGAAACAAGGGCTTTAACAAATCTGGAAACAGTACGGTTAGTTTAACCGTACCATTATTCTTTTTTCATTTTGTTTTTTAGTTCACTTAAATTTTATTCAATGTACTATTTAGAGAATTATCCATTAGCTGCAAGCTTGTTCAGATACTCTACAAGACCTGCATGGTCAGCAAGTAAAAGATCCGCATCCTTTAATTTTTCAGAGGGAAGATAAGTTGGCACTGCTACACAGTACATACCTGCATTCTTTGCAGAAAGAACACCTAGTGGAGCATTCTCAATAACAATGCAATCTCTGGCATCAAGTCCAAGCATACCTGCAGCCTTAAGATATGGTTCCGGATCTGGTTTTCCTTTCTTTACATCCTGACCTGAAACAATAGCATCAAAGATATTGGGGTAGAATTTACCCATAATACTTGTCACAATAGTTCTGTCAGCACCTGATGCTACTGCCAGTTTATACTTACTTTTAAGATCTACAAGACATTCCTGCATATGATCGAACGGCTGTGAAACATTGTGTTCCATAAAATGGCTACGCTTCTCTAAAAGCAAATCCCCGTAAAGTTCAGGGTCAGGAACCTTACCGGCTTTTTTGAATATGAGATCTATCACACCAACATGATTTGACCCTTCTATTTCATATATCTCACTTTCTTTCACTTCGATTCCCACAGTGGCAAATGCATGCACCCATGCAGAAGCATGATAAGGCATGGAATCGACAAGTACACCATCCACATCAAAAATAATTCCTTTTTTCATGCATTAAAAACACGTTCATTTCAATTAAGCATAGTGGATACAAGTGTCATGAACTACAAAGTACAGGAATTAGTTATATCTAAAAGGCCTCCACGCCTTGAGTTATATTTCCATATTTGATCAAAAACACCATCATCAATATGGTTTGTATCAAATGGACTGATCGATAGTGCAAAAAAGCGATTCTCATTTAGTTTTTGCTTTTGGCACAAGGTGGTAATCTCAGAGGATAATCTAGGAAACACAAAGTCAGACATAACCAAAAGATCGGCTTTTTCATAATTTTCATTTTGCATCATCCTGACTCCCTCATACAACGCTGGTAAAACATCAGTACCACCATGAAAACTCATTTTGAGAAAATCTATCAGATCCCGAATACCTTTTGGAGGAGTAATATCAAGAGTCTCTATTGAAGTGCCAAAATTGATCAAATAACAATTTCTTTTTTGTGAAACTGCTCTGCTCACTATACTAAGAGTTAATGCTTTAGCTACATATTCTGCCGGTCCTGCCATTGAATCACTTGTATCAAGGCAAATAATGATGGGACCCATTTTCTCTTCATCAACGACCGTTACTTCTTTTTGAATTGTTTCTTCGATGATCTCACTTTTAAATCCCTGTTTGGAAAAACACATAAATCTCTTTTCAACATACTTCAGATCAAAAAGCAATGCAATATCAGGATCACTCAACAAAGCTAATTCCTGTGGTATTACATTTTCCAGATCACTGCCAAGCTCAATGCCAACAACCATTTCGTTCGAAGTTGGGTCCGGCTCTCTGACACAGTACCTGATAGTTGAATTAACAATTTCTGTACGGCCCGATTTCTCTTCCTTTCGCAATCTTCCCATTAGTTCACATAATTTGCGAAGATTTTTAGCTTTATTTAAGTATTCAGCCCACTTTTTAAGAAATGAAATATCTTGCTCGGTCAGTTCATCAGCACTTAGATCCCATAAAAGCCCTGGTTCAATATCAAGCTCATCAAAAGCATTTTTCATTTTCTGTATCGTTTCAAACCATTCTTTCAGATCTTTCAATAATTGTGCACGATATTTTTGAACTTCTGCAACTTGCCATTCAAGTAATTGCTTTTTGTACTCCTTTTTCCACGACTCTATTTCATTTCTGCGAATAATATTGAGAGTTTCTGCAAAAGACTTACTATTTTTTACATCTGTTTTTCTATTTATGGCAAGTAGTTTTCGTTTCCAGAATAAAATATTTGCAGATGGCTGGAGTGAACTATAACAATTCAAATCACACAATATTGATTTTATGGAAGTTTTATTTACCTTAAGTTCCCACTCTGCATGATTTAACTGGGATTCACATTTTTGTAAAGGATCAGCTTTTTTTAAATTTGTATAAGTTGAAGTTTCCCAGTTGCTTATTTTCCTGTTTAACACTGTTTTAAACTTTTCATCTGTCAGACCAGGATAATTTTTAGACTGAAGAGCATTGGCAAGTTCTTTTGCTTTAGCAATTTCCTGACTCAGAGACTGCATAAGATTGCACCTTTTCCAACAAATGTTCAGCATTCAATTTATGGTTTTCCAGATCATTGAGGAAAGCTTCGAATGCATCCAGCACGATTTTTCTCTTATCTATTGGTACGAATGGTACTTCGTTCAACTTTCTTTGAGCATCAACATAAGGGATTGTGTCATTAATAAGTTTCTCAATTAAGGATAAGGAATTCTCGCACTCATTTATCAAAGAATCCTTGACTTTCGGACATACCGATTTTTGAGTGGTTTTCTCATATTTTATATCTGGTTTTGCTTCAAACCATTCAACATATGAAGTACTGCTTAATGGGTATTCCCAGCCATTTTTTAGTAATTTATCTTGTATTTTCACCTCACATAAATTGCTTCCATTGAAATTACATTCTACACGAGGTTGAGGATTTCCGTTTATATCAATGGGTACAAAGGTGTCAAAGGTACCAATACTTTCTATTGGAACATAAAAACGAATTTCTATTTTACTAGCTTGCAGACTATTGGAATCTGTTTTAATTTCTGGTGAGCTTATGGAAAAATACTCATTACCATCGATTTCTTTCGTATCAAAAACATCCTCAGAATAGAAAAATGTTTCAGATACTCTATTTTCAATATCTTTGTGATCTAGTAACCAATTATTTGATTCCTCATAATTAGTGCAGCTAAATTGTTTTACACTCCTTACAACGATATCATCGATTCCTTCCCTGTTACCTTCAAGTGTCCAGAGACAATGTCGCAAGATAAGTGTATCAACGGGTATTACCTCAGTTCGGTCGCATAAAAATGCTGAAGCCTTTAAAATAAATGCGATCTTCTGCCACCTACGATCAGAGACATAAACTTCGACCTCAGGGTTATCTTTATTAAATTGATCAATTGAGGATCTTATCGAATTTATGATAGCAAATACTTCTTTGGAAATTGTTATCCTGTAGATATCATTAGGGAATTGCTCCCATTCATCATTAGAGAACTGTAGCATTTCCGGAACTTCTATGTCGGCAGAGACAAATCCTCCATCAAGCAGTTTTTCAAAATTCTCCCTCTCTTTCATGGGATCTACTACTATACGCATTACAAAACGATCATAGAGAGCTTCCAATCCCTGACCTGGCGGTGGTGTTTCATTACTTGCAGCAATCAATGCTTTTAGAGGAACCTTTGCATCTTTTCCACCATTTCGGAAAATCCTTTCGTTGATGATGGTCAATAACGTGTTCAAAATAGCTGGGCTGCTTTTCCATATCTCATCAAGAAAAGCAAAATCTGCAGTCGGCAAATAGCCATCTGTTTTGCGAATGTAATTGTCCTTTTTTAATTCCTGAATACTGACTGGTCCGAAAACATCCTCAGGTGTACTGAAATTCTGCATCAGGTACTCAAAATGTGTTGTATCTCTGAATACATGTGACAAGCGACGGGCAATCAAACTTTTTGCAGTACCAGGCAAACCATATAGGAAAATCGATTGACCAGAAATAGCTGAAAGAAGCGAAATTGCAATGATCTCCTCTCTTTCATACAAGCCATCTGAACAGACATTGATCAGATCTGTGACTCTTTTTTTCATAGAAGTATTTGATTGATACTGGTCCATATGAATTTTTAACTCCTGATATTCGCTTCCAAAAGAAATTAAGTTGTGATAATAAAAAGCTATGATTCACGTACACAATGAAACATTGAATAGATTACCGGAATCACACTGCTTCTTCCATATAACCTATAGATTCAGATTTATTTTGAGATATGAGACTATAAACAAAGAATCTCTGTAAATACTACATTTAGTTCCATAATAAGTATTTTGGTTTGTAAATTGAAAAATAAGACATCAATAGAAACAATATCTACTTAATCTAATCCATTATAATCTAATGACGGAGGAATTTGATGCAAATTGTTCTGATAGGTGGTTTTGCATGCACAAAAAAGAAAACTGCTCTATTTTCAGCAGGAAATGAATTAGTTGCACGAGGAAATAAAGTAGCTATTATCAATATTGAAGATGCAGCAGGTAATGAAGGTGTTTCTACTGATCCAAATTCAGCCATTATGATCATAGAAAAAAAAGATATTCCATGTACTTTCATAACGGATCTAATGGTGGAACTTCCTAAGATCAATGGACTGGCAAATTCTGACTATCTGCTGGTAGAAGTTCCATTTAGTTTAGCTCCTGGTAAAGTAAAGGAATATCTTTCAGACCTTGATTTTAAGGATCTGGTCTTTGCACCTATTATCTATCTATTCGATGCAAAGATGAATCCGGAAAATGATGCAAAGATGATCCCAAAAATAGTCAGCAAGCAGATCACAGAATCTGAAATTATATTTACACAAGTTGATGCTACTGACCATGAAAAAATATCAGCATTGAACAGGACTTTTGAAGAACTGAATCCTGATGCAACTATATTCAGGTTTGAGGCTGATTCAGATGGACACAGAATCAGTGATCTTGTTGACATGATCATTAACTGAAAGAAATACATTTTTTAAGGAACATGAATTATTCTATATTATGTCTGAAAATGCAAAGGAACAGGAAATTCGAATATGCAGAAAATGTGGATATGAAAGAGGATTTCATGTATTCTTCAAGAACATAGTAGAAGGAAAAGCAAAAATTGGATTGATATGTCCAAGCTGTGGACAAAGTTATGATATTGGATGGGGGGTATCTGACATAAACAACCCGCCTGCAGAAGGAGAAACCTACAGGGAATGAGGGAAAAAATTCCTCATAAACTATATTTAAGGCAGTTATTATTTTTGCAAACTATCTATTTTCTTTTTAATATCCATTGCCTGAGATTTGTATTTTTTATGCAATGAAAGGAATTCTTTATCGGAAAGGATCTTACTCTTATGATCATCCTCGATCTGAAGGATCACAGTCAACAGAGATTCATACTGATCTTCAAGCTCACGAATACCAGCATTTCCTTTTCTTTTTGAATAAAGCATGTAAACTACAACTACAACTGCTCCGAATGCAAGTAAAAATAAAAATGCAACTGGGACATTGACATCGGAACTTTGCTCAACCGGACTGTGAGTATTAACAGTTAATGCAGCAATATCAGGGTTGTTCCATGCAAATGTTACAATATTAACATTAGTCTCAACTGTATCCGCTTTTATTGCATTGCCTATTTCGTTTGTTAAATGTACATGTACTCCCTCAGGATGACTAACAGCAACTGTAAGTCTGCCTATAGGATAGAAAACCTGTTCAGAGCTATGCAAAACCTTTGAAAATGAGCGGTAAGAAATTGCAGCATTATCTTTTATTACATATCTGATCTCATAAATTGCAGGAAGGGAAGATTCCTGTAGACGTTTAGAGTCATCAAAATATAGAATGTCGCCATCCCGAGTGTAATTGATTGGTTCTGAGCCAGTACCCATCATTTCAACCCGCTGGAATGAATCTATTTCTGCAGACCCGGGAACATTTATCGCCAGATTATCAGGAATCTCACTTACATTTAAACTTACAGAAAATACTATTGACTCCTGCACAAATATTGCATTTTCATGACTTAGATCAACCTCGATCAAATGACTGGAGCGGGTTGCTGGAACTAGAGAAGAATTTTGCAATACACTAGTATTAGTATTCTCATAAAATCCAGATGCAGAATTAATACTTAACAATAAAAAAGTAACTGCAAGAACTATTACTAATAATCTGTAATAATTACTATTTTTAAAGATATTTTCTTTTTGCATCAATTGTGCATCCTTTTTTACCATAAATTAAGCCAAATTGCACAATATCATCTTAGTATTTTACTTTATTGTTCATTGTTTCACATTAATCATTTATATCGGGAGCAGAATCTTAGACTACATGGATAATTTTACAGCAATTGCTCTTGCAGTTTTTCTACCATTTGCCCTAGCATTTGTATTGCCGCTAGTTGAGAAACTCCTGAAAGGCTACATTGGATGGTATGCATTCTCTGTTGCTTTATTGAGTTTCGGACTGATAGCATGGGTTTTACCTGTGATAAGCGATGGAGATACGATCCAGGGCTCAATAAGATGGCTGCCGTCACTGAGCATTGACCTGTCATTCTATGCAGATGGACTCAGTACAATGTTTGGCCTCATAGTGTCAGGCATTGGAATGATGATATTGTGGTATTCTAATGGCTATATGTCTAAAAAAGAGGATTTGCCACGGTATTACCAGCAATTGCTTTTCTTCATGGGAGCCATGCTGGGAATGGTATTTTCAGCCAACACTCTGCAACTATTCATATTCTGGGAACTTACAAGCATAACATCATTCATGCTTATCGGATACTGGAGAAATAAACCAGCTTCTATATACGGAGCAACAAAATCTTTATTGCTTACAGCCGGTGGAGGACTGTTCATGCTTGCAGGTTTTATCCTGCTACGCTCAATTACAGGTTCTTTCGAACTGGCAACTTTGTTACATGACCCTGCCGCGATAGCATCTCTAAAAACGGATCCACTATTTCTTACCACACTTATATTGATTATAATAGGTGCTGCAGCAAAATCAGCACAAGGTCCATTCTATATATGGCTTCCAAATGCAATGGAAGCACCGACACCAGTAAGTGGATTCTTACATTCTGCAACGATGGTGAAAGCTGGTATATACCTATTAGCCAGAATACATCCATTGTTCTCCGGAACTGAAGCATGGTTTATCATTGTAAGTGGTCTGGGAATATTTACTATGTTGCTTGCCGGTTTTTTGGCATTCCGACAAACTGACATAAAAGCCATACTTGCTTATTCCACCATCAGCCAGCTTGCCTACATGTTCACCATGTACGGATATACAACATACCATGAACCGGGCATAGGAGTTGCAGCAGCAACATTTCATCTCCTGAACCATGCAACATTCAAGGCGTGCCTTTTCCTTGTTGCAGGTATTGTTGCGCACGAAGCTGCGACTCGCGATATACGAAAACTTGGTGGGTTGCGAAAGGAAATGCCAATTACATTCATCATAGCCACCATCGCAGCTCTTTCCATGATAGGGATACCTCCTCTTAATGGATTCCTGAGCAAGGAAATGTTCTACGAGACCTCACTGGAAATGGGGCATCTACTGGGCGGAGTTTTCACCTACCTTATACCAGCAGCAGCGCTACTTGGCGGCGTATTCACCTTTGCATACTCAGTAAAATTCATTGATGGAATATTCCTGGGAGAGCGAAAAAAAGAACATCTTCCTGAGCATATACATGATCCATCTTTCAATATGCTGGCACCAGCTGGTCTGCTTGCCGGCCTTGTCGTTCTGATAGGCCTGTTCCCATCCGTTGCAGTTCACTATCTGATAGAACCGGCAACCGAAGGAATATTGCTTGAAAATGTAGACCTTCATGTGAAACTATGGCATGGGTTCACAACACCTTTGATAATGACTATCATTACCCTGATCCTTGGTATCCTTGTATACACAAAATATGATGATATTGGAGAACGGCAGGATAAAATGAACGTACGCTATCCATGGCTGAGTATCAATTATTTCTATGATATGATAGTTGATGGTGCAAAAAATAAAAGTTCAGTATTTGCAGCATTCATGCAACCTGGACCTGTAAAGCCATATTTGGTCTCATTGATAGTTCTGTTCATAGTTCTGGGAGCGATACCAACATTCTTTGTTACAGCTACACTGATACCTGCTAACCTGAACTTTAATATTCCCTTGTACGAAGGAATAATCCTTGGACTGGTAATAATAAGTGCAATTGCCACAGCAGTGTTAAGAAAATACCTGCAGGCTGTCATAGCAGTTTCAGCGCTAGGTTATCTTGTAAGTCTCATATACATATATCTACAGGCACCTGATCTTGCAATTACCCAGATATTGGTCGAAACACTCTTTACCATAATTTTTGTACTAGTTATTGTGAAAATACCGCAAACATTCAAAGAAACAATTTCAACACCTGTTATGATCAAAGACCTGACTATCTCAGCTGCAGTGGCATTAACAGTATTGGTATTATCACTTAACGTAAATCAGGGAATCGTAGCTCCATTTGAATCATTATCATATTATTTCATAGAGAACAGTGTATCACTTGCAGCTGGCCATAATATTGTGAATGTAATATTGGTAGATTTCAGAGCATACGATACTCTGGGAGAGATAGTAGTACTCTGTCTGGCAGCATTTGGAGTTAGCAATCTTATAAAGAGTGGAGTTGAGAGAAAATGACAACACTTATTGCAAAAACCGTAACAAAGGCATGTGTACCCATTGCCATATTGTTCTCAATCTCTCTCTTGTTAGCAGGGCATAATAATCCAGGCGGGGGATTTATTGGTGGAGTAATGTTTGCTTCAGCCATATCCCTTGTGTACGTTGTTTTCGGATTGGATTATATAATGTCCATCTGCAACTGTAAATGGGAAAAGTTCTTCGCCCTTGGTTTGATCATATCAGCTTCAACGGGTTTTGGAGCAATCCTTTTCGGGCATAATTTCCTGAGAAGCACATTTATGGAATTGCATATTCCACTTATCGGAGAAATAGAACTGGTTTCAGCCGGGATTTTCGACATAGGAGTTTACTTCGTAGTCTTTGGAAGTATTTTGTATATATTTAAAAGCACAGGTGATGATGAATGAACAACACATTACTATCCATCACAATAGCACTCCTTTTTGGAATAGGCACATTCATGATACTGCGAAAAGATATCATAAAAATTGTCCTTGGTATGACCATACTTTCCCATTCAGCAAATTTGCTTATTTTTTCATCAGGTATTACAGGTGGTAAAACTGTCCCCATTATCACCGAAGAAATAGCTCAGCACACAACAGGAATAATATTTACTGATGACCTTGTTAACGGAATACTTGCACCGATAGTACCCGAAGGCACAGAAATGTTATTTGTTGACCCCATGGTACAGGCACTTACACTTACGGCTATAGTTATCAGCCTTGCAACAACATCTTTCCTCCTCATACTTTCATATCGGGTGTATAAGGAACATAACACTACGGATGTAAGCAAAGTCAGGAGGCTGAGAGGTTAATGGACATGTACCACAATATCCCGATACTTCTAGTTGCCGTACCAATATTCTTTGCTGCTATCACAGTATTTCTGAGATCAAGGTTCAAGCTACAAAAAGCACTCAATACAACCGTATTTGCAGGACTTTTTATCATGAGTCTTGCGCTTTTGCTACATGTCTGGGAAAACGGGATCGTCGTATACGAAGTCGGAGAATGGGGCAAATACGGCATAATACTTGTAGCTGATCTTTTAGGTTCGGGTATGGTAGTTCTGAGCTCATTCATTTCCATGATGGCAATGATATACGGACAGGACTACATGGATAAAGAAACAGCTCTTGACACCACATTCTTCCCACTGTTCAACATAATGGTTGCAGGGCTTAATGGAATATTCCTTACAGGAGATCTATTCAATTTATTTGTCTTCTTTGAAGTATTGGTCATGGCTTCCTGCGGACTTATTGTTCTAACAGGAAGAGGAGATCATACCCCAATGCTGTACAAGATAGAAGCTATTTTCAAGTATCTTGTACTAAATATGTTTTCCATAATTGTCATGTTAACTGCCATAGCATCATTGTATGCCACAGTAGGCACATTGAACATGGCGGATATCTCAGTGAAATTGGCACAACTCAGCGCTGCCGGTACAATGCCCTGGCATGTCTATATGATAGCTCTGATGTTCATTGTTGTATTTGGATATAAAGCAGCAATGTTCCCTCTGCACTTCTGGCTTGCAGATGTGCACCCCTCAGCACCAGCACCAATTCATGCAATGCTTAGTGGTATGGTCATAAAGGTAGGGATTTACGGTATTTTAAGAATACACTATCTCATATTCCCGGATGTATTGTTCCTGACAAGACCTATCATACTGATCCTGTCATTGGTGACAATAGGAGTTGGAGCAGCTTCTGCCATTGGACAATATGACCTGAAAAGAATGCTGGCATATTCAAGTGTCAGCCAGATAGGATATGTTTTGCTCGGAGTTGGAATGGGTTCTGTATATACCACAACAGCCGCATTGATGTATCTTGTCAATCACGCAATGGCAAAATCAATGCTTTTCCTGGCAACTGGTGAAACACTTTATCATGCAGGTACAAAGGATATACGCAAAATGGGTGGATTTATTAGAACATCACCATTCCTTGCAACAATATTTTTAATGGGATCTATGTCAATTGCAGGATTGCCGCCTATGGGTGGATTCATTGCAAAATTCGTAGTCTTTGATTCAGGTCTTGAAGCAGGATTCTATGCACCAGTTGCAATAGCATTGCTATTTGCTATATTTACACTATTCTATCTGTTTAGAACATGGATGACTATCTTTTGGGGAGAATTGAAAGAACCGGAAAATGAATCCGATTTCATAGCTCGCAGCCCAACCCCACAAATAAAAGTGGCATTGGCCCTACTTGCTGTTGCGGTAATATTCTTCGGAGTTTATCCGGAGCCACTTTTTGCACTGGCAAGTGAAATAACAGCCCAGCTATTTGATCCACAACCATATATTGACGCAGTACTGGGAGGTCAGGTCAGATGAAAAAGTTATTTGTATACTCAATAGACCTTGGAATCGTCTGGTGTTTTGTTAGTGGAAATATTAGCATCATAAATTTCCTTTTTGGCGCAATAATAAGTTATCTCCTTCTTAGGCCATTAAGAGCACTATATGACAATATAACTGATGACTCCCTTGAGGTTCTGATACTAAAAATACCAAGTTTAATGAGATATTTCATGAAGCTGGCAATTGAAATATTGAAAGCAAGCATCGCTGTGGCAAAAATAATTATTCAACCTACTATCAATATAAAACCAGGAATTATATCAGTCCCGATAAGAGCTAAAACAGATCTTGGTATCACAACGCTTTCAAATACAATTACCCTTACACCAGGAACTCTGACAGTTGATGTTTCAGATGATAGGTCCATACTCTACGTTCACTGTATTGACATCGATGATGCAGATGAGATACGCGAATCCATAAGAGAGGAACTTGAAGATTATGTACTGGAGGCATTCGAATGAATATTGGCATACTTCAGGTTGCAATGGTTTTCATGGCATTGGCAATGATTCCATGCATGTACCGCATACTCGTAGGACCCACGATACTTGATCGTGTAGTAGGATTAGATGCCATGACAACTGTAATGGTTGTAATGCTTGGTGTGTACTCGTTTGTGCACGAATCAGTTTTCTTTTTAGACGTAGCCCTTGTACTTTCGATAATATCGTTTCTCGGAACGGTTGCGATCTCAAAATATCTCGATGAGGGGGTGGTCTTTTGACCGATTATGAAATGATACGCAATATACTCAGCTTTTCATTCTTTGCCGGAGGGATGATATTTTTGTTCCTTGGAATGCTTGGCCTTTTAAGATTACCTGATGTGTATAACCGCCTTCATGCAACAACAAAGATAGGGATACTTGGAGCTTTTGGAGTTATGCTTGGAATTGTCATGAAAGTAGGTTTTAATTCAATGGGAATTAAAGCCATTACAGTAGGAATGTTCCTGATGCTAACTGCACCAATGGCTGCACACATGATGAGCCGTGCCGCACACAGACATGGAGTAGGCCTTTGCAAGGAATCCATCGTTGATGAGTATGGGCAAAGCTATTACAAAGATCAGGAAAAAGAATAGATCAAGAGCAGCATTACCACAACATTAATGCAGAGAATTAGAATAGAAATCACTATGTTGTATATACACATTAATTGCTGAGAATCCACACATATAATCTTTGTGAGCGGGCTGGGGAGTGGGGGTTAGTGTGGGAGTGGGGTTAAAAAATAGGCCCGCTCACTGATTTCATACAGGTTTTAATATTATATAAGGGTTCTTACACAAATTGATTCAAAATCACGAATGAAGAGCACCGTTTCCAAAAGTATTTGACACTGTAAACACCACTTTATTGATTTTTATTGAAATATACAAAAAGCAGGAATTATAGAATGAAAGTAAATAATAAGTATTTAGCACTCATTATCTCACCAAATTCTTAGAAATTATAATTGTTATAAATGTAACAAGTTCTGGTTAAAGAAATGACTACATACAAAACCCAAATATTCCATATTAGAAAGCATAATTTTGAAAAAATACTAAAGGAAGCTGCCAGTGTCATTAAAAATGGTGGCACTGTTGCTTTTCCCACTGAAACCGTCTATGGACTTGGAGCCGATGCATTGAATTCCAGTGCAGTCAGATCAATTTTTCAGGCAAAGGGCAGGCCAGCAGATAATCCCCTAATAGTGCATGTTTTTTCAAAAGAACAGTGTAATGAGCTTGTTGAAATAATTCCGAAAAAAGCTTCTATTCTGATGGATAAATTCTGGCCAGGCCCTCTTACAGTGATAATGCAACGTAAAGAGATAGTACCTGATATTACCACCGGGGGCCTTGATACTGTAGCATTACGGATGCCAGACAGCAAAATTGCCACTAAGCTTATAGAACTCTCCGGCAAAGCAATTGCTGCTCCAAGTGCAAATCTTTCTGGAAAACCAAGTCCCACAATTGCAGGACATGTGATCACTGATCTTAGCGGAAGAATTGATGCAATCATAGATGGAGGACCTGTAGAGTTAGGTGTTGAATCCACTGTTATAGATATGACCACAGAACCTCCTGCTATATTGAGGCCAGGAAAAATCAGTCAGCAGGATATAGAAGGCGAAATTGGACCTGTTAATGTTGCTTATGACGATAAAGTACATCATGGAGACAAAATTGTTCGCTCCCCGGGAATGAAATACACCCATTACTCACCCGATGTTAACGTCATCCTTGTTGAAGGAAAGAATGAAGATGTCATTGCTAAAATATCCCAGATGCTTCTTGATCACGGGAAGAATGATGAAAAAGTTGGCTTGATTTTAACTGAAGAGAGCATAGAATTCTTTAAAAGCAGTAAAATCTTTTCCCTGGGAGAAAAAGACAGACCGGAGAAAGCTGCAGCCAGAATCTTTTTTGGTCTGCGACATATGGATGAGAACAAAGTTGATCTTATTATTGTAGATGGTTCTTTTAGTCGTATTGGGGTCGGTGCAGCAGTTGGAGATCGAATTAGAAAAGCAGCCAGGTCAATAATAGAAGTTTAATGTGATACCATGAATCAGGATAAAAAGCAAGAACTTTATGAAAAGCAAAAATGCATAGCTACCCTTCATAGAAATAAGCAAATATTAAGAGTAAATGTACTGATATTAAGTATAGGCCTTGCACTTTCATATATTGGAGAAGAGATGATAGGTGAGCCGATTCTCTGGCTTGGAATAATCATCTTCGGATATACAACATATTCAAATATCACAACAAGAAAAAAGTTAAAACAATAATGAATTATTTTTACACATTTCCAGTAAATTGGTAGATACTTAACAATCCTACAAAGAATTGTTTCTTCCTGTTTTATAATCTGTGAGATAAGATGTATAATAGGTGGTCATGATCTGTTCCATAAACTCGAATCTGGAGTGAAGGTTAATGGTTCACTTCTTACTTTTAGCCAAAATACCACCAACGTACCACCGGAAAGCAAACCAGAGAAATGAATGATTGGCAGTCATCCATTTCTCTACTTTTTTAGATATCCAGAATATTAACTTCGAATTTAATATATTACTGTTGTTTTTATAAAGTTGTATGGGAAGATTTTTATCAGCATAATTCAAATCTTAAATATCTTACTTAGCATATTTGAGAATCTATCGAACATCAGTAACGGGGGTTACATGTAAAATGGAATTTAGAACACGGGTACTGAAGTACTCTATTATAGCTTTGATATTTGCAACAATAGCAATTGGAAATGTATCTGCAATAGGATCTGTTTACATAATACCTCAGAAGACCACCGGATTATCTACAGGAGATACTTTTACATTAACAATGAATGTAGATTCACAGGAAGAATATCTAAAAGGTATAGATACAATATTGAATTACGACGCAAATACATTAAAAGTAATAAAAATTACAGAAGAAGCTATTTTTGGCACAGACGTCTTGATTTTGCCCGGAATCGGAGATGATGGTCATGGAACAATAAAATACGGACTTGCATCCACCAAGTCTAGTTATCAGGTTGCCAACAGTAAATTCTTAACATTTGAATTTCAGGTTAAAGACAATGCAGAAAATGGAATATCTTACTTGAATTTCAAAGATATCAAATTAATTGATAAAAACTCTAATGAAATTTCTGGTAAAGCAACTGGTTCTGTAATATTTATTGGAGATACCTGGGATGAAGATGATGCGGACCCAGAGATAATAAATACCGAACATGAAGTAAAATCTACTGCCACTACATCAATGACAGAATCAATGGCATCACCTTCCCAGTCAAAGATTGAATATGATTATATTTTTGGATCACACCCAAATGATTACAAAGTCACGGACAAGCGTGGAATAGCAGAAAGTAGCAATGAAAGTGTGATTGCTCTTGAAAAGAAACTTAAAGCACAATTTGAAAATAAACAATTTTATCCTCATGGAAAGATAATGTCCTTGGGAACAAATTCAGCCAACTACTTAGTTGTTGTTTTCTACAAACCCTTGATAGAACAAGCTGACACTAATGATATTTATTCCATTATAGAAATTGAAGCAAGAAAAATGGGTTTTGATAATGTTCCAGTTGAATTTGGATCTGGCACTGATTCCCAAATTACTGATGCTTTGCAGGACCTCATGGGTAATTTGAAAGCAATGAATGAACTGTCTCTTTCAGCACTTACAGATGAAAATAGTTCGGTGTACGAACCTTCTGTGATAAAAATACTAGGTAAACTTCCAAAAATAGAAACTGAAAAAGAATGCTGGCAATGGTTCTTCCAGGATAGTTACAGAATTTCACAGGATTCGGGAATTAAACTCGAACCTTATATCCAAAATGGAATGATTTTGAGTATCGGTGTCTCTCCAAATGGCTATTTCGAGGTCAGAATGAACGAAGAAATAGATGCGGACAGAGAATCGTTCATCGATGATATATATCAAACTATTGATGAGGAAGGAGAAAAGAATGGCATCGGCGAAGTTCCAGTGATCTTCAGACTAAGTGCTCCTAGTGATAAAGAAAATCTGGAATCACCGATGGAAGATAATGCGGAAGATGAGGAGATGCCTTTGAGTGAGGCAAGAGATACTCCTGGTTTCGGTCTGATCGCAGGAATAGTTGCAATAGCAATAGCATATTACCAGAAAGATAAATCGACTCAACAAAAGTAAAAAAAAATTATCTCGTATGCTATCCATTTCCAAAAGTACAATTCAGAGCTTGTTTGATAATTTGGAACTGGTTGCATATATTATTTTTAGCAATCATGCCAATTCATTCCAATTTCTAGAATCCATATAATCAAAAAACGGACAAAAATTGATACAAAATTAAAGGAAAAATAAATTGCCGCAGGATAGAGAATATGGAAAGAATTCAAATAATGCCTTTTTTGAAGCGATTCATAATTTACCTCACTGTATTATTCATTGTATGGATACCATTTGGTGGCAAGTATTTTGCTTCTTCTGTGGTTATTGTAGATCTTGAGAATTTCATTCTATTTTACCTACCTTTGAACTTCATTCCTTTCATGTCCCTCATTCTTGCATCAGCATTGGAAAAAAGAAAAACAATTCGAATCCTGATGATAGGATTAGGGTTAACAGTAGTATTTAACCTAATTACCATATACTTGCAAATAGTGTTCCTTGCATATCAAGAACAACTACTGTATATCTATGCAATAGGAAGGATCGCGTTTCCATTCCTACTATGGCTCACATTTACACATGAAATGATATTCGATTCAAAATTGACAATTGAATCAAGGAAAAAAGAGTAGATTAATTTTTCAGAACATTGTTTCTGAATATTAATTCTAAATATTAATTCTAAATATTGTTTGTAAATATTGTTTGTAACATTTGTTTTTAAGCAATTGTTGCGAACTTTATTTCTTATCGGTTTATAACTTCTAAAACACAATCTTTACTTGGGGTTGTCAGTGGGCATACCCTGGATAACTTTACCTGGATAACATTGAATGAGTGGAGACGTAGTCGTGTTCAATGATATCTAAAATCGGTATGGCTAAAAAAGGAGGAGAATAATGACAAGAAAGATCCATCATGAGATATTAGTGATCGCTATTGCGCTAATTGCGCTTTTTATGATAGCATCTACAGCAAGCGCTGATGCTCATGAAGTTAATACATTGCGGATCTACGGTGAAGAAGGATACAGTGCCGCATTCCCTTATACTGATCCAGAAGCACCTTTCGATCCAATGAACAATGAATCGCCAATGAAAGATTTTGTGACATTCAATCCAGCATTAATGGAAGATGCAGTAGTTGTCAACAATATCGATTCTAAACAGAAGGTATTTGCCAGACAGTGGTTCGTACCTGAATACACCGAACCTACCGGAATGGTATGGCTCGATGATTTCAGATGTGAAATTAATGATTCTGTAGAGATCATTGATGAAGCTAATGCAAGAGAAGCATTTACAGAACTACCAGTCGACGTAGAATGTGAGTGGATACCTAACCGTAATGAGTATGTCTGGGAAGATGTAGTAACAGAATACACCTACATGTTCCTCGACAAGCATTACCAGCCAAGAGCTGCAACCGCAAAGAGTCCAACAAGTGCATATTGGTCAACTTTCTGGTTCCCTGTTGCAGACAATGATGATGCACAGATCGGTCTCGATGGCTATGACATAAACTATGATGGCGTAGACGATATGGTAGTCCTTGAGAAAGTAGGAGACTTCAACTACGATGGATACAAGGATATTCAGATCAGCTCTGAACTAATGGCTGTTGATGTTGGTGACAGTGTTCAGTTCCTCGACCATATAGTAGAAATTGAAGGTGTTTACTATAATGGACAGGGAGAACTCGATAGAGTTGCTGTAAAAATATTCTACACTGGTAACGATGAACCTGAGCAGATCGGTGGACTCTATTCTGTAAATGTTGAGAACAATTACCTCAGTGCAGGTCGTCACACAGTAACAATGGACATACCACAGTTCTATGAACCATGGTTCCTTGAAATTGAAGCTACTGCCTCAAGTTCTGAAAAGGTTCTGCTTAAAGTAGGACGCCAACTCTATGAAAGAGAATCATTCTTCGTAGATGGTTCAGAATACGACGTTGCAAGGATCTTTGGTCCTGAATATGATTCTGTCAAGTATATCACCATCAGAAACCCAGTTCCTGAACACAAGGATGTAGAAATCAATGACCTTTCAATTGTCAAAGAAATGGTTGACAATGATGAATACATTCCATTGATGCCACCTTTCAACAAGGTACACACAATGGTTGATGACATCAACATTCCACACAGTGATGTCTGCTGTGAATACACAGGATATGTAGGTTCAAGTCTCAACATGAATGCTCCTGATGGAGAATGGTACATGGACGACTGCATAAACACTGCTTACGACACAGTGGAAGAACGTAAGATATATGATGTTGATCCATTGCTTATCTACTTCACTGGTAAGGACTATGAGCCAAGGTTCCACACTGATCTTCTTGAAATGCTTGATGAGGATCCAATCCTTAGTAATATAGAAGGTACTGAAGCATGGAAATGGCTACACATCCGCACAATGCCTGATTTCTACAAGACATTCGTGTACCCTGAACTGCCTGATGCAGATGATGGCACAGGTGACTTCCTGTTCACAAGTTCATTCAGAGCAGAGAATTCAGAGATCTGTGATTACACAGAAGATTTCGTATGCAACCCTGAAAATATTGTCTGGCCACAGAGATTAATGTTCACCTATGACCAGGAAACAGGAGCAGATGATATCTATGTTAATGAAATAGACACTGAAACAAATGGACTTAGAGTCTATGGTGAAGGCGACAAAGATGCAGCATTCCCATACACTGACCCTGAAGCACCATTTGATCCGCTAAGCCCTGAAGCACCTGAAAAGGACTTTGTAACACTCAATCCAGCTAAGATAAAGGCAGGAATTGTTGTTGACAACAAGGACTCACATGAGAAGGTATTCTTCAGACAGTGGTTCGTACCTGAATACACTGAACCAACTGGTATGGTATGGCTTGATGAAGTATACAATGGATGGGTACCAAACCACAATGAATACGTCTGGGAAGATGTGATCAATGAGTACACCTACATGTTCATCGACAAGCACTTCCAGCCAACTGCAGGAATGGCGACTGTTGAGGGTAACCCTGAAAACTTCGGAGACTTTATGAATCAGGAAAATGGTCTTTGGACACACTTCTGGTTCCCAGTATCTGACATGGACGACACACACATTGGTCTTGACAGCATGGATATGAACTATGATGGTAATGACGATATGACCTACCTGCTTGGAGCAACTGATTTCAACGGTGATGGAAGAAAGGATATTGCAATCGGTTCAGAAACATTTGCTATTGCTGTTGGAGATATGATACAGTTCCTCGACCACATTGTAGAGGTTGAAGGTATCTATTACGATGGTGAAGGCCAAATTGACAGAGTTGCTGTAAAGATATACTACAACGGTAATGAAGTACCAGAACAAATTGGAGGACTGCAAGTCATCAATGTCGAGCAGGGAATCCTTAGTGCTGGACGTCACACAGTTGTAATGGACGAACCGGACTTCTATGACCCATGGGCAATGCAAATTCTTGGTACCAGCCCAGAGAACGAGAAGGTATTGATCCGTGTCGGACGTCTGCTCCACACCATGGAGACTTTCTTCGTGGATGGTGCTGAGTACGATGTTGCAATGATCTATGGTCCAGAAGACAACAATGTCAAGTACATCACTATCAGAAACCCATTGCCAGAACACAAGGATATTGCACTCAATGACCTTTCAATTGTCAAGAGAGGAGTATACGATGGAGATATCATCCCAGTGCTTCCACCATTTAATGGTGACCACATCATGATAGATGACATCGACGTACCACATGCAACACCAGCAGAAGGTATGACATGCTACAACGGACAATGGTATGATAACGGTGCAACTGATGATCTGCTCTGGTATCATGACATGTACATCAACGGTGCCTACGACACAGTAGCAGAACGTATGTTCATGGATGTACCTGCAACTGAGATATACTTCACTGGTAAGGACTATGAACCAAGGTTCCACACCAACCTACTGGAAATACTCAGAGAAGGATGCAACGCCATTACATCAGCTGATACAGTAAAATCTACTGAAACCTGGAAGTGGCTACACATCATGACAATGCCAGACTTCTACAAGGAGTTTGTCTACCCAGATGTACCAAATGCAGGTGGAAGCGGTGACTACCTCTTGACCAGTTCATTCACAGCACCAAACTCTGATGTCTGTGGTGACATTGAACTGTCAACTGAGTACCAGAGGATGATGTTCACCTTCGATCCAACCGATGGAACTGGAATCTACATGAATGGAGGAGCTGTACCAGTAGCACCACCAACTAGTGAAATGAAAGGTGATGCAAACGGTGACGAAATTGTTGATTTCATTGATTTCGTAGAGTTTGCAGCAGCATACGACTCAGTTGAGGGTGATGCAAACTACGATGCGATCTTTGATTTTGACGATAACGGAAACGTAGACTTCATAGACTTCGTAGAGTTCGCAGGAGTATATCAATCCTGAGCCTGATTTAATGAGGTGAAATCATGACAAAAGTAACAAGTAAAGGTTTGACAGCATCCGCTGCCATCCTTTTAATTTTTTGTGCATGTTTCATGGTAGGCGTAGGTCTTGCAGCGGCTGCACCTTCGGTGTTAGTAAATCCACAAACGAATGAGTATGATGCAGGTGATACGTTCCAGGTAACTGTGGATGTTAATTCAGATACAGAGAACCTACGTGCAGTCAATCTGCAGCTGAACTATGATGCATCAACTCTTATGGTGAACAGCGTCACAGATGAGGATCTGCTTGGTGCAGGAGCTCTTGTAGCCCCTGGAAGTGGTGACGATGGTGCAGGTACCATTAGTTATGCTCTTGCAGAAACCAGCGCAAGCGCACCAATCACTCCGGTAGATGGCACTATGTTAACCATTGAGTTCGAAGTGAAGACAGGTGCGGCAAACGGCACTTATGACCTTGACCTGAACACTGTGGAGATAATGGATGAGACCTATACAGCTATCGTAGGAGTTACAGCAACAGATGGTACTGTAAAAATAGGGGATCTGCCAGATACCGTGGTAGATATAATCGTCAATAGTCCTGACCATGAAACTCTTGAGTTCGCAGTAGGTGAAGCTGGATTAGTAGGTGCTCTGTCAGGTGATGGGGCATTTACAGTGTTCGCACCAACAGATGCAGCTTTTGACGCGCTCCCTGATGGTTTGCTTGCGGACTTGGTTGCTGATCCAACTGGTAACCTGACCGATGTACTGCTCTATCATGTACTGGATGGTAAGGTCATGTCAACAGACCTTACTGATGGTATGACTGCCACTACATTGCTTGGTGAGGACATTACGGTCACAATAGTCGGAGATGATGTATTCATCAACGATGCTATGGTTACTGTAGCTGATCTTGAAGCTGAGAATGGTGTTGTGCATGTAATCGATGCAGTACTGATTCCACCAGAGGGATCTGTAGGTCCTGAAGTTGTAATCAACCCGGTATCAAGCGGTCCTGTTGGAGTAGGTGATACATTCCAGGTGACTGTGGATGTAAACTCCGATATCGAGAACCTACGTGCAGTTAACCTGCAGCTGAACTATGATGCATCAACTCTGATGGTGAACAACATCACCGATGAAGATCTGCTTGGTGCAGGAGCTCTTGTAGCCCCTGGAAGCGGTGACGATGGTGCAGGTACCATTAGCTATGGTCTTGCAGAAACCAGCGCAAGCGCACCAATCACTTCGGTAGATGGCACTATGTTAACCATTGAGTTCGAAGTGAAGGCAGGAGCAACTGATGGAACATACGACCTTGATCTTGACGGTGTAGAACTCAAGGATCAGGACTCTGTAGCGATCCCAGGAGTGCTAGTAACCGATGGTACTGTAGGAATTAATGTAATTCCACCAGAACCAAGTGAACCTGAAGTACTGATATCTCCTGTATCAAGTGGTCCTGTAGATGTCGGTGAAACATTCCAGGTAACTGTGGATGTAAATTCCGATATGGAAAACCTACGTGCAGTTAACCTGAAGCTGAACTATGATGCATCAACTCTGATGGTGAACAACATCACCGATGAAGATCTGCTTGGTGCAGGAGCTCTTGTAGCCCCTGGAAGTGGTGACGATGGTGCAGGTACCATTAGCTATGGTCTTGCAGAAACCAGTGCAAGCGCACCAATCACTCCGGTAGATGGCACTATGTTAACCATTGAGTTCGAAGTGAAGGCAGGAGCAACTGATGGAACCTACAACCTTGATCTTGATAATGTAATAATGAAGGATCAGGACTCTGTAGGAATTCCAGGTGTAACTGTGAGCGATGGCACAGTAACGGTAAGCATAGTACCTGTTATCGAGGGTATAGTGCTGATGCCTGGCTGGAATCTGATATCATTCCCAGAAACACTCGATGATCCATCAATGGCAAACGTGCTTCAGGACTTTGACTCAACTGTGATAGACAGTGTATTCTATGACGATGCATCTACAGGTAATATGACAATTCCAACTGACTTTGAACCACTCAAAGCCTATTGGATACACAATAACCTGACAGAAGATGTTGTCATAAATGAAGAATACCTCACACCAAAGGTGCCATCAAGACCACCATCCCTGATGCTTTATCCAGGATGGAATGCTGTTGGACACACCACAAGTGTAGAGCTGTCCGCTGAGATGGGCCTTGCATCCATAGATGACTGCTATTCAAAAGTAAAAGGACCATGGATGTCCTCTACAAATGAATACGAATTCATTGGATACAATGGAGCAGAAGGTATCATCAACGGAAACCATGTGGGTACAGATATCTTTACCATGAATACGTATGAAGGATTCTATGTCTTTGTGGATGAGGAGTGCATACTTGCCTAAAAGAGGGACATGAAACAAAGGAATTTTGCAGTGGAGTAATCCACTGCTTTTTTAATTTATCAAAGGTGGGACGTATGATAAATAAGAAAAAATATGGCATTTTACTATTACAAGTATCAATTATTCTACTGGCATTTTTAGTTGTGCCTGCGTCAGCAAATGAACCTCCTGTGGTGATAGAAGGTGAATTATTAGTTGATGGAGATCCAGCAGCCATAGGAACTAAAGTTGCAATAGTATCTGAAGGAAATACTATAGCTGAAACGACTGTTACAAAAGAAGGGGTTTTTGGCGATGAACGTAGTAACAGACTTGGAATACACTCAAGCTACGAAGTAGTTACAGTATATGTGAATGGAGTAAAAACACAGACATTAGATCTTAATGAATATGAAACTGAAGATATCGTATCCATGGATATTACAGCAAATTCGCCTGCAACTAATGATGAAAGCAATGATGAAAAAGCTACAAGTGCAAGCACTGGTGGCGGTGTAGGATTTAGCAGTGCTAATGTCGAAGAGGAAACTCCTGCTAAAGATATTGAAGAAGAAGTTCCTGCTGAAGAGATTGAAGAAGAAACTGTACTTCCAAGTACATCAGATGAGATTCCAGTAGAAGGAGAATCTGAACCTCTAAACACATCACAAACTAGCAGTGCTCTTGTCCTATTTGGAATTGTACTTGTAAGTGCTGGAGTTGGAATTTACATGTACATGGGTAAAAAATAATATTAGAATTGGATGGAATGTAAGGAAACATTCCATACATATTCATTTTTACCAAAGTACAGTAGATACAAAAATCAATATTGTGAATATAAGAATATCACATTGCACAGGAAACTAGTTGCTAGTGGGTATGGTTATCATGAGAAGGAGTAGAACTGCCATTAGTGTAGAAATATTGAAAGCTGCAATGGAAGGCGCTAGAAAAACACATATAGTTTACAATGCAAATTTGAATTTTGATATGGCCAACAGATATCTTGTTATGCTAGAAGACAAAGGGCTGATCGAGCATAAAGGGAACATGTATATCACTACCACAAAGGGAAAAGAATTCCGAGTTATTGCAAAAGAGTTGGGGCTCTAAACTAAATATTTTCTTTTATATTTATTTTGAAATTATTAAATATTGATTTTAAAATTCATAAATTGCTCTTTTTAACGCATATCTTTCGAAAATAATATACATACACAATTATTTATCTGCAGAGATGATTATTTATATGTACATGGATATTAGAGTGTATATACATTCTGTGTACACAGATGTAGCATATACTGTCATGACATTTATACAAATGATCAAACTAATAATGATTTGTAAGATTTGAATATAGATAAATATATGAAATTAATACAAAATTGGTCTAAAAACGCTTGATAGAGGGGATATATTGTTTCGAGATCTAATGTACGCACTGATACCCTATACAATCCACAAAAAAATAGTTGGGTTGAAATGCAAACTCAGCAAACAAGACAAACAATTAGTCGATAACCATCTTGCACTTTATCCCCATTCGATTGACATAAATAAAGTCATCAAAGAAGACATTGATAAATGTATTAGTTTTTTACCATATTGCGCAAAACCTATGGGAGAGAACACATGCCCTGCATCTGATAAAACTCACAAACGAAAAAATCAGAACTGCGTAAAAGTTTCAGGCGGGAAATGTGATGTTCCATGCTCACTGGGAGATATGGTCGATGTTCTCAAAAAACATGGGTTTACAAAAAACCAGATATTCATAATAGATCGTGATGCAAACCTTTTCCCATGGCTAGTTCAAAAAAGAAAAGAAGGTTATGAATATTTCATGCCAGGCGTAGGATGCAAATATGGCGTTTCTTATGCAATCGATCTTGTTGGTAAAAAACTGGGATACAAAGGATGTATTGCCTTTGTAGATGACTATTGCCCAACTGACACTAAAAATGGTGTATGCAAATGCATGAGTGACTATATGGGCATGGAAGGTCTGGATAAAGGAAAAATGACAAAGGTTCATGAAGGAACGATTATCATGATGGACGAGATCCTCTCTGGTAAATATTCCAATTCTGAAGAACTAATACATAAATCAACTAATACAATTGAATGTCCTGCCAATACATAATTCCTGCAACTGGAAAAAACTAAAAGGTATTTATCCATAAAATGTTATGGATTTTACTCTGCTTTTTTGTATATTTTTGAATTATCCCAAAATAACATATTCTATAATTGATTTTGTTACAATGCTAAGCTATTAGAACAAGAATCTAATTACAATTAATGGTATATATTTGCGCATTCATACGTGGATGTAGCATTTGAAAGGTAAGGGGTAAGCAACGAAAATATCAATACTAGAGAGATTGTACTCGTTTATTCCATATTCTTTGAATAAAAGATTGATTGAAAGCAGGCTGAGTTCCATCCAGGAAAACAAAGAGTTGCGCAATCATAAATTAGCTATTTCTTCACCAGACCTAGATATTCAAAAGATAATTCTTGATGAGCTGGATAGATGTATAGCATTTATACCATACTGTGCAAAGCCTTACGGAAATTTTGTTTGTCCGGTATCCAGTAATGAAGCATCACGAAAGAATAGAAAATGCTTAAAACTTGATGATAAACAGTGCAATGTACCTTGTTCACTAGGGGAGATGATAGATGTTCTTAGAAAATATAACTTCACTAAAGACAGGATTTTTATAATTGATAGTGATTCTGAGCTCTTCCCCTGGCTCAAGAAAAAAAAAGCTGAGGGCTACAAATATTTTCTTCCTGGTATTGGATGCCACTATGGAGTCGGTTATGCACTAAAATACATCCAGGAAGAAATTGGAATGGAAGGTTGCATTGTATTCCTGCAGGATTATGACCCACTGGACAGTAAACATGGAGTATGTAAAAGTATTTTTGATTATAACAGAATGGAGAAGACAGACAAGGGAAAAAGAACAATAATAAATGAGGAATCCATCAGAATTATTGAGAAAATACTATCTGGAGAACTTGACCTAAAATAAAATGAGAAGACATATCATTTTTTATTCAATTTTTTTACACATCAATACTTAGAAATTATCCTACTGCACCACAATAAAGAATTTATCTACTGATTTATGTTTGCTGCCATGATAAATACTGCTCTGTACAAATTATTTCTTATTAGAAATATCTCTTTTGGAAATAATGGGTGGGATAAACATGACTAAATGTAGAGTACTTTTTGTTGTGTTCCTGATAGCACTTGCACTATCAGGAACATCAGCAGCTATTAGTACAGATGGAGTTAAAAGCATAGGAGAATGGGACGAAAACTGGAGTTTTGGCCAGGTCAATGGTACTGGCTATGATTCCAACGGTCCCTTCGGAGATAAGATGGTTGTTTTTCAGGGTGGAAGCTGGTACGATGAGGATCCTGCTGTTGATGCAGGAGAAACTTTTACCGATAACCTCTCAACAGTTGGCCCTTACCTAAGTGGTTATG
>Ga0206328_103_pt1 | contig 95635 bp, 89 predicted proteins | sample SalPonR1_A_D2_MG_FD_142664 | JGI IMG/M metagenome (GOLD analysis project Ga0206328, IMG submission 142664)
ATCAATTGTTTTACAGGGCAAGCAGGGAACCGGGAAGGGAATATTCGTCACAAACTATGGGAAGCTTTTCGAGCCCCATTTTCTGCACTTATCCAGCGTATATCAACTAACCGGGAGATTTAATTCCTTTTTGAAAGATAAAAGCTTAGAACTGAGCTTACGTTGGAATTTTGGGTCAGGACTACCATTTACACCTACTCAAGGATATTATCAAGGTGAAGACTTTAGTAATGGCGTAACAACTGATTATACTACTTCAAACACCAATGACTTGAGCATTCTTCTGGGAGCACTCAACAGTTCTAGACTACCAACGTATCACCGTTTCGATGTAACAATCAAAAAGAACTTTGAATTTAAATTTTAAATTTTGACAGATAGTCTGATATTTTTTTAAAAAGTGGAATTGCAAATCACAATTCTGCGTTATTTTCATTTTCATCATTATTATGTTTTTTAAGAGCTTTTTCAACAGCTATTTTATGAACTTCTCCTGATTCATGGATACCTTTAGGAGTACCTCTTACAGCTCTGCACGGGTATTGCTGGATAAGCAGTCCTGCTTTTGCAGGTGCATCTTCAACTTTGGTTCCAACAAGACTATCTGCCATATGCCATGTGCTACCACAGGGTGCTCCTCTTACAACTTTAACTGAAGATATGATATCATCTTTAGTTTCAATTTCCAGTACCGGACTCGCAAGCTTTGAACTGAATTCAGATATTTGGGGTTTTTGAGCCAGAGTGCAGCATATTTCTTCGATCTCAATATGCATATCATATTTTTCCGCTATCTGCTTCAATTCAAGAACAGGTGTTTTAATTGATCCCCCTGGAACTATCATTGCTTTAACTCCCATTTGTCCTGCCTTATGTGCAATAGCTACTGTAAGATCAGGGTGAAGTGCATAACTGAGAATCATATCGCAGTGAAATACATCGTTGTCAATGTTCAATCCTTTCAGAAACTCATCGGGTTCATCAATAAAATCAGGAAGTTGTTCAGGTAATGATGCGGAAACAACCTTAAGATATGTTTTTGAAAGAATGGTCTCGATAAGCCGATGCCCATATTTTCCTTTGGTGATTACGCCTACTGTGGTCATAGATTGATCATTCGGGACATTAGCTGCATATTACATTAATATGCTTTGGCAGAGATTTTTATATTAATAGTGTATATTATTATTGAGGTTAGATCATGGACGAATTCGACTCTTCAAAAGTGTATTTCAGATGCAATGTTTGTGAACTGTTATTTCAGGAAAACCCTGAGCTTTTCCCTGTTAAATGTCTGCAATGCGGCTCAGAAGATGTTTACCGTACATGAGGCCACAAAGTACAAAACGATAATTAAGTCATAACTATAAAATAAGAGCTGATCTCTTTCATAGTTGCATGTCAGCTAAGGGAAAATTCATAACTCTTGAAGGGATCGATGGCTCTGGTAAGTCTACCATAGCAAAGCTTCTGGCTTCCAATCCGGATTTCAGTGATTTCGTATTCACCCGTGAACCTACGGAAACATGGATTGGCGAGGCCGTGAATCGTGCAATACATTCAGATACTGATAGTATCGCAGAACTTTTACTTTTCACAGCAGATCATGCAGAGCACATATCCAAGTTGCTAAAACCTTCTCTTGATGAAGGTAAAAACGTAATATCTGACAGATATTCAGGAAGTCGCTATGCTTATCAGGGTATGACACTGGCGGACAAGTTTGAAGATCCCATGCAGTGGATACAGGATATCCATTCCGGATGGAGCCTGGATCCTGACCTTACTATACTTTTTGACATTGATCCGGCAATCGCAGTTGAAAGATGTGGCAACCGCGGAGAGAAAACAAAATTCGAAAAAATTAGTTTTCTTGAAGGTGTCCGTGAGAATTACCTGCGGCTTGCAAATGAAAATCCTGCAAAGTTCAGTGTAATAAACGCGAATAGGCCAGTTGATGAAATTGAATCTGATGTGGTGGAATTGATACTTTCTATCATATGATTTTATACAGTAAAAGGTTTTATGTGATAATGTGTAACATTATGTCATAGATTCAACAAAGGGTGCAATTTCCTATGGGGATGGACGATTGCTTTAGAGTGAGTTGATAAAATGTTAAATTCTATAGCTTTTGAGCATGCTCCAATTGGGATATTTATCGTTGATAAAAATGATAACTTTGTTCAGTTCAATCATGCAATGGAGGCTATTTCCGGCTTAAGTTCAAATGACGTGATAGGTTCCAATCTTTTGAATGACCTGCCCAGACATACGCTTGAAGGTGAGGCGAATTTCAAGCAATTTTATCAGGATACAAAAGTATCTCTTAAAAAAAGAACTTTGAAATCCGTGCCTATTATTACGCCTGTAGGCAAGCTCAGTTACCAGACATTGACACTAACTCCTATTGTCAGAAACGGTAATATTTTCGATGGAATGGTAGTTTATGTTGAAGAAGTAAGTGATGTTTTACAGAAAGAAAATATATTATTTGATGAGATTCAACATGCAAAGGAATTAAAACTTTTTCACGGTGAAAATGTACCGGTAGTAGCATTTCGCTGGTCTGTTGAGGAAGGGTGGCCTGTTGAAATGGTCTCAGACAATATCTCTCAATATGGATATGATATAGATGATTTTATTTCCGGACGTTTAACGTACAGTGATATAGTTCATCCAGAGGATCTTGAAAAGCTTGCAGAGCATACAGGACATCTGAAACTTGAATCTGGCAAATATCTGTTTACTGAATATCGCATATTGGATAGTTCAGGGAATTCGGTCTGGGTAAATGAGATATCTTTTATTGAACTGGATGAAAATGGAAATCCATCGCATTACAATGGGATTATATTTAACATCACAGATAGGTTATTAGCTGAACAGTCTCTTACAAAGGAACGTGAATATCTAAACAGCATAACTTCCAATCTTGGTGTGGGACTTTGCATAATTTCTCCTGATTACCGTACTATATGGATGAACAATTATCTGAAAAGCCTATATGGTGAGATTGAAGGCAAATTGTGCTACGTATCCTACAATAATAAATCAGAAATATGTGAGGATTGTGCAGTACGAGAGCTTATGGAAACTGGAAAAACGAAGGCGATATGCGAACAGAAAGGCGTCGACATAAATGGAAAAACGATATGGTCTCATATAGTAGCCATTCCTTTGTATGATAATGATGGAAATGTGGCATCTTATATGGAGATGGTAGTGCCTGTGACCGAAATGAAACTGGCAGAAATGCAAGTCAGGGAAGGGAAGGCACGTATTGAGAGTATTTTGAGGGCTACACCTGTGGGGATGGGTATTGTATCAAACCGAGTTTTTGAAGAGGTCAATAATCGACTTTGTGATATGCTGGGTTATTCTCAAGAGGACCTTGTCGGGAAAAGTACGCGGGTGATATATCCAAGTGATGAGGATTATGAATATGTAGGTCGTGAAAAATACGCCCAGATGTCTAAAATGGATTATGGTTCAGTTGAGACTCGTCTTCTCTGTAGTAACGGAACGGTAATTGATGTAATACTTAGCTCCAGTCCGATCTATTCGGAATATCTGTCAAAAGATATCACTTTCACTGTGCTGGATATTACTGAGCTGAAGAATACTCAGCGAGAACTCGAGAAATATGCGGCTGAGCTTGAGAAACTAAACCAGATCAAGAATCTTTTTTCCGATATCATTCGACATGATCTCTTAGGTCCGGCAGGAGTTGTGGGGGGCTATGCTGAAGTTTTGAAAGATATGGAGTCAGATATATCAAAGCTGGAGATCTTAGATATAATTGAAGAAAATAATGATAATATAGTAAGGCTTATTGAAACTGCGGCCAAATATGAGAAAATAAATTCTCTTGAAGAGATAGATTTTCATGACGACGATATCGTAGAAATATTTAAAGACGTAGTTGAAGATCTGAAACACGCAACAAAATCTAAGAACATGTTTGTAAATGTGCTTTCAGATGGGCCTTGTTGTTCTAAAGTAAATTCTATTATAAGTGAAGCATTTGTGAATCTTCTTTCTAATGCTATCAAATACAGTCCTGAAGATGAGATCATAGATATTGGCTTCAATGATGATGGTGCGTACTGGAAAGTCACTGTTACTGATCGTGGGGATGGCATCCCTGATGATGCCAAAAAATATGTGTTTGATCGCTTCAAGCGTGTTGATAAGAAAGGAGTAAAAGGAACTGGTCTTGGGCTTGCCATTGTTAAACGTATCATGGAGTTGCATGGTGGTGATTATGGTGTGATGGATAATCAGGAAGGTAAAGGCAGTGTGTTCTGGGTAACACTGAAAAAAATCTGAATGAAATAATTCACTCCAGTTGGGTGGATCATGAGCTGTCATTTGATGCGACCGTGTATCTATGGAATAATTATTTATATATAGTGTATATATGTTCATCTGGTGTACATAGCAGTGGAGATATTTACTGTTACATTTAAGGGTTAGAAATGATCGAGTCAATAGTTCTGGAAAACGCTCCCTATGGGGTCTTTGCTGTCGATAAAAACGACAATTTTATTTTATTCAATACTGCAATGGAATCAATTTCCGGCTTGGATGCAAGCGATGTGATTGGGAAGAACTTACTGCTTGATATTTCAAAAGATACTATTGATGGCGAAGGGAAATTCAGTGAAAAATTCAATCATGTGAAAAGTACTCTTAAAACTAAATGCTACGAAGAAATACCAATGATAAACCCTATGGGGAGCCTAAGTTATCAAACGATCACATTCGTTCCGATTCTTGACAAGAGTTGCGTTTACGATGGTATGATCCTCTATGTAGATGAGGTTAGTGATGAATTTAATCGGAAAAAGTCACTCTTTGACGATCTTCATAGGGCAAAAGAATTAGGCACGTTTTATAGTAAGAATGTGCCTGTTGTGGCATTCCGTTGGTCTGCTGAAAAAGGCAGACCTGTTGAAATGGTTTCAGATAACATATCTCAATATGGTTACAGTGTAGAAGATTTTACTTCAGAGTGTCTTTTACATGGTGATATTATTCATCCTGATGACCTTGAAGTAATAGCAAGTTGCACAAATGAACCTGAGTCTGAGTTTGGTAAATATCTGTTCAATGAGTATCGTATATTGGATAGTTCCGGTAATGCAGTCTGGGTAAATGAGATGTCTGTTCTTGAAATGAATGAAAATGGACATCCATCCCATTATAATGGAGTTCTTATTGATGTTAATGATAGGAAAATTGCAGAAATGGAACTTCTGGAAAGCAAGGCACGAATTGAGAGTATTTTAAAAGTCGCACCAGTTGGCCTATGTATAATTACCGGACATATATTTGAAGAAGTGAATGACAGTTTTTGTGATATGCTTGGATATTCCAGAGATGAAATAATAGGAAAAAGTACACGAGTGATATATCCAAGTAATGAGATATATGAGTACATAGGTGATGTAAAATATTCGCTGATATTGGATCATGGCATAGGAAAAGTGGAAAGCCAGCTACAGCGCAAAGATGGTAGCATCATTGATGTAATATTCAATTCCAGTCCTATATATCCCGAATTCATATCAAAAGGTGTGACATGCACTGTGCTTGATATAACTGATATGAAAAATGCTCAAAGGGATCTTGAAAAATATGCATCTGAACTCGAAAAACTGAACCAGATAAAAGATCTTTTTTCTGATATTATTCGACACGATCTTCTTAGTCCTGCAGGAATTGTAAAGGGATATGCAGAATTTTTAGAAGACATGGAGGGTGATAAAACTAAACTAAATATTCTGCATATGATCGAAGAAAGCAATGATCGGATAATAGACCTTATTGAAAGTGCCGCTAAATATGAGAATATAAATTCCCTTGAAGAGATCGATTATCAAGATGATGATATTGTAAGCATATTTCAAAGTGTTGTATCTGATCAAAAACTTGCAATAAGGTCCAGAGGAATGTTGGTAAACATTATTTCAGATGGTCCTTGTTTTTCACGAGTGAATTCTATTGTACGCGAGGTATTTGTGAATCTTCTTTCTAATGCTATAAAATATAGTCCTGATAATGAAGTTGTGGATATTCATTTCCAGGACGATGGGTCCCATTGGAAAATTACAGTTACTGACCGTGGGGAAGGTGTTTCTGACGAGTCTAAGGAATATGTATTTGAACGGTTCAAACGTGCCGATAAAAAAGGCATAAAAGGCACAGGTCTTGGACTTGCCATTGTCCGAAGTATTGTTGAACTACATGACGGTAAATATGGTGTAGCAGATAATCCAGAAGGAAAGGGCAGTATGTTCTGGATCACGCTAAAAAAAAGTTAAAATATGATTTTTCTGCTCAGTTTTAGAGTCCGTTCTTATCAGCAAATTTGACAAGAGCTTCTCCAAGTGCACGTACATATTTAGGATTTAGGTTGAAACGTCCTTTCTTTTGTCCACTTCTTTCTTTTGCAATCTCTACATATTCTTTTTCATATCTTTCACTTGATGTAAGGGTGATAGTCAGAAACCATCCTGCTCCCATTTTAATTTCGCCGTAATTCTCTCCAACTTCCATAACTATTTCATTTTCCGCCATGATATCACCAGTGATTGCTTTAATTATTGTAATTAATGTTATTGATCTGTTATTGTACAAGCTCTAAAGGTATGGATGTATTGTGCAAGGCTGTTGCTACAAGAGCACCTTTGATTCCGATCTTCTCTAACGTTTCAATGTCTTCAACATTACGAACACCACCACCAAGGAGTAGGTTGTGTTTTGAGATAGAAACGATTTTACTTAAGAATTGTGAATCCACGCCAGTTGATGCACCAACTCTGTCAAGATCCAGAATAATTATGTCTTTTAGTTCAAGCTCATTGAGCATTGTTACTATTTCAACAGGTTCTTCTGGCATTTCCGGATCTGTTGTGAGTATCTTTCCATTCTTCTTGTCGATACTGACGGTTATTCTTCCTGGGTACTTATTTGCCAACTCTTTAATGGTCTCCAATGATGCCGTTTCAGTACCAAGTATTGCGGTATGTACTATTTCCAGCACATCTTCGGCATCTTCTGGTTTCATGATTCCCGGATCTAACATAGTTTCTGCTCTGTCAGCAACTGCTGCTATTAGCTCAAAGTTTTTTTCTCGTTTGCCGATATTCTCAAGATTATTGAGGTCGGCTATGTACACTTCTCTTGGCTTAACAGTTTTAACTATGTCCTTTGCATCGGAACTATTACAAATGCGGCTGGAAAAATGGACTGGCTTGTATTCGCTTCTGTCCCCTCCCTGTGCATGTACTACTGTTCGATTGAAAATATCAAGAACGAAGATGATACGAAACATATATAATTGATACATCTGTCATGCTATAAAAAAGAGGTTAGTATCATGAAACTACTTATTAGTCCAATTAATCCTGAAGAGGCTATAGCAGCATATGAAGGCGGTGCTGACATAGTCGATGTCAAAAATCCAAAGGAAGGTTCACTCGGCGCAAATTTCCCATGGGTAATAAAGTCCGTAAAAGAATCGATCAATTCTGGAAAGCCAATCAGTGCAACCATCGGTGACTTTAACTTCAAGCCGGGTACCGCATCTCTTGCGGCGCTTGGTGCAGCAGTTGCAGGCGCAGATTACATCAAGGTCGGTTTGTATGATGTGCAAACCGAAGAACAGGCCCTGGAAATGCTCACTAATATCACAAAAGCAGTAAAGGACTTCGACCCTGAGAAAAAGGTAGTAGCATCAGGTTACTCCGATTACGAGCGTATCAATTCCATAAATCCTCAGCTACTTCCTGCAGTTGGTCTAATGGCTGGCGTTGACGTGGTTATGGTCGATACTGGAATCAAAGACGGCCGCTCAACTTTTGAATTCATGGATGAGGAAGCACTCTCTATTTTCACAGCTGCTATTCGTGATCTAGGTCTGCTCTCAGCAATTGCCGGATCACTCATTTTTGACGACATCCCGGCGCTCAAGCGCATCCAGCCTGACATCATAGGTGTCCGTGGTATGGTGTGTGGTGGAGACCGTAATGACGGTATCAAGGCAGAACTTGTTGAGAAGTTGAAGAACGAGATGTAACTTCAGTTACGTCTTATTTTGAATTCTGTTTTTTTATATTTTTATTTTTGACACTCTCTTTGCGCTTCAGCCTTGCTATTGTTGCGGTATAGGCGGCTGATAGGTTGCAACTGCATGGACTGCGATTTATGCCTGAGGCAGAACAGGGGCATTTTACAAATGCCCGAGTAAATCCTTCCGATTAGTTAATGTAATAGGAAATAATCTTCCTTCACCGATTATACATCACGAAAAAACAGATTTTGCTTAAAAAGAAAAACAGGTTTATATGAATTATTGTTGGAATCATTTCATTTACTTGGTGAAATGGGTGAGATTGCTGAGTTACCAGAGTATTCTAAATGACTAAAAATCAACTTATGAATATATTTATTTATTCAAAGTTTCACGGTTTGTTTTTAATTCAAATACTATAAAGCAAACTGTTCAGCATTTGTTCTAATTTGTATTTTTGATGTAACTATGTTTCTGGTGTACTTATGTACAACGTATGATTATGTGTATACATTAGTAAAATATGTACAATTATACTAAATTATATTATGTAATGTCAGCAAAATAACAGTGGTAATGTATATATTTAGTATAGTTTGGTGAAATTATGGGAATGGCACAAAGAAACAATATTCCAATTTTCGTATCATTTTTAGTTGTTAACACCATATTTGTAGGAATAGTAGGCGCTATGATTAATGATGATACTTCTGGTGTAGGAAACGAACAAGATGTATTAGCTAGTTTTTTGTTAAAAATTGGAGACAAAGACAAAGAACTTCTGTTTAAGTATGTTGAAGAATCTAACCTATCCGAAACGGATAAAATAGATTTGAATAATAAAATGCAGGATGCTTGGAACAGATATCCTGACAATACTGAGAAAGACTACCTTGCAGCTAATAAAGCACTAGGTATTATGGTAAATACTGTTGAAAAAGAAAGAGAAATACAGAGGCAAAAGGGGATTAGAAAATCATGAGTTCATTTTAAGTTTGCACAATGTGAGTACATCCACCTATAGTGTAAAAGAAGATAAAGGCCTAATAGAAATAAAAGGTAAATCTCCAGTATTGTCATCTGATGAGCAAAAAAAGAATTGTTATTCTAACCTGCATACGGTGGATAAGGCACTTCACGAAGATATGAAGCAGTATCTTTACCCCAATGGACCAGTAATAAGATATGGCTGGAATATCGAAGGTTACTATACTGTAGTTTTTTATGAAAATATGGAAATTAGTCAATCGCAAATAAATGAGATTTATGATTTAATTAGCGAAACGGCAATTAAAACATCAGCTGATGGTGTTACAGTTGCATTTCTAAAAGATGACTTTTCCAAGGAAGAGGTTTACGCTGGTTATGATAATAAAGAACGACCGGTCATAGGGGCAATAAAGATTTCTGCTTTTAAGAATTTAAGTGTAAAATCTGCCACACTAGGTTTTCCTGTAAAAGATACCAATGACAATAAAGGGTACGTAACAGCTAAACATTTTGCTAGTATTTTGGGTTTATATATATATCAACCAAGCATTTCAGTATTAAATAAAATCGGAGAAGTAGACTCATTAGGAGGGTCTAATGCAGATGCTTCTTTTATTGAATATAATGATGTAAGTCCCGAGATTCATGTAGGGCATGGTATAACCGTAGATCTCGAAGACTATATCGCATGTACTCCTACGAGTTCGTGGATCAATAAAGATGTCCGTATGTCTGGGACAAACACTGGCCCGGTTACCGGATATATAGATGGTATAAATCATATCTCTACTGTCAATGGAAATACATATTATAATCAAGTGACTGCAACTTACGATAGCCAAAATGGGGATAGTGGTGCACCAGTATATTGTTTCGTAGATTCTGAACTAAGAATAATAGGAATACATAAAGGCAGTACAAGCACTCATGCAATATTTTCAGCTCTTAAGTATATTTATCAAGATTTAGATGTACTTCCAATCAAAAAAGTAGATTATCCAAAAGGAGATTCCAACAATGATGGAGTTGTAGATTTCATTGATTTTGTCGATTTTGCAGCTACTTATAATCAGAACGCTTTTGCTATTCCGTTTGACTCAACTTTTGACTTTAATGACGATGGAGTGGTTGACTTCATTGATCATGTAGAATTTGCAGGGTTGTATCAAAGTTGAAAATTCAAAGATTGTAGATGGCAAAGTCATCTACATTTTTATTGTTTATCTTAGTAATGAGAGTAGGGGGTAATAATATATATGAAACACAGACTTAATGTTGTATTGCTGACATTGATTCTTTTAATAGTAACTACAGCCACTGTTCAAGCTTCTTCTGAGGAAACAGAATATGAGTATTACTTTGGCATGTACACTCTGAATGAGAATACGATTGAAAAATATGGACGTCTTCCATCACTTGAAACAGAAGATCAAATGGAGGATTGGCAGACAGAGTTAGAGATGTTCAGCGATGCGGTAAAAGATGATCTCGCAGCTCAGTATATGTACCCTAACGGTGAAGTATTCACATGTGGCAGCAATTCTGATGGATATTTTGTAGTGCTGTTCCGGAATGACAGCATTGAAAAACAGCATCTGGATGAAATATACTCATTCCTAGAAAATGCTGCTGAAGATATGAACATACAAAATATTCCTGTTGAATTTGGGTATGGTCTTTACATTCAGAATTTGAGTGGTATAACCTTAACAGAAGAATACATGAAAAGTGGAGACCACGTACGTAGAGAATATCGTTTTTATCGTCGTAACGACACTCTAGCATCTTATGGTGAAGCGCCTGAATTTGATAATTTAGAAGAATGGGGTGATTGGTATAACGAATTGGGTGTTATTACTAACGAAGCTGGTGAAGCAATCTTCGAAGATAATGAAATATCCCAAACAAATTGGATAACTGGACTAGGTCCAGCTGTTCCAGGGGAAATTGATATTGGCATTTATAGGAATCTGACCAACGAAGAAAAAATGTTAATCATCCCTCAAATATATGATATATTTGAGATGGAAGGAAATAAGAGAAATATAACAAATATTCCAGTTATTTTTTATGATGCAGATTATGAGATAGAAGATAATGAGATAGAAGATAATGAGATAGAAGATAATCCCATTCCAGGCTTTTCAGCTTTGAATCTGCTAGCTGTTATATCACTTGTATTGACATTACTTTTGGTTAACAGACGGTAGATTCCTTTTATCGTCATAATTCTCCTTTCTTTTTTGCTTCTATTGTTTTACTTCGTTTATTATGGGTTATAGATGGGGTATAAACTGCTTTTCACATTTTCGACAAATCCCTGATTATTTGATTCCTATAAATTTCGAATCTGCGACCAAAAACCCCAAAGCGTTAAATCATAGTTCGACTGAATATATTGTTAATGATGACCATAGATACCGTAATTGCAGGAAAGCCTGAGGTGACAAAATTTGACTGAAGAGATTACCGTAACTGTTGGCCAGGCGTATCCTCGTGATGCGGGAAGGTGTATTGCCAGACTTGATAAGGATTTCATGGAAAAAATATGTGTCATCAGCGGTGATATTGTTGAAATAAAGGGCAAAGGCAAGGAAAAGTGCTATGCCATTGTCTGGCCGGGTTATCTTGACGATTCAGGAAAAGATGTGATAAGGATCGATGGGAACCTCAGGAACAATGCAAAAGTGAGCATTGATGATAAGGTGACTGCGAGGAAAGTATCGGTTCAGGAAGCAGAAAGAATTGTACTTGCACCAACAAGGGAAACCACTCTTGTCGGAGGCTCACGTTTCATACTTCGAATATTGGAAGGCCGTCCGGTTTCCAAGGGTCAGAATGTTCGTGTGGAAACCGTTAATAATCCCATATCTTTTGCAGTTATGTCTACCAGTCCACAGGGGCCTGTTATTGTTACGCGGAACACTCAGATACAGCTTCGTGAAAGTGCTGTGACCCAGGATGGGGAGACCGGGCATATAACATACGAGGATATTGGTGGCCTTAAACGGGAACTGGGCCTTGTAAGGGAGATGATAGAACTCCCTCTAAAGCACCCTGAGCTCTTCCAGAAACTGGCTGTTGACCCTCCAAAAGGTGTTTTACTTTATGGCCCTCCCGGCACTGGTAAGACTATGATCGCAAGGGCGGTTGCAAGTGAAAGCGATGCTAATTTCATTTCTGTCAGCGGTCCCGAAATTGTATCCAAATATTATGGTGAAAGTGAGCAGAAGATACGGGAGATATTCGAGGAAGCAGAAAAGAATTCACCCTCTATTATTTTCATAGATGAAATTGATTCCATCGCACCAAAGCGTGATGAAGTTGTAGGTGAGATGGAACGCAGGATAGTTGCACAGATGCTATCCCTTATGGACGGTCTGGCTTCAAGGGGCAAAGTCGTTGTTATAGCTGCAACGAACCGACCCAATTCCATTGATGAAGCTTTGCGCCGTGGCGGGCGTTTTGACAGGGAAATAGAGGTTGGGATTCCTGATTGTGAGGGCAGGCTGCAAATTCTTTACGTTCATACAAGGGGAATGCCTCTGGAAAAAGATCTCGATCTTCAGGAAATTGCCAACGTAACTCATGGTTTTGTTGGAGCAGATCTCTCATCCTTGTGTAAAGAAGCTGCAATGCATGCTCTGCGCAGAAGGCTTCCAGAGCTTAAGATGGATGATGTTGATGATGAAATTCCTCCGGAGTTCATGGATAAACTGGAGGTTACTCGTAAAGATTTCGATGATGCTTTAAAGAATATAGAACCTTCTGCAATGCGCGAGGTATTTGTGGAAGTTCCCCGGGTAAAATGGGATGATATAGGCGGTCTTGATTCTGCAAAACAGGAACTCATCGAAGCTGTAGAGTGGCCTTTGAAATTCCCCGAGATATTTGAGGCTGTGAATACAAAAGCTCCTCGCGGTATAATGTTATTTGGTCCACCGGGAACTGGGAAAACCATGCTTGTAAAAGCAGTTGCAACGGAAAGCGACGCCAATTTCATTAGCATAAAAGGTCCGGAACTTTTGAGCCGTTATGTGGGAGAATCCGAACGTGCTGTACGTGAGACATTTCGTAAGGCAAAACAGGCAGCTCCAACTGTTATATTCTTTGACGAGATCGATTCAATGGCATCAGAGAGAGGTTCCAGTGTAGATGCACATGCTACAGAGCGTGTTGTAAGCCAGATACTTACAGAGATCGATGGTGTTGAGGAGCTCAAGGATGTTGTAATAATTGCGGCCACTAACCGTCCTGATATTGTGGATCCGGCTCTGCTTCGACCAGGACGCTTTGACCGTCTGATCTATGTACGCTTTCCTGATAAGGAAAGTAGGGAAATGATATTCTATATCCATGCTAATGGCAAACCTCTGGCCGATGATGTGAATATTCATGAGCTTGCTGAGGTTACTGAAGGATATGTTGGTGCAGATATTGAATCTATATGTCGCGAAGCCTCAATGCTGGCGCTACGTGAGATAATAACTCCAGGAATTGACAGAAAAGAAGCCCTGGAAAAAGCATCTGCCATTAAAGTGACAATGGATCATTTCCGTAAAGCTATAAAAAGAGTAAAACCAACCACATCTCATACTGCTATGACATTTTACGAACAGTCGGCAGAGGCATTTGCAAGATATGCAGCTAACGAGGATGGGCGTGTGTCTGATGCGGATGAGAGGGCGTATCAGTAATGCTTCATTTACCTCTTTTTTACTAATTCCAAAACTAGCAAAAATACTTTAACTCAAAGCTTCTCATTATAGATTATACTTCTAAATGGGTAATCACATGCTAAGACAGCGTTTTGTTCTGGATACTACCGCACTGACAGATATGCAAATGAGGGATTCACTTGAAGCTGAAAGTATATGCGATGGTATGAAAGGACTTTTGGAGCTTGTGGCTTCTGTGAGGCTCCAGCTTGGGATCAGTTGTTACGTGCCATTTCCTTCAGTATATGACGAACTTCATGAATTTGCAAATAACAACAAATGTGACAGTGAAGTTGTTGCAAAGATCGATACCTGGCTTGTGAAGAAAGCCCCTGACAGGTACGATGTTCAAATTCCGTCAAAGGTTTTCCATGAATATGTATCTCACATGCGTGAACGCATAAACAAGGGTATGGTGATCGCCGAGGATACCATCTGGAATGCATCGACAGAATGTTTACTCACCACAACCAAAGCTGAGCAGAAGAAGGATATCGATGCAGATATTGAGAGGCGTGTTATCGGTGGGCATATTGGCAAATTCAGGAACAAATATCGTGCTGCACTGCGTTATGGGATACTCGATAGTGCACCGGATATCGATGTCCTGATCCTTGCAAAGGAACTGGATGCTGCAGTTGTTGCAGGTGATTTTGGAATTCAGAAATGGGCTGAAGAATTAGGTGTGAGATTTGTTCCGGCAAGCACATTCCCGATGATGCTGCAAGAATATCTGGAACATTCATCCAGAGCAAATATGGTATCTGAGAGTGATAATGATAGTTGAGAAGTTGATAATGTATTACTGATATCAATTAGATTATGCCCCTGCAATAAACGATACCAGTGCAAACAACATTGCCAGCTTGAACATTTTTGATGATCGTGCAGGGTTATTCTTGCTGAGTATCTCATAAATCGCTACTGCAATGAGAATATCTGCAATAGCTATGATGAACATATATCTGATACTCATCAATGACTGAATATATGGCAATGGACTGGCTATCAATGCTATTAGGCCAATTAATGATGCAATGTAAGCAGACCTTTTAGCTCCAATTATTATGGGTAAAGTGTGTGCTCCATCTTCTTTATCGCCTTGGATGTCCTCAATATCCTTCACTAGCTCACGGGCTACTGTGGCAAGAGTCGCCAGCAGGAAAAGTATGATGACAGCTTCTATTCCGCCATACTCAAAGAATACTGCTCCGCCAAAAAGAAAAGTCGAGCCTGTGAGGTATCCAACTGCAATATTTCCAAAAAGGGCAGTTCGCTTTAGTGTGCTGGCATAGTATATCAGCAAAAGTGAATTTACAAATGCGATAGCTCCGCAGGCAAAGTTGATCGTTGCTGCCAGCAGAGTGCCTGTAGCGAAAAGTACCAATGAAAAATAAAGTGCCGTAGACAATCCAACTTTAGCAGAGGGAATTGGTCTCTCTGGCTTGTTCACTTTATCGATGTCAACATCAAAATAGTCATTAATGGCATTTCCTGCTCCTGTTATCAGGAACACAACAAGAAATACTTTGATGGCATCATGAATTGGGAATAATATCATGTAAGAACTGTAGGTGGGAATATTTGCTACAACTATATTATATGCTATGAATACTCCCACAATGGCGGCAATGCCTGCCATGGCACAGTTACCGGATCGCATCAATTTAAGATATGGATTTATGGATGCCAAGGAAATTACCTATTGCGTTTGATCTTCATCATTCTGTCAAGAGAATCTTTGGATTTTGCCCTGACATTTTCAGGGACAGTAATCTGATATTGATTCAATTCAAGGGACTGAAGCAATGTATGAAGGTTGATAGCTTTCATTTCAGGACAGACTGCAAACTCTGATGAAATGTAAAATGATTTTTCAGGATTTTCTTTTCTGAGCCTGTGCAACATTCCATTTTCAGTAGCAATTATGAATTCCTTACTATCGGATTCCTTTGCATAGTTGAGCATTCCAGTCGTGCTTAATACCTTCTCTGAAATGTCCAGTACTTCTCTACGACATTCGGGGTGTGCAATAACTTCTGCATTTGGATGCGCTTCTTTTGCTTTGATAATATCTTCAGGAAGGATCTGGTTATGAGTTGGGCAGTATCCATTCCATGGAATTATTTTCTTTGTGGTGAACCGGGATACATAATCAGCCAGATTTTTATCAGGTACAAATAGTATTTCGTCCTCTTCAAGTGAGTTTACAACTTCTACTGCATTTGCAGATGTGCAGCAAATATCACTTTCAGCCTTAACTTCAGCAGTAGAATTCACATAACAGACAACGGCTGCCTTTGGATATTTTTTCTTCTCTTCACGCAGAGCATCAGCAGTTACCATGGAAGCCATAGGACAGCCTGCATGTATTTCCGGTAACAGTACTTTTTTTTCCGGGCTTAGTATGGCTGCACTCTCTGCCATGAAATGTACACCACAAAATACAATTATATCTGCTTCTTGGTCAATTGCCTGCTGGCTAAGTCCCAGGGAATCTCCGGTAAAATCTGCAATATCCTGTATTTCGCCTCTTTCATAATTGTGTGCGAGAACTACTGCATTGCGCTTTGTTTTCAGATAATTGATCTTATCGATAATGATTTGGATATTGTCCATAGAATCACTACTACTATTGTCCGGTACCTTATAGTTGTATGCCCTGGCACGTGAATATAGGTAAAAATCTCTTTGAATATCTCTGTAAAAAGTCAGATCAAAATAACACTCTATTTATGTGCACATCATGTTCCTACCTGAAAAGGATCTGTGATCTTTTTCAAGGTGGCTATCGCTGATAGTGGTGCCAGAAAACTGCTTCTTGGATTTGTTGGCGACGGAACATTTTCAACTTTGCTGTTAAACTCCCCAAAGGCTCCCTTTACATTTATCTCATGGATATTGCGGGTAAGCTCAGGATTTGCAATAATTCTAACATTTGTCTTTTCAAAACCAATTCCTGCAATGCTTAGGGTTGCTGCAACATTTACATTTGCCGGGAATAGCTTTACGGCTTCACTTGCAGATCCTTCAAAGAGTAGAGTTTTGTTTTTTATGTTGTCAATATCGATATCATTCTGAACAATATAGGGTGCACCTGCAAGTCCTGACGGTGGTTTTTCCGTAGTAAGGGTAACTGAGTATATTTCTTCAACGGATGCAGATCTGATGCCATCGAGTCCAACAATGGCACCGGATGGGAGGTAAACCTTACAGTCATTTTCCTTTGCTATATCTCTGATCTCGTTGTATAATTCATGATCTGCAAATGCGCCAACGCTCATTATCATAACATCACATTTAGCTCTGAGGGCTGCAGGTATTATTTCAGATACGGCTTGTTGTGATGCACATTCCACAAGCAGATCAATATGTTCGAACATTTTGGCAGGTTCCATTAATTCAGGCTGAAGGTGTTCCAATGATGTTTCCATGTTTTTGACATGTTCTTTATGCCTGTCGTATATAGCACGAACATGAGCATCTATGGTACCTTCATCTACTGCTTTGCAGATACTTACTCCAATGGTTCCACAGCCAATTATTCCAATATTCAACATTTTTTATTCCCGGAAATTGTGCAATTATTTTTATTAGGTCAATAATTCAGGTTACTGTTTATTAATTGATTAAGTAGGTTTTGCTTAATACTTTAAAAGCATATAAATCTCTTGAAATTCAATTAGTAGCACGACAAGGTGAAAGGATGTTTATAGGTGATATTGAACGGTTTTTGAAAGAAGACCTTGGTTATAATGATATTTCATGCCATTTAGTTCCTGATGAGGAATCAGATGCCATTATTTTTGCAAAAGAGGACTGTGTGCTTGCAGGCATCAGTATTGCCAGTTCAATTTTTGCTTATCTTGGTATCAATGCCAATGCAAAATTTGAGGATGGTTCTTCAATAAAAAAGGGGAATGTGATATTTGATCTAAATGGTAGTCCAGTATCTATTCTTCAGGCCGAACGTCTGGTCCTTAATTTCCTTGGTCACCTTAGCGGGATTGCAACAGTGACTCGAAAATGTGTGAACCTTGTTGAAAAACACTCTTCTGTCACGAGGGTTGCATGCACAAGAAAGACAACACCTGGGATACGCGAACATGAAAAGATGGCTGTCATTGCAGGTGGAGGAGACTCTCACAGGTTCAATCTATCTGATTCGATCATGATAAAGGACAATCATGTGAAAATGATCGGGGTTGAAGCTGCAATTGCTTCTGCAAAGAAGAAAGCAAGCTTTACTCAGAAGATCGAAGTTGAGGTCGAGTCACTCGAAGATGCACTTTTAGCGGCAGAAAATGGGGCTGACATCATAATGCTGGATAATATGGCACCTGGCACTATTATAGGTACTGTATCTTCTTTAAGGAATGCCTCCATCTCTGAACATATATTGATAGAGGCATCAGGTGGAATAAATGAAAATAATCTTGAAGACTATGCAAATACCGGTGTTGATGTGATATCAATGGGTTAGCTCATACACAGTTCATCATGGATAGATCTTAGTCTGGAATTTCTGATATGACCATGGCTTCACATCATAAATATTTCGTTTGCTCATAATCATAAGGTTTATATTAAACTCCGCATATTGTACCAAGAAAAGCAAACCTACATCTTATAAGATGTAATCTTAAATTTTTGAGGTATCATGTTCCGCAATAGAAAAATGTTAATTATCATGTCCTTTATCCTTCTTTTTTCATTACTATCTATTGGAAGTGCTTCTGGTAAGATATTGTTCAACAGTACTATTCAGCAAGGTGACGGATACCAGATAAATAATTATGTGATCGATGTCACCGAAGTATTCACAAGCCAGGATGCAGTCACACTCAGAATATACAAGGGCGAAAGTGATAACGATGATTACGTATATGATCCGTTCTTGTCGGTGGATAGTTCTTACGAATTTGATATAGAGGATGAAGACGTTGAAATAACTTTGATAGATGTCTATTCAGGGGTAGTTCCTCAAGTGAAATTGCTCATTACTGTTAGTGACGATGATTTCATCAACAGTAAAACAGAAGGTATTGTTGATGGTGGACACAGTGAAGCAGTTTTCTCCGGTACGCCTGTGCTTAAGATAAGCAAGAGCGTTGATAAGAACACGGTTGGTGTAGGAGATATTGTGCGTGTGACCGTGACAGTTGAGAACACCGGGGATGACGATGCGGAAGATGTTATTTTTTCAGATCCTTTCCAGCCAAAATTCATACTGATCGACGATATACTTGGCACACCTGGAAGAATGGATATAGCTTCGGATGATCCGACCAAGAAGGTCTATCTTTATGACCTGAAAGCTACAGAAGCCGGTACATTTTCACTGAGTCCGGCAACTGCATCATTTAGTAACTCTGTAGGTGAGTCCTTCCCACAGGCTTCATCCAACAGTCCTACAGTGCTAGTTGAAGCCAGTAAAGACCTGGTTACTGCAGATCTCGATGTCGATCTGGAATTTGATAGTTACACTGTAAACCGAAAAGATGAAATTGAAGCCACTGTTCGCATAAAGAACCTGGGTAGTGCTTCTGCCAATGCGGTTAATATTGGAATACTCATTCCGGAAGGCCTGGAATATGCTGGTGGAGATTCTGTAATTGAGGTAATTTCCGGTGAACCTACTATCTACTTGGATTCATTTGGTGCTCAGCAGGAAAAGGAAATAAATTTCAAGCTCAAAGTAATGGAAATCGGAACTTACACAATTAAAACGGAAAGTTCATATTTATTTGATGACGGGGTCAATACTCAAAAGCAGGAAGTAAGCTCTGATTCTGTTTCAAATGCTATCTATGTGGCAGAAGGGGAATATGATTATCTCTTTGAACAACCAATATATGTGTACCTTATACCTTTGATCATAATCGGTGCTGTGGCAGGATGGATCATCCACAGGCATAAGCAATATAAATTCTAAGTGGATACGCACTACTTTAAAGTAATATTAACGTCAATCATTATCATATTAGATTTATATTATTAATGGGAGGAAATCTCTTGCTTAACATACTCATCATAGGGAACGGGCAATGCGGAAATCGCATATTGGATGCGATAAACAGGGAATCCTTTGGTAAAAAGAGCCGCTTTGCCAAGTTCTATTCACAACAAAAATACAAGAGCAATGTACAGACCATTGCTATTAATACTGCCATCAATGACCTTAAGGAAATGAGTTTCACCAAGGCAAAGGATAGAATTCATATTCCTCATTTACATGGTGTTGGAGCCAACAGGAATGTCGGCAAAAATGTCTTTGAAGAGAACAAGTCTCACATAATGAGGCAGATACAGGAAAGAGGCGATTTCGATGTTTGCTTTGTACTGACTTCTGCATCCGGTGGTACAGGCTCTTCATTTAGTCCTATGCTCATAAAAGAACTTAAGGAAAAAGGAGATTATCCTGTTTATGCTGTCGTGGTCCTTCCGTTCAGGGAAGAAGGCACGCTGTATCTTCAAAATGCTGCATTCTGCCTCAGGGATATACGTGAGAGTGGAGTAGATGGTATTATCCTTGCTGACAATCAGTTCCTTAAACAGATGGGTGGTAATGTAGAATCTGCATACAATGGCATCAACGACATGATAGCCAGACGTCTTCTCTTCCTGCTTGATGCATTGGATAGTGAGATGATGATGGTAACTGACCTTGGTGATTTCAAGACCGTCATGAGTGGTGGGGCTGGAATTGCTACTATTGGTTTTTATGAAGCTGACACGGGTATGCCTGTGAAGAATGCAATACGTGAAGCTCTTTCTCCATCAGGTCTTTTGTTCTCAACTGATGTTTACAAGGAAGCAAGCAGGTCCATGGTAATTATCAGAGGCGACAGGGAATCCCTGAGCATTGATGAGATATCAGAGGAAGTTGAAAAACTTTCAAGCTCTGTAGGCCATGTTTTCAAAGGTATTGTTGTTAGAAAGGATGAACATCCTCAGGTTCTGGCAGTGCTGACTCTTGAATCTGCATCTGAGCTTGAGAATCTTTATGCAATTGCAGTTGATGCAATTAATTATGAGCGTCAAAAGAAGGAACGTGTTGAAACCCAAAAGGACGTTGACCGTGCTTTCTCACAAATAGATGGTTTGGACCCTTCTTACTGATATATTTCTTGAATGTGCTGATTAGCAGCATGTTCTTTCTATTCTTTTTCTTGTTTCCTCTTTATTTTCTTGATCATTTTTAGTTCTAGTTTTGAAAATAGGCTTGCACAGGTGTAAAATCAAATACATTGAAATAGAGTTAGCTCAAATTTAATATGAAAAAGGGTGTGTTATGGTAGGTAGTTCCAATATAATTGAGATAAGGAACCTTTCTAAGATATATGGTGATGGGGTGGAGGTACGCGCCCTTGATGATGTGAATGTTGATATCAGAAAAGGTGAATTTCTTTCTATAATTGGCCCATCCGGGTCCGGGAAAAGTACTTTGCTGCATATGGTCGGTATACTGGATACTCCCAGTTCGGGCACTATCACCATCGATGGCCGTGTAGTTACTGACATGTCTGAAAAAGAGCGTTCAAAGACAAGAAATGAAATGCTCGGTTTTATTTTTCAATATCATCATTTAATGCCTGACTTCTCTGCATTGGAAAATGTCATGATACCCTTGCTTATCAGTGGAATGAGTAGATCTAAAGCAAAAGCGGATGCATCTAAATTGCTGGAGGAGGTTGGTCTTGGAGATCGCATGGATCATCGCCCAAATCAGCTTTCAGGTGGTCAGGCCCAAAGAGTTGCTATAGCCCGTGCTCTTGTGAACCATCCCAGCATTGTGATAGGTGACGAACCTACTGGCAATCTTGATTCCAAATCAAGTGATATGATATATGAACTTCTTAGAAAGCTCAATCATGATCGACAGCAGACTTTTATTCTTGTAACCCATGACGACCAGATGGCGAAGAAAACCGACAGGATCATCCGGATTATTGATGGTAAGATCGCCAATGATGAATGACCGGTGAAATAATGGAATATGCAAAAGGATCTATTGGCAGGGTATTTACAGTTCGTATGGAACATGGGGATGACATCCTCCATGAGTTGGAAGGATTGGCAAAAAAAGAAAACATAGATTATGCAATGTTTGTTTTGTTAGGTGCTATAAAAGAAGCTGATCTTGTTGTCGGTCCCAAGGAAAACATGGTGCCACCTGATCCTCAATGGGATAAATTAAGGGATGTCAATGAAGTAATTGGTGTTGGTAACATCTTTTTAGAGAATGGAAGTCCAAAGATCCACCTTCATTCAGCGGCAGGAAGAGGAGATGAGTCCAGAGTAGGATGTTTGCGCAATGCAAGCTCGGTCTTCATGGTGGTGGAAATATTCATTATGGAAATAGACGGGATCAATGCCAGCAGGCAATTTGATGAAAGTAAAGGTTTTGCACCGATCACGTTTATTTAGAGCCAAATATGTTGCAGGTTAATGACACTTATCTGCTCAAATCTTTTAATTGTGCAAGTGCCTGGGATATTTCCTTCTCTTTTTTAAGAGCATCAGTTTCCAGAGTTTCAATGATCTTGTCAAAAGGCACAATCATTTTGTAATACTTGAGAGGTCTTCCTTTCTCGTTGTTCTTTTTTTCATTGCGCTCTTCTATCCATTCCATCTCTTTTAGGGGGCGCATCGCTATGCTAACTTCGGGCTGGCGGAGGCCAGATGCTTGTTCTATGTTTTGTGATGTTAGTTCTTTTCCACAAACAAGGCAGGCAATACATACAGCTTCAGTTCTTGGTACATGGAGTCCTTGCAATAATTCTATGATCTCATGCCCTTTTCCTTCCAATAAATTAGTATCAGAGACTTTCATTTATGTACTATAATACTTTTAAGTTTATATAATTTATGTGAATATATTTTGTTTTGTTTTTAACAATATCTTCCTTTTACCAGATGCTAGACGGTAGTAATATATACGGTAGCTGCAAAGTAGATATATAATTCAACAGGTGGGTCAGATGCCGTATATCAACAATGAGAGTAAATTCAAAGTAGAAAGAATTCATGCACGTGAGATTCTTGATTCCAGGGGAAATCCTACAGTAGAGGTCGATGTATATACCGGCTCTGGATTTGGAAGAGCAAGTGTTCCGTCCGGTGCTTCGACAGGTTCACATGAAGCTATCGAATTGCGTGACAATGAAGACCGTTACCGAGGAAAAGGTGTTCTTGATGCTGTTGACAATGTAAGCACAGTAATCGAGAGTGAGTTGCTCGGTATGGATGTAAGGAATCAGCGCGAGATCGATGGTATGATGCTCGCTCTTGATGGAACTGACAACAAGATGGAGTTAGGTGCTAATGCTATTCTGGGTGTTTCCATGGCAGTAGCAAAGGCAGCAGCAGATTCCCTCAATGTTCCATTGTATCGTTATCTTGGAGGAGTCAATGCATACACACTTCCAGTACCTACAATGAATGTGCTCAACGGTGGACAACATGCCGGAAATGACCTTTCAATTCAGGAATTCATGATCCAGCCAAAAGGTGCTGACACATATATCGAAGCACTTCGCATGGGCTCTGAAACATATCATGCTCTTGGAAAGGTACTCGAATCCAAATATGGTGCAGGTTCAACAAATGTTGGATACGAGGGTGGCTATGCTCCTAACATTGAAATGACACATGACGCTCTTGATATGCTTGTAACAGCTATCGAGGAAGCAGGTTACTCCGAATCTGAGATCGGAATCGGTCTGGACTGTGCAGCATCCGAGTTCTTTGATGGTAAGGAATACTCCATTGACGGTAAGATGCTAAAGCCAGGAGAACTCATTGAATATTACCTTGAGCTTATTGAGACCTATCCAATTCTTTCCATTGAAGATCCATTCCAGGAAGAATCCTATGAGGACTTCGCAACTCTTACATCCGAAGCATGGGACTCCATAATCGTAGGTGATGACCTCTTTGTGACCAATGTGGAACGTCTTTCAAAAGGTATTGAGATGGGTGCAGCAAATTCACTCTTGCTCAAGGTAAATCAGATAGGTTCAATATCAGAAGCCTTTGACGCAGCGAACATGGCAAGCCGTAATGGTTACAGTGTAATTGTCAGTCACCGCTCCGCAGAGACCGAAGATACTACAATTGCAGACATATCAGTTGCTATCGGTGCAGAATTAATAAAGACCGGAGCACCTGCAAGAAGTGAAAGAACTGCAAAATACAACCAGCTCCTCAGAATTGAAGAGGATCTTGGTGAAGCTGCACGTTACATGCAGCTTTAAACCCTTTTTATATTTTATTTTTGAATTTATTTCGAACCTATTTTCAATTTCATTTTTAGTCTGAAATTATTCGTTCAGTCTTCCTTATATGGAACTGTCAGGCTTGCCTGTGGCATTATTATCGCATAAGGTTCCTTACCTTCGTTCTTTACTCGGGTGAGTGCCATGTCAAATGCTTCCTGGATATTCTCACATGGTTCAAGTTTCGCCATTTTGACAGTTTTGTCATCAAGGTCCGAGACAGCTAACATTTCAGCATTCATGCCTATCTGTGCCATCTTGGCAGCCTTATGATATCCCAACTTGTATCCTTTATCTATCTTGCACATGACATCTTCACATGTTTTAGCGGAACAAAGCAGGTCAAGGAAAGTATCTTCTCCGACTCCATCCCTACATTTGGATACAAGTATGATGCTTCCTCCTTCTTCCAGTGCCAGTCTTCCATTTTCAAGCGCTTTCTGTGACTGATAAAGGTCAATATCCATTGGATATGGAGCAACAGCAACAACAATATTTCCTTTTTTAGCGAATTTAGCACAGAATACTTCGTTGGCTTTTTCTACAGCAACATCAAAGGATTTGAGCAAGTCTCCTGCGGTCATGGCGTATAATCCATGGTCTGCAGTGAGTACGGTTTGTATAGAAAATACATTTAGCTCCTTGAGTACATGCATGGCATCATCCATGTCATCAGCAACTGGATTTCCTTTTAATGCAAGGGCTTTTGCAGTATCTGAAAGTGCATGCTTGTGATTCATCTCAATAGTTTTGTAGGATGCAACACCTGGGAGGAATGCCTTTCTTCCGCCAGTGTATCCTGCAAAGTAATGTGGCTCCACACTACCAATTACTATGATATTTCCTATCTCATTTACCATCTTGTTGAGGTACATCTCGGTCCCATTGCTTGACACTCCCAGATATTCCATGTCTTCATCTTTGCGTGCATCATGAACAAATATCTGGTCTTTGAACTCATCATATATCTTGCCAAAAATATACCTGAACTCATCTTCTGTCGGTCCTCGATGTGCCCCGGTGGCAACAAGGAATTTCACATCATTGTGGCTTTTTAGTAAATCATACATCTCTTCCAGAACCTTTGCAGTAGGTGTTGGTCTTGTGGCATCGTTGACAAGGACAAGTAATTTGTCGCTTTTCTTCATGAACTGATCAAGTGGTTCCATTGCAACAGGTTTGTCTAGAGCTTCTTCTATTATTTTTGATAGATCATCAACCTCTACTTCATTAGGAGTAATTATTTCGTGGGGGATGTCTATCTTCAGTTCAACGTGTTCTTTTCCATAAGGTATTGGTATTATAATTTTAATCACTCCTGCGATTCAGATGCTGTGAATAATCAAATTCATAGATGGAAATTTGTGCTTATAGCATTTTGCTTCCTTAATTGAATATCACAAATATCTTACCGAATCTGGCAAAATGGTAAAGACTTTATGCTAATATATTGTCCTCTGAGTTGGTGAAACATTGCTCGACATCTCACAATTTTTATATTTTCTTGCAGCTTCTGTTGCTTTAACACTCTTACCGGGACCGGACATAGTTTTTGTTCTTACTCAGAGTCTTTCAAAGGGTAAACTGGCAGGCATTGCTACAGCATCCGGTTTGTGTACCGGTCTTTTGTTTCATACAACAGCAGCAGCACTGGGAGTTTCAGCAATTATCTACAGGTCGGCACTTGCATTTACTGCTTTGAAGTATGCTGGTGCAATATATTTGCTCTATCTTGCTTATAAAGCATTAAGAGAAGATGGAGAATTAATAAGGGCGGATACAGATAAAGACACTAATGTCTCTCTTCTTTACAAAAGAGGTATTTTCATGAACTTGTTAAATCCCAAAGTATCTTTGTTCTTCCTCGCTTTCCTTCCACAATTTGTGGATGCATCTTCGGAAAATATTTCGTTGCAGATGATTTTTCTGGGATTTATATTTCTAATTCAGGCGTTAGTGCTTTTTACGGCAGTTTCATTTTTTGCAGGATACATTGGCTCCCGCATCATAAAAAAACCACATTTGTACAAGTATGTTAACTGGACAAAGGCTGGTATATTTTCAATAATAGGTGTTGAATTGGCTTTATCTCAGCAATGAATGCTGATATTTATTTTCCAGAGATATTTGGCAGGGTGCACATAATTATATTAACTAATTACCTCAAATAGTAATAAAACAAGTTGGGGATAAGTGAATGTATGAACTTCATATAGCTCTCAGGCATATAAGCGCACGCAAGAGGCTGACGTTTTTTTCTGTTTTTGCAGTGGCACTTGCCATTGGAGTTATTGTGGTTTTCATGTCAATGATGACCGGCTTTACAGATGAATTGGTAGAAAGTACAATTGAGAACTCTCCTCATATTGTAGTAAGTCCTCAGAATAATGATGAAGAAGTCATTCATTTTTACAGATATTACTCTGAGCAAATAGTTGACAATGAAGGAATTATTGGTGTATCACCCATTTTTAAAGGTCAAGCGGCTTTGCAATACAAAGATAATGCCAAAGGAGTAAATCTGAATGGTATAGATCCATTGGCCGAGGATGCTGTTATGGGCATAGAGGATGATATTGTATCAGGCAGTTTCTTTGCTCTTTCCAGAACTAATAATGGTGTAGTTATTGGTGATAAGCTGGCAGAAGAGTTGGAAGTGAAATTTGGGGATTCTGTGGACCTGGTAAACCCCGAGGCTGAATATTTTTCATATAAGGTAGTTGGTATCTTTGATAGTGGTACACCCAATGATGAAACCGCTGCTTATGCAAGACTGGATTCGGTTCTGGATGTATTTGATGAAAATGAAGTTGCCAGCAAAATAAATATTCGTGTTCATGATCCTTATCAGGCAGATGATATAGCTGCATCTATTGAAGCAGAAACAGGTCTTGATTCTGTAAGCTGGATGGAAGCTAATGGTGAAATACTGGAGCTATTGAATACTCAGGCTGTTATTGTGTGGATCTACTATGCACTTATCTATATGATTGCAGGTTTCGGGATTGCTAACACTTTGTTCACTGTTGTGATGGACAAAAAAAGTGAGATCGGAATGCTGATGGCCATGGGTACTTCCCGAAGTAGCATTACAAATATATTTTTGATAGAATCGGTAATATTGGGTAGCATGGGAGTGATATTGGGATGTATTATTGGTTATTTTACAACAATATCCCTTGCATCCTATGAGATATCCATTCCAAGTGAAACGTATTTTGGTTTAACTACTCTCCCATTGAAAACAGACATTGGAAACTATATTTATGCAATAGTTTTTTCTTTTCTCATTAACATAGTTGCAGGAGTATACCCTGCAAGACGCGCTTCAAAACTGGATCCTGTGGAAGCAATTGATACTGCATGATCTTGCTTTTCTAAGCTTTCTTAGAAACCAAAGTCTGTTCGCATTCATACGAAAAGTATTTATGTGTGCATGACGTTTGTATGTTTGCGAACGGGTTTCTAACATAATACCTCTCCAACACTCCAATGTCACCATACCTGTGCATTCCCCCTCCCGTTCGCACCTTCTATGTTAACTTTTTCTATTATCTGTTCTAATTATATTGCATGAATATTGTGATCGAAACTCCAAAATACAGTTTTTTCAAGTATCATAAGCTTGGGTCACATTTTCATATAGAATTCTTCTCGCCGGTACCTGCGATTTTTAATTACGGATTTGTTGAGGATTCATTGGCTGAAGATGGTATGGAGCGTGATGTTGTTGTTATTGGACCTCGGATCACCCAGGGCACTGTCATAAAAAGAGATCAATTCGATGGTATTCTAAGGTTTGTAGATGATTCAGTTGCAGACGATAAACATATCATTTATCTTGGTGGTTTCTTCTCCAAACCAGTTTACCTATTATATTTTCATATTTACGTTGTGTTTAAGTTTTCTTATTACTTACTTATAAAAAAGAAATTTGCAGTCTGCAAAGTGGTGGGAATTGAGATTTTTGATAAATAAGTGGGGGTATATGTGCATTATTATCACAAAATCGCAACATTCTTATTCTATAACTGTCCACGTTTTAGATGCCTAACCAAGAATAGATGATTGGGGTTGATGGAACGAAATCACATTTAATTGACATACTTTTGATGTCTGAAAAACGAAAAAAAGTTGTATTGCTTCTTAAGGATGGTCCCAGAGGCAGTGATGAAATAAAATCCATTCTTGGATTGAGCTCCAGCTCAGTAATGCCTCAGATCAAGATCCTAATAGTAAATCATATTGTTGTGCAAAAAGAGCACACTTATTATTTATCTCAAATTGGTCATTTGCTGGCGCATCATATGATCCCTCTATTGAATATTTCCAATACCCTGGAAGAAAATCTTGAGTACTGGACGAACCATGATATCAGTGGACTGCCAGTACCTTTCCAGCTTAGATTATATGAAATAGGAAATTCAGTTGTAGTGGAACCAGAGCCTGAAGAGCCCTACGGGATTCCTTTGGTCGTAAAAAAAAGTATTATGGAATCCAATTATGTTCATGTCGTAGCTTCTTTTTTTCACCCTTCTTTAATACCTATATATAAAAAAATAGATGAAGAAGGAGTGAATATGGTCAGGATATCAACAAAAGCCGCTATTCAAAAACTAGTTAAAAGTTACAGCGAATATTATGGTGAATTCCCGTTATTTGAAAGTACAAAGTTTCGTATTTTGGAGAATGAATTAAATATAGCTGCAGTCGTAATTACTGATGATTTGCTATGCATTTATCTTAATGGTAACAAGGGTCTGTTTATGAATAACATGATAGTAAGCAGCTCAGATGGCGCTGTTAAATGGGGATTGGATTACTTCAAATATTATCTGGAACGGTCAACGCCCCTGGATCTGAAAAAAGGCTTTTGATTGATCTTTTCAATATATCATCTTGTTGATATGCATGATACCGGATCAAAGCTTGCAGCTCTTTGTGCAGGGTAAATTCCTGCTACAAGATTCAATAAGAATACAAGAGTGATTATTATGAGAACATCACTTGTCCTGATTACTACAGGTATGCTGGCTATTCCATAGATCTCTTCTGGAAGTGGATAGCTTCCTATGGATAATGCCAATGCAATTCCTGAAAGTGTCCCAAGCAAAGCACCTGCAAGTCCCAGTATTCCACTTTCCAGCATGAATATCATGCGAATTTTAGATTTTTCCGCACCCATAGCCATCATTATTCCTATTTCTCGTACTTTGCTCATAACAAGCATGTTAAGGGTACTGACCACTCCAAATGATGCGATCAGGAGAATAAATCCCAACGAAATATTGTTCGATGTCCTTTCTATGGTGATCGTTCTCAGTATCTCAGGATTATTTTCAGTCCATCCTGTGGCATCATATCCTTCTTTCTGGAGTATGTTTGCAATCTCCTGATCTCTGCTAAAGTCATCAATTCTCAAAGATATGCCATTAATGGCATCATTTGTATCAAAAAATCTCTGCGCAGTCTCAAGGGATGTGTATGTGAGGGTTTCATCAAGAGCAGTGCCAGTATCATATATTGCTATTACTTTTAGTGAAAGTGGGTTTGCATTTGGAAATGACACATCGATCGTATCTCCAAGGTCCAGTTCCATTTTCTCTGCAAACGTATCACCAATTATGATCGTGTTCTCTGAGAATCCCAGTTCTTCGTAATTCCCTTTTATTATATCCTTCTTAGTGTGGGCAACAGCATCTTCCTCTGATGGAATTATTCCCTTTAATGCAGCATTTCTGTTTTTATCCTTGTATTTAAAAGAAGCTTCTCCAATAAGATAGGGAGATGACGCTGTCACCCCATCAATGCTGTTTATTTTTATAACAATATTTTTGTATAAATGAATGTTCTCGTCACCGTCTTTTGGCGAAACCACCACATGAGGGAGATTATCCACGGTCTTATCGTACAATTCTTGGGTGAACCCTACCATAAAGGCCTGCGATACCATGAGTATCATGACCGCTATGCCTATTGCTGCAACAGAAAGAAATGTCTCTCTTTTTCTTGCTGTAATGTGACGAAGTGCAATAAACAGTTCAAAACGCATTCGTTCACTCCATATTTCATTTTCTGTTTTTTCTGAGTACAAAGATGGATGCAATGATCATTAGTCCGGAATGAGTATTTAGAAAACCAGGACTTTCTTCGGTGTTTTCTTCTTCCGTTGTGGTCTCAGGAATTGCTTTTGCAGCTTCAGCTTCAATAATAGTTTCTCTCATATCAAGTACATCGCCACTGTTCCCGATAACATCTATATTGAGCTTGTATATACCTTCAGGAAGTTTCTCTTCCCATATTGCTTCTACAGTTTCATCATCGCCACCAAGCAGAATGGGAGACTTGCTGTTTATGGATTCAACAATCTTCTCATTACCATCATCTTCCTGGCTGACAGTAAATTTCACCAAACCTGCAAATGGGACTTGTGAAATTCCATCAATGGTAGCACTAGCTCCGATCTCATCCTTGTATGTATCACTAATGAAAACATCGTCCTTTGCTGTAAAATCTTTAACTGCAACAATATAGTTTTCAGAAGGTGAATGCATCTTGACCTTCACTCTTCCAATGTACTGCTTTTCATCTGTAAGTATTGTGTTCCAATTCTTACTTACTTCAAGGGGCTGGGTATGAAGTGCTATCTTTTCAACAGTGTCCATAAATACAACGTCATCACCGTCCAGAAGCATGTATTCTACATCTACAAGTACCGCTTTAAGGGGTGTGATGATTACACTAAAACCTTCAGAGTTTGCGACAAAATCATCTACGGTAATCCGGGGCAATATCTGTCTGCCGTTGACGAAAGTATAGGTATTTGTGTCCAATGTGCATTCATCTTTGAGCAACTTACTTCTGACAGTGAATTTCCCATCATCTTTATTTTCAGTATCCCACTGGAATGCTTTTATGGAATTGGAGCTCGCTGAAACCGTGGATATAGCTAGAACTCTTCTGTCCAGTATTTTTCCTTCATGTTCCAGTTGTATCTCAAGTTTCATATCCTGAATATCTTCAGTAGACTGGATAGTTACATCACAGTTCTCAATATCTGAATATACATTGATGATTTTTGCAGTAACTGCATTCTCTGTACATTCTGATGCAAGAGATGTTCCCGATAAAAAAGTCATTAATATGAGGCTCGATAGCACTAGGAAGGCCAGTTTCATGTTATTGCTCCTGAATATAAGTAAAATTATCCAGTGATACTATTTATAGCAATCTGTACAGCTCTTCGCGGAAATTTAGTAGTGTTTAGATTATGATCTTTTTCGAAAACATAGTTTCTATTGTTATTATATGCAATATCACAAATGAAAAAAGATATATTAACAATACTTGTCGCAGTACTGCTGCTTTCAACGGCTTCCAGTGTGGTTCTTGCAGGTCAGGATAACAGCCTGATAGGCACGCTTTTAGGGGAATATACTTTCCACCCGGATATTAGCATGGACCCTGGATACAATGAATAGCATTATTTCGATCTGCTCGATGAAGAACAGAATTTGGCAATTGTAACCATATTTAAGATGAATCAATCGATTGCTCAGGTTATGCTGGGTTATTATATTGGGGTAAACCTGCCAAATCCAGCAGAAGACCTAGTACTGGACGGATGTTCAATGTTTTTGCTGATTTTTCAGATGAAAACCAGATATCAGAATAGTCAACAGCAAGGTAGATCTTACCAGGGAAGGTTTTGGGACCTATAATGTAAAAGGAACCATAGATGGAAAGTATGTCTGTTATGAAGCAAAGGGTTTCATGGAATATGCTGCAGCTAGTCCATATGGTACTTAAGCGGGCTAAAAAACGATCTTTTTCTTTTTTAAGATTGGAAAGGGTTAATATTGTGTGTTCCGAGTAAATATTCATTCATGCCTTAAAGCATCAAGTGGCTTCATTTGTGAGGCTTTCCATGCAGGGTACATTCCGCCCACAAGGCTTGTAACAATTCCAAATGTAATCCCTTCAGCGATGTATAATATATTTGATAGTTTCAATAGGTAATTCGTATCTTCTACTATTAGAGCTATCAAAAGGTAGCTTCCGCCAATGGTTAATATTCCACCCACGATGCTTGCAAGTATTCCAAGAAAAAGTGCTTCTAAAAGGAACATTTTTAAAATGTCTTCTCTTGAGGCACCGACAGCTTTCATTATTCCTATTTCTTTGGTGCGTTCCATAGTTGACATAAGCATTACATTAAGTATACTAACACCCGCTACAAGAAGGGATATTGAACCGATTCCCATGAGGAATAATGAAATTGATCTGAATATGTCGTCAAGACTCTGGATAATTGTGTTGGTGGCAAATACATCAATAAGCACATCTTTTTTATTGATCCGGCTCTTGATATCTTCTTTAACAGATTCAATATCATTTATATTTTCCACCTTGACTATTACAGAATCATACCCTTCCTCCTCATCAGGGTATAGTTTATCGTACATTGCTGAAGATGTGAATACTCCATTATCTGTGCTTATATCAAAGCCAATTCCTCTTTCCTTAAGGATTCCCACTACTCGGAGTTTTGAGCCATCTATCTCGACCTTTCTTCCGATACTAAGCTCCATTCTGTCTGCTATAGTTGAACCTACTACACAATCTGTAGAACCGGATTTAAATAATCTCCCTTCTTCAAGTTCAACAAGACTTCCCAGTCCATCTTTATCGATATCGTATACCGAGGCATAGATCTGGGTTTTTGTACCTCCATCTCTGTAATCAAGTAATTCTCCGCTGGAGGATACCTTTATTATCTCATCAATACCGTCAACTTTTCTCATCTGATCCACCTGTCTGTCAGTGACAGCATCTTCTCCAATAGCAGGTGAGATAATGAGTTTGTCACCGATATCAGTAAACGAATCTGTTACTGATAATTTCAGGCTGTTTCCCAGTATTCCCATTGATGAAATGGCAATGACACCGATGATAATTCCTATTGCTGCTAATACGGTACGTACAGACTGCCTTTTAAGATTCCGTGTGGCAAGCTGCGCATACATATTATTTTTCAGAAAATCAGGAATTTTCATCTAACACCTCTCCATCTTGCAGTCTAACTGTAGTGTTTGAGTATTCCTCAAGTTTAGGATCATGCGTAACAACAATAACTGTGGTGCCTGATTCCTTCAATTCCCTTAACAGCTCCATGACGCTTTTTCCTGTTTTTGTGTCTAGATTGCCAGTGGGCTCATCGGCAAGCAATATTGGGGGGTTATTTGCCAGTGCCCTGGCAATTGCAACTCTTTGTTGTTGTCCGCCTGATAGCTCATTGGGTTTATGATCTGCATATTCTGCCGGAAGTTTTGCTCTTTTCAAAAGCTGCAGTGCTTTGATCCTTCGAGCTTGTGGCTCTGTACCATTGAATATCATGGGCATTTCGACATTTTCAAGTGCTGTAAGAGTAGGTATCAGGTTGAATTGCTGAAAAATGAATCCGATGTTATTCCTTCTAATGGCAGTTAGCCCATCATCATCAAGTTTAGAGATGTTTACGCCATTTATCAGGACTTTTCCGCTGCTGGGGACATCAAGACAGCCTATCATGTTAAGCATGGTACTCTTGCCAGAGCCGGAAGAACCCATTATGGTGACAAAATCTCCCCTTTCCATGGATACGCTGACACCATTTAAGGCATGTATCTTGTTAGTTCCAAGGGTATAGATCCTTTTTACATCCTTAAGTTCAACAATGGGCTTTGGCATAGTTGCACCGCTGTTTATTCCTCATCTTCTTCATCTTCTGGAACTTCGTAAGGGTTCTGTGCATCATCTTTCTTTCGTTTTTTCCACGAGTAAGCGATAACTGCTACAATTGCAATTGCGATAATTCCTGCAAATATCCATGAACCTGTGGAGTTGGCGTTCTCTTCAGGATTACTGATCACAGATTCTTCAGAGATACTAATCTCCTTTTTCATGTATGTGTAAGCATTATCAGTATCCCTGAATTCTATGATTATCGGGATGCTGCTGATCTCATCTGAAAGTATCTTTGCAGAAAGTTCAAAACTGCTGAAATCATCGGCTTCAAGTGTTCCTATGAAATAATTGGAAAATGGCTGAACAGGCGTGACATTATCCTTTTCATTTATGGATATTATCACATTCTTTGCATCCGTAACTCCAAAATTGTTCAGGTCTCCGGATAATGTGTATGTATTTCCGATCTTTGTTGTTTCAAGGCTTGTAAAAACGAGTGGTGATTGGTCTACGATATTCACATTTTTTGAGATAGTTTCTGTACTATGAAGATTGTCACCGTTGAAGTAGGTAATTTCAAATTCAATGTCCTGATATCCTGAATCGCAGTTGATGGTGTTCAATGTAAAGGTTGCATATGATTTGTTGCCCTGGGATATGCTTCCAATAAAGAACTCAGCGGGACTGAATGCCATGTTCTTTCCACTGGGGCTGACAATTACACTTGTGGCCTCATTTGGACGACGATTCACAACTTCCACACCAACTGTGGAGATTTCTTTCATAAGGTTTGAAGGTACGTTCGAAACTATGACCTTAAGGTTTCTATCATCTATTTTCACAGGTATTCTGTAATTAAAATCATACATATTGCTCCCTCCAACAAGTTCCAGATCAAGGAAGTGTACGCTGTTGGATGCATTATCCCTGGCTTTTATATTGAATGTCAATTCAAGGGCATCTCCCGGACCCATGAGGCCAATGTCGGTATAACTCTTGTCTAATATTCTGATAGCACTGTTCCCGTCAAGGCTTGCACTGGCAATGTATGCATTCATGTCAAGAGTTTCATCATCCTCTTCGACATACATCTCTCCCTTTGCCATATTTTGAAGTGTGACCTTTACTGTGCCTGTGTCACCTGGCATTAAAACATCTGGTTCTATGTCGTAGTTCAAGCTGACTGTTGGCTGTATCTCCGTATCTGCATGCGCAAAAGATGTTGATGTTACAAGGATCATCAAGGTCACAATTAATATTTTTAGGTTCATGTTATACAGGCTCATATTAGAATACCATTAGAAAAATTGACTTACTGTATAAAGCATGTAGAGTAAAACAGGCAATCCTACTGTAATTGCTGCATTCTTTACAGAAATATTGCGTGCATAGGATATTGCAAAAACCCAGATGTTTGCACTCCATAGCAGGAAGATCAATCCTATTACAGTTGCAATTTTCATGGAAGGGTCTGCCGTTAAAGTTTGCTCTATCATTTCAGGGTTATTGAAGTCTATTTTGTCAAACAGATCAATTGTGTAGTAGGTAGATAACAATCCATTTGCCATGCTTGGAATAAAACCATATGAGCTGAATTCAAGTAATCTTTTGAAGCTTCCATCTCCACCAAAGAACATGGATATTATGTAAAATGCTCCGGTATATATCACCCACATGAGGATGGTTCCTATAATTGCTCCAATTACTCCTAAGACTATTCCAATAGATGCAAATGGTGCAGCTTCAGGAGGCAACAGTTCCATTGTTTTCTGAATAACAAGAACAGCACTTATGGCACTGATAACTGCCAGCACTGCCATAATCATAAGTGGCGTTTTCATTTCAACTTCATCGTTGATCTTTTTATGAAAGAACCCATTTGGGTTTGTTAATACTTCCAGCATGTAATTAGCTCTCCATAATAATGATATATCAAACCATCAAATATTCAAACGCGACTATAAATCGACAGTCTTTATTGGTGGATGTTGTATATATACTTCTCGGAGTGGTGTAATACATTTCTCAAAGCATCAATTTATTTTGGCAGTTCCATTTTGGAAATTCATTCATATTTGAAAACACTTATAAGTACACAGATGCAACTTATTATGGAATTGGAGTAATATAATGATTGATGTTCAGAATGGGAACGACGGTGAATTCGTAATTAAATTAGTGAACCTTTGCAAAAGCTATCATGTAGGGGATATGGAGGTTCCCATTCTGAAAAATGTAGATCTATCGGTAAAAAAAGGTGAATTTGTTGCTATTATGGGTCCCTCTGGCTCTGGAAAAAGTACTCTTATGAACATGATCGGTTGTCTAGACCGCCCCACATGCGGCCAGGTCGTTATAATGGGCATGGACATAAACCAGCTTAATGGCCCTGAACTGGCAAAACTTCGTGGATTTGAGATCGGATTCGTCTTCCAGAATTTCAATCTTGTTCCAAGATTAACTGCCTTGCAAAATGTTGCATTGCCTACTTATGCTAATGTTAAACCAGGTGTAAACGGCACAAAACGGGCAAAAGAACTATTGGAAATGGTGGGTCTGTCAGATCGGTTGAATTACAAACCTTCTGAATTGTCAGGTGGCCAGCAGCAGCGAATTGCAATTGCAAGGTCTTTGATAAATGATCCATCTCTGATCCTTGCAGATGAACCAACGGGTAACCTTGATTCAAAAACAGGTGATGAAATCATGAATATATTTACTGATCTTCACAAGAAAGGAAGCTCTATTATTATGATAACACATGACCCTGATCTTGCAAAATATGCAGATAGGGTAGTTTACCTTAAAGATGGTGTAATTGGTGCAAAATGAGGAGAGAATATGTACAAATTGAATTTTAAATGGAGTAGCTGCCTGGCATTGCTGTGTTTTGCATTACTCTTAGCTTTATTCTCCATTCCTGCAAGTGCTGCAGATGGAGCGGATCTAAAAATAAGTGTTTTGAAATACCAACCTGCTCCTGCAGAGATTGGAGAGTATGTGAGTGTATGGGTCAAACTTGAGAACCTTGGTTATGCAAAGGCAGAGGATGTTTCCATTCGAATGGTTCCTGAATATCCATTCTCCCTTGATTCAACTACCAATGCCATAGAGGATGTAGGCATATTGTCTCCTGACAACGCTGCAGTTAATGAATATCGACTTTTCGTTGACCGTGGTGCACAGGTGGGCATTAGTACTTTTGAAGTATGGTATCAGGAAGATGACAGTGGTGCATGGTTCAAAAAAGAATTCGAAATGAGGGTTGGCTCTGATACATTTGATAGCAGGGGAACTATTCAACTTGAAAGTAATTCCATAGAACCTGAAGTATTCATGCCTGGTGATGAGGGTACTATTACCTTTGATCTGAAGAACAGTGCCACTGAGTACTCCATAACGCTTGATGGTGAGCAATACGATACCAATGCAAGGATACAGTCAGCATCTCTTGATGGTATCGATGGGATAAAGGTAACAACTGAAAGCTATTATGGAAATGGTGTCATCGGCCCTGGTGAGTCATTGGGCCTTACCTATACTGTACTAGTAGACGAAGACATGCCAGATGGAACATATTACCTTGACATATCCATTGTTGGAAACTCTCATGTTTATAATAATAATTGGAGAATCCCGCTTAAGGTAGATTCTTCCTCTGTCAGGGTAATTCCTTCAAAACCGCTAATACTTGAAAATGGAAAAGGTACTCTTGAATTTGATGTGGCTAATATCCATCCTAATCTTCTTTCATCCGTTAGTGTACAACTTGAAGCTGAAGGTATTGAGTTCTCTCCCGCCGAATACTTCATTGGCGCAATGGACTCTGATGAGCTTTTTACAATAGAATTCGATGCTGAAGCAATTGATGATGACCTGGATTATCCTGTGAACCTCACGATAGGTTCTAACTTCAGAAATGATCTGAATGAACATTCAAGTATCATTGGCACACGCCAGCTCAAAAATCATTCAGTTGATAATGAAGGTGATTCCAGGGCAATTGTTATCCTGGGAGTGCTAGTAGTAGCAGGAATTTTAGCTTACGTTCTCTACAAGCGAAAAACGAATGCAGAAGATTAAGAGTGAAAAAGCTAATATCAGGTAGTATACCATGCTGGACCCATTGCAAGCTGTCAAAATGGCATTTGGTAGCATTGGCAGTGCAAAACTGCGTTCTTCGCTTACAACACTTGGGATTATAATAGGAGTAGCTGCTGTTATTGCAAATGTATCCCTTGGTGCTAGTTTCAACCAGTTCTTCAATGATGAGATAGGTGCAGTGGGTTCGAATTTCATAGTCATTTACAGCCAGAATACCAATGTTTTCTTTGACAATGAGCTTGAACTGATCGGAAATACTCCGGGGGTGGTGGGAGTTTCTCCCATTAACCAGCAGATGGCGCAAGTCACCTATCTCTCAACATCGCGTCAGATAGATATTCAGGGTGTGAATGAGGATTACTCGGAAGTTGCGAATTTTGAAATGAAAGAAGGGACTTTCCTCACTGACAAAGACCAGTTCGTCGCTGTTCTGGGTGAAGAGGTTGCACTTGATAAGTTTGACAAGAAGATATCTTCGAAAAACCCAATTGAGATCACTTTCAGACGTGAAGATGGTGGTGTTGTTACCCAGAAGTTCATAGTAAAAGGTATTGTGAAAGACCCTGAAACCACATTTGCTCAGACTGGTGTGGAGCCCGAGATCCGAATATTCATTCCCATAGATGTAATGAATGGCATACTGGGGGTAGATTATTACGGTGGATTTTTTGTGAAAGCTGAAAGTCTTGAGACTGTGCGTTCTACTGGTGATGAGATCGATAAGCGTCTTGCGCGTAATCTGGGAGTTTCCGGCAGGGATCTCGATGATGATGATACAAAACCTTACACTATATTCGATCAGGTGGAAATACTTGAGGATACAAATCAGCTGTCTTCTGCACTTACAACTCTTCTTACATCGGTTGCTTTGATCTCTCTTATAGTTGGCTCCATTGGTATAATGAACATCATGCTGGTGACAGTTACCGAAAGAACTCGTGAAATAGGCCTTATGAAGTCACTTGGTTTTAGCAAAAAAGACATTCTCACTCTCTTCATGATCGAATCAGTGGTTGTTGGTCTTATAGGTGGTGTAATTGGTACTGCTCTGGGTTTAGGAGCTGCTGTTCTTGTGAATAATTTCCTTGAGCTTCCAAACATATTCCCTGTATCACAGATTGGTATAGGATTTGTGGTGTCAATATTAGTAGGTCTTATTGCAGGGGTCTATCCTGCGAACAAAGCAGCAAATATGGATCCTGTAGATGCATTGAGGAAGGAATGATTGTATGATAGATATCAGGCAGGCTTTTTCACTGGCACTTGGCAGTATTGGGAGTGCTAAGATGCGCTCTGCATTGACAATGCTTGGTATCATCATAGGTGTTGCAGCGGTTGTAGCCAATGTCTCTATTGGTGTCAGCTTTAACCAGTTCTTCACCGATGAGCTGGATACGTTGGGTTCAAATTTTATAATAATTTACAGCCAGGATGTAAACATATTTTACGACAGTGAACTAGAACTTATCAGAAATACACCTGGTGTAGAGGGTGCTTCTGCTTTCAATCAACAAATGGCAGAGGTTTCTTATCTGTCTGGAACTAAACAAATAGATGTCCAGGGTGTAAGTTCGGATGCACAGCAGATATCGAACTTGGAGGTTGAAGTTGGTAATTTCTTCACTGATAAAGACAAATACACGGCTGTTCTGGGTCAGGAGGTAGCCGATGGTAAATTCGACCAGGAGGTTGCTGTAAAGAACTATCTTGATATTACTTTTAGAAGGCAGGATGGTACTACAGTCACCCAGAAGTTCAGGGTGAAAGGTATTCTTACAGGTGAGGACAATGCATTCGTAAGTGGTGGGCCTGACCGTGATGCTACCATTTATATTCCTGTTGCAACCATAAACGAGTTACTCAATGTCACTGATTATGGGGGATTTTCTGCCAATACCGAGGATTCCGAATCTGTCCAGGCTGTATCAGATGAGATCGATAAACGTCTTGCACGACAGTTGGGAGTGTCGGCTCGCGACCTTGATAATGCTGATGCTAAACCCTATCGTATCTTCAATCAGGCGGAGATTATCGAGCGACTGGATCAACTGGCAGATTCGCTGACCATCCTTATTACCATAATTGCCACGGTTGCTCTACTTGTGGGTTCCATTGGAATCATGAATATCATGCTTGTTACAGTTGCCGAAAGGACCCGTGAGATCGGCCTATTGAAATCTCTTGGGTATACTAGAAAGGATATATTGATCCTCTTTATGCTGGAATCTGTGATATTAGGTATAATCGGGGGAATTCTGGGTGCCTTGATTGGATTAGTGGGCTCCTTCATAGTAGAGACCTACATTGATATCCCCCGTGTTTTTCCATTATCTCTTATATTTTTGGGTATAGCAATATCATTTGTAGTTGGATTGGTGGCAGGTATCTATCCTGCAAGCAGGGCTGCAAAATTGGATCCTGTCGAAGCGTTAAGACACGGATGATCTATTCTTTTTATTTTTTGGCTGTAGGTATATTTTTTATATGTGTTTTATGTAACACAGCAAATACAAACACAAACCGGACTATTTATCGAAAGCTTTATTAGTAAACGTTGCGTAGTCGCACTTGTCGATTAATAGTCAAACTTTATGATGGTGATAAGGTTGTATGAAGGTAATTCTCAATTGAATGATGACACTGTAATGGATGTTGTTATTGATATTCAAAATATCAGGAAAAGCTATCTCTTAGGCGATATGGAAGTCCCTATTTTGCATGGAATTAATTTGCTTGTGAAAAAAGGCGAGTTTGTCGCTATCATGGGCCCATCAGGCTCCGGCAAAAGCACATTAATGAATATGATAGGCTGTCTCGATCGTCCAACAGATGGAAATGTCATGTTAATGGGAAAAGACACAAGGTCAATTTCTGACAATGATCTTGCTGAACTTAGGGGTTTTGAAATTGGTTTCGTATTTCAGAATTTCAATCTGATTCCACGGCTTAGTGCTTATGAAAACGTTCTTCTTCCAACATATTCCAATTCAAAAGTTAATCTGGACAATGAAGAACGAGCCAGGGATTTGCTTGAGACGGTAGGTCTTGGGGATCGCCTGGATCATAAACCCACCGAACTTTCAGGTGGTCAGAGGCAGAGAGTCGCTATTGCTCGCTCTCTTATCAATGACCCATCGTTGATCCTTGCAGATGAGCCTACGGGAAACCTTGACACCAAAACAAGTACTGAGGTAATGGATATTTTTTCATCACTGCATAAAGGCGGATGTACTATCGTAATGATCACACATGATCCTGAAATGGAGAAATATGCTGACAGGGTGGTTCACATCAGGGATGGCTATATTGAGAATAATTAGGGTTGGTATAATGACAAAAAAGAACAGTTTATTTCGCAAATTAGAAATTCTTTCAATTTCCGTATTGCTATTATGTACGATATTTTCTTCATCTGCATTTGGAGCATCAGCTGCAACTTTAAAAGTTGATGTTATTGAATATGACCCATATCCTGCAGAGATCGGTGAATACGTGGATGTTTACGTAAAGGTCGAGAACACAGGTTATGGCCGTGCAGATGCTGTCACGATCAGGCTAGAGCCGGAATACCCTTTTTCACTGGATTCTGAAAACAATGCAGTAGAGTACATTGGTGCCTTGTCTCCTGAGGATGCCGCTGTGCATGAGTACCGCCTATTTGTTGACGAGCAGGCCAAAGTTGGAATTGGATCTATAGATATATTCTACCAGCCGGATGGCGGTACAGCATGGTTCAAGGAGTCTTTCGATATAAGGGTCGGCTCGAATAATTTTGATAGTAAAGGAACTGTAAAACTTGAAAGTATTGTATGTGAACCGTCTACTTTCATGCCGGGAGATGAAGGCACCATTTCATTCACCTTGAGCAATACGGCAACAAGCAACTATGTAACTATCGATGGTAATGCATATGATACTAATGCCAGAGTTCAATCTGCAACCCTAAAAAGTGATGGTAATATAATCGTTGAAAATGATGTTTATGAAGGCTCTGGTATTATATCCTCCGGAGATTCGCTTACACTCAGCTATAATCTGAAAATATCCGAAAGTATGCAGGATGGGACCTATTATCTTGAACTCTTTACAATAGGAAATTCCCACATGTATAATAGCAACTGGAAGATTCCTGTGAAGGTGGATTCTGCATCTGTCAAAGTAATTCCTGCAAAACCTCTTACCCTTACAAATGGGGAAGATACTCTTGAATTTGATGTTGCTAATACCCATCCGAATGAACTGACATCTGTTAGTGTAACTCTCAGATCAGATAAGGTAAAATTCTCTCCAGAGACCTACTTTATAGGCTCAATGAACCCTGATGAACTTTTCACAATAGAAATACAGGCTTCTACAGGACCAGAAGATTCCACTGTGCCTGTGGAAATAGAAGTGGAGTACAGGAATGGCATGAACGAACATACAACTGTTACTGCTACACGCGATGTTGGGGTCTTAGTTGATGAAGAATCTGGTATAGGCAATACTTTGCTTGCAGGATTTGGCATTATTCTTTTATTGGGTGTACCTGCTGTTGTGATGTTCAGGCGGAAAAATCAATAATCAGAAGTGGTCAATATGCTTGGACTTAAACATTCCATACGTTTTGCCCTGGGGAGTATATGGAGCGCTAAAATGCGTTCTTCCCTGACAACACTTGGGATCATAATAGGTGTTGCTGCTGTCATTGCCAATGTATCACTGGGTGCAAGTTTCAGTGAATTCTTTGAAGATGAGATCGGCTCGGTGGGTAACAATTTCATTGTCATTGAAAGTAACACTCCTCATACTTTTCATGACAATGAACTTGAGCTGGTGAAAAACACTCCTGGAATTGTAGGTGTTTCTCCTCTGACTCAGGAAACTGGTGGTGTTAGGTATATGTCTGAGGTTCGCCAAATACCTGTGCAGGGTGTGTCAGATGATTACGGCCAGGTTGCAAATATTCAGATGGGATCCGGTAGTTTTATAGATGACAATGATGGCTATGTGGCAGTTCTTGGCTATGATGTTGCATATGATAAGTTCGATCGTAAGATCGCTAATAAGAACAGTATAGAGATTACTTTTGTAAAATCAGATGGAAGTACTGTTACAGAGACATTCAGGGTAAAGGGTATTACTCAAAGTAAGGAAACCAAACTGGTTGAGAGCGGAATAGAGCCTGAAGGACGAATATTTATTCCGGTAAAAGTCATGAGTGAACTTCTTGGTGACGATTACTACTGGGGATTTTTTGCAGCTGCAGAAAGCATTGAAACTATCGATGAGGTTTCAGATGAAGTTGATAAAAGACTTGCAAGAAATCTTGGTATACCTATGAGGGATCTTGATGAAGAGGACATCAAACCATATTCTATCTTTGATCAGGGTGAGGTCCTTGAAAACATGAATCAGGTTTCCGGTGCATTAGGAACATTGCTAACCTCAGTTGCCTTTATCTCCCTTGTGGTAGGCTCTATCGGAATTATGAATATCATGCTTGTCACAGTTACGGAAAGAACAAGTGAGATCGGTATTATGAAATCTCTTGGCTTCAAGAATTATGAGGTATTATCACTTTTCATTGTTGAATCAATGGTAGTGGGTCTTCTTGGAGGTATACTTGGCACACTCTTTGGACTTGGGGGTGCATATCTGGTTAATAATTTAATGGGACTTCCTCACGTATTCCCGTTAGAATTGATATTCATAGGCATGTTTGTTTCATTATTTGTGGGGTTGGTTGCCGGAGTCTACCCTGCGAACAAGGCTGCAAAAATGAATCCAGTTGATGCATTGAGGCATGAATGAGGGGTTTATCGGGTGCTGGCTCATCATTTACAAATTAGTCGATTTATCGATGTGCTTATCTATGGACTATCCAGATATGTCTATACATATATTTGTAGTTCATAGACATTCAATTTTTAGTTGGCTGAATATGAAATGTTTGGTATTGATAATGGGAAATGTATATGTTTGAGAAAAATGGTCTAATATATAAATTTGTAAAAGTTGCATTTGAAAAGCAGACCTATCTCAATATGCTTTACTTATTGTTCACATTTCCTTTAGGTACTGCATATTTTGTTTTTCTGGTGACTGGTCTATCTCTTGGATTCACACTATCCATTATCTGGCTGGGTATTCCAATTCTGATCCTTGTTTTTTTGGCATGGTGGGAGATAGCTTCCTTTGAACGACAACTTGCAATTTGCTTTTTGAATATAGAAATATCTCCAATGGCAATTGAAAGTGTGCAGGGGAAAAGTATACTTGAAAAAGGAATCTTAAGACTGAAAAATCCCGTTACATGGAAAGCTTTGCTTTTTTTATTCATTAAGTTTCCATTTGGAATATTGTCTTTAATTGTAAGCGTTGTGTTAATAAGCTTGAGCTTATCCTTGCTATTTGTCCCTCTGGCTTATCTGCTTGATGCTGGTATCGGAATCGATTCTGCAGGAGAGGCAATTATGATCTTCTTCCTTGGCGTAATAATCAGCTTCTTTTCATTGCATGCAATGAATTTACTATCTTATGTGACAGGAAAGCTTGCGGTAATGCTACTTGGTTCTTCTCTTACAAGCTCATTAGCTGGTGAAAAGTCTGATGGAGGGCTCATTGAAGAAACATTTCGGGAAATATGAGTAAAAGCTGGAATAAGAATAATTAAAGTAGGATATGTTAATTTTTCACAAAGAAAGGAGTTTATTATAAAAATCAAGTATGAGCTGGGTTTTTTCATTCTCCTGATTAAGCTTGAATGTACGAATTTGTTTGCCAAGAGGTTTCTCAGTTACGATCCCAGTCTCGATGAGTGGTACTATCACTCTTGCAACACTGGAATGTGAGAGGCCTGTCTCTTCTGCAATTCCTGAGAGATATGTGGACTCGTTCATGTGATTGATCAAATTTTTTAGAACGGTCATCTGAGCTGTTTTTCCAAAAATCTCTTCTAGTGCATCCATTAATATCATTCACAGATATTCTGTTATGGCTTATAAGAGTTTCTTTTATTTAGCTGATTTATATTATTAATACGCAGACTTTTTGATATTTGGAAAGGTATTAATAGCATTGAAATATCTTAATATTAAAGAGCGGTAGTGTTATTATGGACAAAGAAAAAATTAGCTCCCTGATACTGGCAGAACTTGAAAAGAATCCTGATATTTCAAATAAGGAGCTTGCCAATTCATTTAGTGTGGATGTCAATCTTATCGAAAACATTTTGAAATCTCTGTCTGATACTCGCGAGAAGATCTTACTTGTCGATGACGAAGTGGATGCTCTTGCCGCCCTGAAGGTTGCCCTTGAGGCAGATGGCTACAATGTGGTTGAAGCATTGGATGGTCTTGAGGCTCTTAGCATGGCAAGATCTGAAAATCCGGATGTGATTCTGCTGGATATTATGATGCCTGATATGGATGGTTTTGAAGTTTGTAAGCAGCTGAAATCAGATGCACAGCTAAACATGATCCCCGTAATCATGCTCACAGCAAAAGGAGAAGTCGATGACAAGGTAGAAGGCCTCGAAATGGGTGCAGATGACTATGTTACTAAACCATTCAATCTCAAAGAACTAAAAGCACGTATCAAATCCGTCATTAGAAGAAATTTGTTGTAAAACCATTGGTCTTTAATTCTTTTTTCAGCCTATGTGGGATAAACAGAATAAATGGAACCTGGTTATACTTGCCGTAATTGTTATTCTTATAGTGGGATCTATTTTTTTCCTCTGGATGAAGGCCAATGTTGAGGTGAGGGATATTGTTGAGGAGCAATATCTAAGTGAGCAATTGGTCCTGACTCAGTATCTCTCTTCTAGTATAGAGGATATGCTCAACGAAAATGTATTGCTACTGGAAGTCATTTCCAAAAAGGAATCTGGCGTTCCTGAGGATAATTTTATTTCTGATTTTAAGACCATATATGAAATATCAGATATTTATCATGCTCTTGAGTTTGTAGATAAGAATGGTACAGTTGTATCAGGATATCCTGCAGAAAGAGTCCCATACGGATACAATCTTTATGAGAATAATCGCTCATATTCAATTGACTATGTAAGGGATACAGGCCAGATTTACATTTCAGAGCCAACGATGATGATGGAAGAAATGCTGGGCTTTTTTGTTTTTGTTCCTGTATTTGAGAATGGGGTATATCAGGGTTCTGTAGTTGGAATTGTTGTTGCTGATAATGTTGTTGATCAGTTTGAAGTGTCTGATGACAGTATAAAGCTAGCTTACGTAATTGATGATGATGGCCTGATTCTTTATGATCAATCCGGATTCTACGAAAAAGGCAGTAGCTACTTTGAATACGTTGGGGATTCAGAGTCCAGTCGCCTTGAGATCATAGACAGGCAAATAAGTGGACTTGAGGGGAATGGCAAATATCCCAATACCTTATCTGAAGAACATGTTAAAAATATGTTAATATCTTATTCTTCCATTGACTGGTATAATCACCAGTGGTCAGTGGCTCTGGTCAGCCCTGAAGACGAGGTTGATAAGATCATAGTTTCTGTTTACATCAAATTATTCACAGTTGCAGCGTTATCGGTTCTATTCATTCTCTTTGTAAGTTTTCAGGTTTATTTCATGTTAATGCATTGGAATCGTTCTCTTGAAAAAGAGGTCGAGAAGAAAACACATGAACTTCAGAATTCAAATGAGTCTCTGGTAGCTGCTAATCTGAAGCTGAAAGAGCTTGATAGGCTAAAGACCGAATTCGTGTCAATGGTCTCTCATGAACTTAAAACACCTCTTACTGCCATGAAAACGTCCAGTGAGTTCCTGAGGGAGGACACTTGCGATCCTGCTGTGAGGGCTCAAATGCTTGATATTATCATACGCAGTGTAGACAGGCAAACAAGAATGGTGGATGACCTTCTTGATATTTCCAGAATTGAATCCAATAAGATGAGGTACAATATGGCTGATATCAGCTTGCAGGAGACAGTAGATCATTGTCTGGAAGATATCTCTGCTCTCTTTGGGTCAAAGGGAATTGATATAGATCTTGATATTCCTGATGACCTCAGCTTAGTGTATGCTGACAGGGATCGTCTCATTCAGGTTTTTGTAAATCTGTTAGGCAATGCTATCAAATTTACACAGGAAGGTGGAAATGTCTCCATATCTGCCAGTGAAAAAGGAGAGTTTGTTGAAGTGCGGATCAAAGATAATGGACCTGGTATGGATGAGGCTCAACTTGAAATGATCTTTGATAAATTTTATCAGATCGATAGTACTCTGACTCGAAAAGTGGGTGGTAGCGGGCTTGGACTTGCCATTACAAAAGGAATTATCGAAGGGCACGGGGGGAGTATAACTGTTGAAAGTACTCTGGGTGAAGGTAGCGAGTTTATATTGCTGTTGAAAAGGTCAATAACAGAAAAATGAGTGTATAATCTATTGTTGCAAATACTATCAGGATTTATAAGCAACCGGAAGGATGAATGTGAAGTTACTTCCTTTATTTGATCGACTCTCAAACCATATTTTTCCATTTTGAATTTTAAGAAACTCTTTTACGATGGACAGGCCAAGTCCTGTTCCACCAAAGCGTCTTCCAAGAGATGAATCAATTTGTGAGAAGGGCTGGAATAATTTACTCTGTTCTTCAGGAGAAATTCCTATTCCTGTGTCCTTAACAGATACTTCAAGAACATCTTCACTCCTTTTGAAAATATTGACATGTACTTCTCCTTTCTCAGGGGTGAATTTGATTGCATTGTTAATAAGATTGTAAAGAATAACTCTGAATTTATTTGGGTCGGTATAAATAAATTGAAAATCGGATTCCAGTTCAAAACGAAGGTCAATGGTCTTTTTACTTGCCATTGGTGCTGTCGATGTCTCAATTTCCCGAACAAATAAGGGAAGTGATATTTCTTCTTTTTGAACCTCTACTTTTTCTTCTTCGAGATCTGATAAGTCAATAATGGAATTTATTAATTCCAATAACCTTTCACCACTCTTTTTAACGACATCTGCAGAGGATTTCTGCTTCTCGTTCATCGTTCCCATAGCTTCCTGCTGAAGCAGATCCGAATATCCTATAATGAGATTTAATGGGGTCCTGAGTTCATGGCTGATGTTGGAGACAAACTCTTTTTTAGTACGCTGGGCATTATCAGAGATCAATTTTGCAGTAATTAATGCTTCTTCTGCTTTTTTTCGCTCAGTAATATCTTCACCGGATGATAAAGTGCCGGTGATATTTCCGTCTTCACCCTTTAGTAAAATATTGTGCCATGCGAAAGTTCTTTTTTGTCCAGAATTCGTTTTGACCGGTGTTTCAAAATACTCTACAGCATCAATTGTCCCATCCATTAATTTGGAATATGCTTTCTTTGCATCATTTATATATGATTCTGGAATAGCCAATTCAAACCAGTTTTTAGAGTAAACTTCATCTTCATGATATCCAAGGACGTGACATCCTTTTTTGTTTATAAGGGTAATGTTTCCGTTCTTATCCAAAGCTAGAATAATGGCTCCGACAATATCTAGATATCGCTGAGCTTTATCTCTTTCTTCTTTCAATTTGAATTCAATGTTTTTGAGTTTTGCAATATCAACCATTAACCCATTAATTCCGACTATTTCCCCATTCTTGACAAGTGGCTTGGATGTTGTATGTACATAGCTGATATCTCCATTTTTTTTGATTATGCGGAACATGTATGGATTGTGTACTCCTGCAATAGTCAGTTCCATGTCCTTTAACAAACCCGGTAAATCATCTGGATGCACATATTCTGCAAAAGGAGTGTCCAATACTTCATCTATCCTATATCCTGTTACTTCTTCAATGGCAGAGTTCAGGTATGTAAAAATACCGTTATTGTCAACCGTGAACAAAACATCGTTGAGGGTTTCAAAACGGTCTTTGTAGAAATCTTCTGTGATTTTCAGCTCTTTTTTGACTTCGCCTAGCTCTTCACTAAGCTGCGCTACCTTTAAACGCAATTGTTCATTTGTAAGCTCGTTTTCTTCTTTGTGATGACTATTAACCATAATCAGTGTGCAACATTAGGTATATTTCAATATTTATTATATTATTTTATTGTATATCCTATATCTTTATTGTTCACATATATATTTTCGCGATGTCCGTTCAATGCCTAAAGAATGTATTATTCATTTATCCATAGTAATCCGTGATAGGACGTAGGACTTTGCTTTTTCTAAATTTCATAGTTCATCGGCAAATTCAGTAGAAACTTTCCTGAAAATAATGTATTAATGTTGCAACATTCTATGAACAACATAATTACTATGGCAAAGTATTATCTTTTTTTAAATGCAGTTAAAGATCCCATTGATGCATCTAGTATTGAAAATGGCAGAATCTCATGTACTGTGCCAAATATAAAAAGTAATTCAAACAAAGCAGCATAATCTGTAGGGTAGTATATCAAAGTGATATCTATTATTTTACCATAAGGCAGTATCAGTGAATATAATAGAAATCCAAATAATGTAGAATTTAGCTTATTACCGGTACAATGGGAGTAATTGACCAATGGCAATAATGAGTGCTATTAAAGAATCCCAAAAAACTATAGTCAAACAGAATTCTCAAATAATTCATACCATTCTCGGTAAATAATTTGTCACAGGTAGTATTTTTATTGGAAGTATGCCACTACACAATTCATAAGATCTTGAGTTGAACATGTCTAAATGGATGTCATGTCCAAAAAACAACAAAAAAGGAAGCACGCCGAGGTTGGGATTTGAACCCAAGCACTTCTTTCGAAGAAACCGGTCTCGAGCCGGTCGCGTATAGACTCCGCGGCGAATTATTGCCGTTGGATTAGTCCGCTCTGCCACCTCGGCACTATGCCCGTTCAAGGCTTTAATTGATTATATAACTAACGAAGATATTTAAAAATCGAACAGTGAACTCTGGTTTTTTTTATTGACGCCAGAACTTGCCGCAGTTTCTTCAGGCAACTCGATCCATCCATATTCTCCTCCTCCGCCAGGATGGAGTACGACTTTATTTTCCCTGAATGCTATGATCGCATCAATTATTCTTTTATCCACAAAGTCCATATCCTCTTCATTTGCATATAGAAGAACTTCCAGCTCAGTTCCGAATTTATTGATGAGGGCATTCCAAGCTGTCTGTACACCTTTGGTTGTAATGCTTGCATGATCTAAAGCCATCATTATTATTTCAGAAAGAGGTGCAAGGTGAACATATTCTGGTCGATGGTCTGGATGTTTTGGTTCAGGATGATCTGCAAGTTCGTTTATTCGATCCATCACTCCTTTTTTCACTCTGTCTCCACATTCTCTGCATTTCCAGTTATTTGAGATGCTTTCCTGTAGTGTATGGTGAGTAAAACATTTGATACAGGCAGATTCATTATATTTTCCTTCCTGGGGATAGAATCCAATGTTCATTGTAATCTTGCAATTGTTCTTTCTAAGAATTGCATTTTTCAATGCTTCAAATGATACTTCATTTACTTCCAGCTGGTTAAATTCCCTGGCAAGCTTATTGGACCAGGGGGAGTGTGCATCAGAATTTGAAAGAAAGGTCAGATTGTGCAGTTCGTTGATCCTATCTGCACAATAACTATCTGCACTTAGTCCCAATTCGAGAAAAGAGACGTAATCTGTCATATCTCCATAGCAGCTTTTGAGTGAATCGTGGTATGCGTACATTGCAGTCCAGGGTGTAAAGGCATGACATGGTCCTATCAATGCACCAACATCCTTGGCAATTTCTGAAATCTGGCATCCATCCAGTCTAACTGTAGGACGGCCATCAGATTTAAGATTGCCATGCTTGCCAATCAGCTCAGCAAGCTCTTCTGCTTTGGATACAGATGGTAGTATCAAAAGATGATGTACGCGGTTAAGATCTTCGATCTCTGTTGTAATCGTAAAATTCGTTTTTCCGATGACTATTGTTTCATCATCGGTAGCAGCTTCTTTTATGTCTTTAAGCCACAAAGGGTGTATGCAATCCCCAGTTGCAACAAGATCAATTCCTTTTTTGGCTGCTTCTTCCGCAATAGTCGGCAGGTCCATTTTATTGGAGCATGCCATTGAATATTTTGAATGCAGATGTAGGTCTGCATTGATCTTCATTGGATCACTTCAGCCAATGTACCTTAGGTCTTCTTCACTCATGCTTGGTTCAGGTATGCCTTGTTGTTGCTGTTCAACTTCTTTGAGTCTTGCAACTATTTTTTCCATTTCCTTAGCACGCTCTTCAAGCGGTCCTTCGTCAATTTCGATATCAAATATCTTGCAAATGACTCTTAACAATGATTGCGCACTTTTAGGATCAACAAGATATCCAGAAGTAAGTCCCATAAGGCAGGCAGCATTCATCTTTCTGAATTTGCTGACACCAAGTAATAATCCGGATGCACCAACAATTCCCCCTCCCGGCTCATTTGGTTTGAATTCCACGCCAGCCTCTTTGAGGCCTTCTATCATATCGATATTGTTTACTGCACCAAGCACTTCATCTGTATGAGTTAGCTGACCGGTAGGGAATCCGCCGAGTGTGTATATCGTTTTCACTCCGTATTCTTCGGCAATATCAAGGTAAGTATCACAGAGTTGGTAATGTCCTTCTCCTGTGGAACTTTGATGGTCACCAACAAGTATCACTAGATCGTTTTTGTCAGTGCTACAAGTGTATATCTCATTATTGACAAGGCGCACCTCGCTTTTATCGTCAACAATAGCCTGTGGTGGAAAATGTTTAGAGTAAATTTCTATAACTTTTTCTGCTTTGAGTTCTTCAACCAAGTGTTCAGCAACAAGCTTTCCAACATGTCCTACTCCGGGAAGCCCTACAACAAGTATTGGCTCTTGCAGTTCAATATCATCCTTAAGTTCAACTACATTAATATCCTGCATGCTTAATCACTTCTTTTTGCCATTCGGCGATATTTCCCATATGGGTCAACTGGAGAAAACTTAGCCGGTTTAGGGTCTACAGCTGGAGAACCGCATTTAGGGCATAGAATTTCAAGTGTGTATCTGCCGCAATTTCCACACTTGTATATTTTCATGCCCAAAAAGAAATCACACCTTTACGGTATCATTATGTCTGTGGAATTCGCCCTTTCCACCAAGGCTCTGGATTGTATCTACTGCTATATCTGCTGATCTTTTCAGCACAGATTCAGCAATCTTATAATCCGGTGCAATAACCTTTATTCTATATCTAGGGGATCCTGTATAACTAATATCAACCCTTGTGTCGTCTTCTTTAACCTCGTTAGCTGCTTCCAGAGCTGTTCGAATAATTTCGATTCCTTCTGGGAGATAACATGTGAGATCAACAAATCCTGCAATATCTACATAGGGTAATTTGATGTTATTTTGAGCTACTTGGGTAATGCTTTTTACGAGAGCTTTCTTCATTTCCATCTCGCTGAATGCATTTTCTCCACTAATTGCTGCTTCTTCAAATACTGCATAGAGGCTGCCAAACTTGTCAGATAATTTCTGAGCAATTTTCTGCATCTCCTTTGGATCAGTTTTTGTTTCTTCAGATACGAACTGGAGCCATTTTGCTGCCTTTTGCTCATTTTTCCATTCTTGGATCTTAGCACGCTTCTGATGTTCATTTACATCTTTAAGGGACAAGTCAATATGTCGGCGGGAGGAATCGACATTGAGTACTTTACATACTATTTTCTGACCTTCTCTCACATAATCTCTAACATACTTGACCCATCCGGCCTTTACCTCGGATATATGGATGAACCCTTCCTTTCCTCCATATTCCTCCAGCGTTGTGTAAGCTCCAAAATCAGTGACGTCCTTTACAGCGCAAACGACAAAATCACCGGTTTCAGGCCAATTATTGTTATCCATTCTAAATCACTTACTTTATTCGAGAACTTCTAGAATATGCGTTGTTATTGTTGATTTGCCACCGGTTGATTCTGCAAGTGTCCTGCCGCAGACAAGGCATGTAACCTTCTGGCTTGCACTTCCAAAAATAACCTGTTCATTCTCACAATCATTGCATTTTACACGTAAGAATCTGCTTTTTGGTTTGTTCATTAAAATCACTCCGAGAATTCGAATTTCTTTGCTCTGAAGCATGGTCTTTGATGAGACTTGTTGCACACTGTGCACTTGTATCTAAGCCATACTCTCTTTGTTGGTTTGTCTCCACCAGGCACCTTTGAGAACTTTCCACTGTTTCCAATTCCTATATGGCGCTTCTTCTGTCTCTCGATGTGTGTCAATGATGACGCTTTTCCCTTCTTCACTCTTTCAGCAACATGTTCTGAGTGTTTTTTGCATGAAGGGCAGTATGTTCTGAATCTCTTTGGAATCTTCATTATCTACACCTTAGATAAATTTGAATTAAATTTGAATTAATTATTTGGAATCATTTGTGCGACGTTACGCTTCACAAGTCCTTTTGCATTGGGAACCGGTAATACAACAACATCTTCCGCACATAATGTGTAACTGCGATTATCCATAGCCTTGAAAGTAGGTAGGTCTTCCAGTATTCGCACAACAACGAATTCTTCATTTATATTACTTTTGCCTATCTGTCTTTGCCCGGCAGATGTCAAACCACTTCCATTCATGGCGATTGTTCCATCGGTATAGGCATTTGTATCTGACTCAGCATCGCCTTCTTTCATGTTGCCCATATTTTCAGGGCTATTTCCTGTATTTTTTGCGAGCCTGGCAGCTTTTGGATCCATAATTGGCTCCAATAATTTCTGGCGTGCGAGTTGTATGGTTGAAAGTATAGCTTCATAAACGTTCTTTTCTTCAGGGAGTAATTTACTCATGTCCTGAATTCCTGACTTACTTGAAAATGCAGTGGTAGTTGCGCTAATAATTGCCTTTTTGAAGCGTCTCATGAATATAACTTCAATATCTGTTAAGGCATTTTGTAGTTCATCTTCCAGCATCTTAGATTCTATCGATCTGTGGTTGCCGATCTTCTGGATCTCTTCCTCAAGCTCCTTAACATAAATAGCAACATCATCAAAAAACCCACCTGGTAGTGATTTCAGTGATGAGCTACCTTCTTCTCTAAGTATGTTCTTAAGCTCGTTTCGATCCATATTCGGCTACACCTCTACACATAAGGTACACGGCTGCGTACTCGGGAACTTCCTGTATTCCTTCCTCGACCACGAAGTCATTACCTTTCATTTGCACTGCAAATGGTTTGATCACTTTTAATTTTACCGACTTGTCACTAAAAACAATAGCATCGTTAAGGGGTTCAAAGCTCTCAAGTTCATCAATACTAAGGGCAGTAACTTTCATTCCGGATTTTCCATGTAAAGAACCCGGAAGTCTGATAAGACGTTTTATGTCAGCTGTCACAGGTTCATCAACAACGGCGGCCATTTCACCAACTCCGTGTTTGATAATAGCTGTAAGTATATCTTTTTTTATGCCGGAAAGTCCATCAATTTTTCCCTTTTTAAGGGATGATACTTTTTTTTCGTCTTTGAAGGTATCTATAATATTTGACGCGGTTTTTTCCCCTATCCCTTTAAAACCTGTCAATATGTCAAGTCCTTCTTCCTGTTCTGCAATTGATGAAAGGTATGATATAAGGTACCTGTTGATCCGTCCTCCCCAACCTCCATCGGTTTCAGAGGGAAATACCGGGACCTTTGCAGACTCGGTTCCTGCATCACCACTGATCTCCCGATTGGAAAACACTCTTTCAAGATCAAGTCCTTTTGAGCTAACGTAGTCAACTATCTCTCTTCTTTCAGGACTTTTCAGTGACAAAACCGAAGGGTCACTAATATGGAAGTGATATCCTCTTCCACCTGAAAATACTGCGTGCACGTTACTTTCATCAAAACCAAAATCATCTAACAGAAAATCAAGCAGTTTTAAGGTCTCTCTTTTTCCCTTTTCCAGCATATCGCCATAGGAGTTTATACTTCCTGGCAAGTGGTCTGAGTCAATATCAAAGATAAGGTCTGCCTTTAGCCAGTTCTTCCCATTCATTTTAGGAGCACCGGGGTACTCGTAATAGGCCACGGAATGGTATGCATGAGCAGGTGCAATACCTCTCATATAATCGTAAACTTCCCCCTTTGAGCCAAATTCCCTATGTCTCTTCATGAATGTATCCTGCCCACTGGTAAACTCAATGAATCCCCATTCCCTTGATGTGAACTCAGGTGGCAGTGTCAACTCTGCCTGTGAATAGTATTCCTGGAATTTCGATACAAGATATGCCCGTGTTCTCTCATCCATTGCTAGTTTTTTTCTCCAGTGGGATAATCCCTTAGTTAAATAGTCTAATTGGACTTATTTGTCATAAACCTTATAGTTACCATCTACATTATAGTTCTCGAATGAAGCAGGAAATGACAAGTGCTGATGTGTCAGCTCTGGTATTAGAATTAAGCTCAGGTGATAGCTCACTGATAGATGCTAAGATAGGCAAGATCTACCAGCCGGTACCGGGTGAGCTACGTATGAATCTTTTCATTTTCAATAAGGGGAGGGATAACCTGGTAATCGAGGCCGGGAAGCGTGCACACATGAGTGAGCATATCCGTCCAAGTCCCAAGATCCCTCATGCATTCCCTATGCTTCTCAGAAAGCATATTATGGCCGGGCGCATCACTTTTGTCAAACAGTATGATTTTGACAGGATCATAGAGATAGGAGTTGTACGTGGCGGCATTGATACTATATTAGTAGTAGAACTATTCTCTCCGGGAAATATAGTTCTCCTAGATTCTGAACGTAAGATAATTCTGCCGATGAAACCAGTTACTTTCAAGGGCAGGCGAATTCGCAGTGGTGAAGTTTATCAATACCCAGAAGCCCAGATAAGCCCGATAGACGCCACAGAAGGCGATCTGCAGGAAGCATTCTCATCATCGCATTCTGACGTTGTCAGAACTATTGCGAGCAGGTTCAATCTCGGTGGTGTTCTGGCGGAAGAGGTTTGTGCGCGCTCTGGTATCGATAAGAAAACAGAAGCACAGTCACTTAGCTCAGATGATGTTTCATCTATTGCATCATCCCTTAAGGATGTGTTCTCACCATTACAGAAAGGTGACTTAAGTCCATGTGTATTCAAAAAAGATATCAAAGGGCGACTGGAAGTATTTGATGCCACGCCTTTTGAGCTTGATATATACTCTAATTATGAAAAACAATCATTCCCATCTTTTAACAAGGCTCTTGATGAGTTATTCGGCAAAAGGTCAGCTGAAGAGGTAAAGGAAGTGGTCGAGTCTGTCAAAAAGGAAAAAGTGGATGTTTTTGCGCGCAGGTTGCAAAAACAAGAGGCTGCAATCAAGAACTTTGGAAAAGATGCAGATAAACAGACACAGATCGCAGAAAAGATATATGCCTATTATGTTGAGATCGATGAAATGCTTGCTGTTCTCAATGGTGCCCGGGATAAAGGCTATTCCTGGAATGAAATAAAGTCCATTCTGAAAAAGGCAAAGGAAACAGTTCCTGCTGCAAAGATGATAGTCAGTATAGATTCATCATCAGGCAAGGTTGTTTTTGATCTTGATGGGGTATCAGCCACCATTGATATAAGACTTACAATTCCTCAAAATGCCCAGATATTTTACGATAAAGCTAAGAAACTAGCCCGGAAAAAAGAGGGGGCACTCAAGGCAATTGAGGATACTAAACTTGCCATGCAAAAGCGTGAGAAAAAGCAAGCTAAAAGACGTAAGGTCAGTACTAAAAAGCACTGGTATAGCCGTTTCAGATGGTTCATGTCATCCGATGGATTCCTTGTGGTTGGCGGAAGGGATGCGGATACCAATGAAGATATTGTGAAGAAGTATATGGAAAAGCGTGATGTAGTATTCCATACTCAGGCTCCTGGTGCACCTATTACAGTGATCAAAACAATGGGTAAGGAAGTTCCGGAAACAACTCTCAGAGAAACAGCAGAGTTTGTAGTTTCCTATTCAAGTGTCTGGAAATCCGGGCAGTTCAGTGGAGATTGCTACTGGATAAAACCGGAACAGGTATCAAAGACCCCGGAATCTGGTGAATATCTCAGGAAAGGTTCATTTGTCATAAGAGGCGACCGTAATTATTTCCGAGATGTGAAGGTTGGAGCTGCAATAGCTCTTGAGCTTGCTTCGGAAACCAGAGTTATCGGAGGTCCTGTTTCTGCAGTTTCAAAGAATGGACAGCATATTGTTCAAATCGTTCCCGGTAAATTCAATCAGAATGACATTGCGAAAAAGATATACAAGATGTATGTCGAGAAACTGAAAGACATCAATTTCGTGAAGCAGATAGCTTCACCTGATAAAATTGCAATGGTGCTACCTCCTGGTGAATCAGACATTAAAGTATAGTAAAATTTCAAAATCAAATCGAATCTCAGGTTGTTTTCATGCGAGTGACAAAAAGATTTCTAAAAGGCAGAGAAGGTGAAATATCATTAGTAGCTGAAACTCTTGATGACCTGTGGCATTTGAAATATATCATCGAGAAAGGTGATCTTGTTTTCGCTGTAACTAAGCGGAAAGCTGAAGGTGCAAGTGACAAAATAAGACCTGAAAAAGTGGAAAAAAAGACAGTTCGCCTTGGGATACGTGTTGATGACATGGAATTCCATAAATTCTCAAATCGTCTGAGAATAGGTGGTGTCATTGAACAGGGTATGGATGTAGGTCATCACCATACTTTCAATATTGAAAAGAATGGTGATATTTCTATTACAAAAACCTGGAAAAAAGACCAGCTTGAGCGCATAGATGAAGCAGAGGCCAGTTCCAAACGTCCAAAAGTTGTTATTTTGGCAATAGAGGAGGGAGATGCAGATATTGGTCTTGTTCGTCATTATGGGATCGAACTCTATTCACATATAAGTCAGTCATCCGGTAAGAAGGGTGAAGCTTCCCTCAGGGAGTACTTTTTCCAGGAGATCATTGATCAGCTTATTTATGCTGCACCTGAATCTGAAGCAATAGTTATTGCAGGCCCTGGTTTTACTAAAGATGATTTTATGAAGTATTTTGGGCACAAGGAACCAGATCTTGCTTCAAGGTCAGTTGTTGAAGATATCTCTTCAATTGGGATGTCCGGATTCCAGGAAGTTCTGCGTAGGGGTGCAGTTGACCGTATCATGGAAGAATCGAGAATTGCACGTGAGTCTCGCCTGATGGATGAACTACTAAAAGAGATATCTACAGATGGCAAAGCAGCTTATGGGCTTGAGGACGTGAAAAAAGCTCTTGACTATGGCTCAATTGAAACTCTTCTGGTAGCAGATGAAATGATACGGCTGGAGCGTGAAAAAGGAAATATTGATCCTTTCCTTCAGGCAGTAGAACACTCACAGGGGAAGATAGTTGTTTTTAGTACTATATTTGAACCCGGCCAAAAATTGCTTGCTTTAGGTGGGATAGCAGCATTGCTGCGATTTAATATATGACCTGGTAAAGCGGAATCTATCAGTAAAATAGTTAAATTTAACTTAAACTTTAAAATTAGTTCTGACGGTAACTGGTCTTTTCAGTAGACTCGATATTGATGAGTTCCTTACCGTCCATATATATATGAATTACTCCGCCTGTCTCTGAGACTGTTATTGCAATAGAAACGGTGTCTCTTGTAATGGCAGCAGCAGAAACGTGTCTGCCTCCAAGACCTTTGTCAAGTTCAATACCTCTTGCATCTACATCAAGATATCTGCCGGCAGATTCCATTTTCCCTTCCTCTGAAACAACAAAAACGCCATCTAGTTGTGCAAATTCTTTGATAGATTCCCAGTTATTCTTTTCCAGTACATCTCTTTTTTCACTGGAGTGGCCGGAATATGGGTTAAGTATCATCTGGTGTGAGCGCAATAATACCTCTTCTTCATCTCCCAATATGAATGCAGTTCCAACCTGTTTACCCTCGCGACCTGTATTTGAGATATCAAATGCTATCTTCAAAATTGCTCGCATTATGTCTGGTCTGATCCTCTCTTCACATTCTCTTAGTGATTTCACAAGTTGGTTATCTGTTAGATTATGGACAACAATAGCATGTGAGTCCTTTGTTTCAACAAGGCCCACTACAAGTCCCTCATCAAGGTTCCCTGTCATAAATTCGATGGCAGATACATTTTCTATGTGGCTTACTTTTCCGCCTGCTTGTTGTACTACTCTGTCAGAGATCTCTTTGTTCTTGTCTTCTTTTCCTTTACTGGTAGCAACAAGGTGGTCAATGAAACTTTTTGCCCTTCGGGCAGTATGGTATATGGGGATATTTGTTTGTGGACATTCTATACTGTCATCACCGGAAATAATTATAGCAATGGCCTCAAGTTTTTCAGCAAGATCAACTGCGGCATTGACAACTATCTTGATATTATCCATTATGTTCCCTCATATAAATTCAGTATTCAAAGCAGTATATATTATGTTACATTATAATTAAAACTTACTTACTATCAGCAGTAATTTATGATTTCACACTAATTGATAATAAGTGGTGATCATGGTACGAACTTTCATTTCGGTCGATCTTTCAAATGAGTTTCATGAGCGTATGCTGGATATTCAGACAAAGTTCAAAAACTTCAATAGCAATTTGAAATTTGTAAACCCTTCTAATGTGCATATTACTATGAAGTTCCTTGGTGATGTGCCTGATGAAAAGCTGAATGAGATTTCAAATGCACTTGATAAGGTGTCTTTTCCTTCCTTTGATGCTACTTTTAAGGGGATTGGTGCTTTTCCGAATACGAAAGATCCTAAAGTTTTGTGGGTTGGATGCGAGGGTGCTTTTGATGAACTGTATGGATCCATCAATAAATGCCTTCATTTCCTTAAGCTCAAAAAGGATAATCATGAATTCAGTGTGCATATAACGTTTGCGAGAGTAAAATTCATTGAAAAACGACAAAAACAGCATCTTTCTCAATTACTTGAAGAGCTGGAATACCTGAAATTAGGCTCAATGCATATTGACCATTTCAGCCTTAAAAAAAGTACATTGACCCCGGAAGGTCCTTATTATAAGACTCTTCATGAGGTTAATTTAAAGTAATTTATATATGTGCCACCCTTAGAGATCTTCTCTTGAGTATCAGTTGGATTCGTACTGGGAGAATCCACTGCTGCGAATTATCCTTTTATCTGGTGTTATTAAAAGACATTCCACATCTTCAATAGATTCTATCATTTCCATACCTTCATCTTCACCCATTACGAAGACAGCAGTAGCAAATGCATCAGCATCCATTGCGGTTTTTGCTATTACGGTCGCACTGATCAGATTCTGGGATGTATGTCCGGTACGTGGGTCTGCAATATGTGAGACTTTTGCTGCATCACTGAAGTAACGTTCATAATTTCCACTTGTTGCAACTGCCATATCCTTTACATGAATGACCGTGATGGCATCACTGCTTTTATTCGGATTCTGAAGTCCTACCTTCCATGAAGCTCCTTTTGCTTTATTTCCGATATATCTTCCATCTCCGCCAGCATTAACAAATCCGTTCTCAAAACCGTCCTGGATCAAAGATTGAATGGCATGATCCACTGCATAGCCTTTCGCGACTCCTCCAAGTGTTATCATCATACCATCCTTGAGCGATATGTTATCATCATTGATGCTTATTTCAGAATGGTTCACAAGTAGAAGTACTTCGTCTAGCTCTTCTTGTGTTGGTGGCTGGTATGTACCACCTGGGCTGAATTTACTTTTCCAAAGATCAAGCAAAGGCAGGATCGATATGTCAAAAGCGCCCTGGCTCTTTTCGGAGTAGTAATCAGATCTTTCAATTACATATAATATGTCAGGATTTGTATTTTGCAGGTTTCCATTTTGGTTCAGAACAGATAATTCACTTTGGTTATCATAGCTGTTCATCAACTCATTAATATAGTTTACTTTTGAAAAGGCATTTTCAATAGCATCGCTTGATTCATTTTCGCTGAACCCTATTACTGAAATTGTCACTGTTGTGTCCATTATACTTCGTGTACTGGAGTAGCTTTCCTGTGTTTCCTGGGGTGTAGTGCATGGAAATGGCACATAATTCATCATTATTATCAATGACAATGCCGCAACGAGCACAATAGTAACAGTTTTATAGTTCATGGCTTATGACATGTGGTAATTAATATTTATGTACCTCGGTACATTTATAGGAATCCAAATTCCGACTTGTTTATGATTGTATTTATTGGAAGGAAGTAATTATATGAGCAATCCCAGCACAGGATCCAGTACGGGAGGTAGTTCAAGCAAGGACAAATACCTTGTTGTCGCCCTTCATCAATTAATGGAAGAACACGGTTGGAGAGGTATTGAGAAGCATTTTGGCTCTACTAAGCATCATATTATATATGTCAAATCGGGTTCTCCCCTCGATAAGATAGAGCTTAAAGCAAATGTTCTCGGCAATCACATGGATGTGGATTTTTTGGGTGTGACCCCGAAAAAAGGACTTTTGGACAAGTATCTTGATTTTAATGTTCGGGTCATCCGCAAGTCATTCGAGATTAGCAAATATGTCTCCCCAGACCAGAAGATAATCAATGAGCAGGCTTTAAGGAACAATATAATCGTTGTTGTCAAGCAGCTCGAGGAAGCGGCGGAGGAATGAATGGCAGGTGAGTAATTTATGTCAAAATTAAATGTTACTTTAATAGGAATACTTGTCGTGATGTTCGCGGCAGCGGGTGTATACTCTTACCTGGGATATAGTGGTAATGAAGTTCTCTCCGCACACTACATGACTGATCAGGAATGGTCTGACAGTTCATGTGGTGGTTGTCACATCGGCATGTATGATCAGGTTGCTGAATCCTATCATGTGGAGCAGGATCTGAACAAATGGTCAACATTGATGGAATATGGTGTTGATGTTGATAGTATAGATGATGATACAAAGGCACGTGAGCTTGGTCAGGTACACCCTGGTGGCGGGTACATGGCTGAATATGGTGTTGATATTGACTGTATGGCTTGCCATGAACAGAATGGCAGATACGATTATGCTGCACGTGCAGAGAGTATAGAATCCGGTAACTTCGAAGAAGCTAATATGGCTGCTATCGAACATGCAAGAGAGGAAGCATACAAGGAAGGAATGTATGTTGCAAGTTATGCACTTGATGTACTCCTGCCACTTCCGCTTGTAACTGAAATTCATGATGAAGTTAATGGTGCACCAAGGAAAGAACAATGTGGTAGCAACTGCCACCTTAATGATGTTCCAATGACAGCAGTTACATGGGCAGAAGAAGACCATGCTGATTATGATGTGCATGCAGAAGTTGATTGTGCAGAATGCCATGAAACTGAAGAGCATCAGATCGGACGCAGGGAGGTTCATAATGCTCCTGGATCAATGCATGAATTCTTTGACGGTGAGATCAAGGACTGTGACAGTTCAGGATGCCACGCAGGCATATCCCACGGTGGATTTGTTGATGGTCACCTGACTGCTGTAAGCTGTGAAGCCTGCCACATTCCTGCACTTCCAGGAGATGAAATGCTTGGTGGTTCAGCTATCAAGGAATTCAGCTGGGCAAACGGTGTAAGAGAAGATGTAGCTCATGGTTCTGACTTTGCACCTACAATTGCATGGTCAGAGGGAATATACTACGACAAGCTCCCAGTCAAAGCAGACAGAGCAGAAGGTTCCTTGATGCAGCCTTTCAACGTCATAACAGGTATCTGGTGGGATGCTGGTGTAGATACTGACGTGGCTTCAAACCCTGATACAAGTGCTTCAATTGGTAATCCAATTCCTCCGACTGAAGTAAAAGCCGCTGATTCTGACTCCAATGGAGAAGTTACAGAAGCTGAAATGCAGGCATATGATGGCAATTCCGATGGAGAAGCTGATTATCCAAATGCTGTACTCAGACATGTTGAAATGTACTATCAGGTAAGTCACAATGTCGCAGGCTCAGAAGTAGGTCTTGCAGAGCCACTTGGATGCATAGACTGTCACGGTGAAAGTGCAACTGCAATTGACTGGACAGCTCTCGGCTATGAGAGTGATCCTGCAGCGGCAACATCATCAAAGGATATTGCAGTGAAAATTCCTGGACAGAAGCCTGCTGAAGTTGAAAGGGAGCCTGCATTCTAAGGAGTTGGTCATGTGGAAAGTAAAAGATTAGACAAAATTCCGGAGAAGATAGTAATTCCTCTCAGGCAACACAATGGTTTTGTCTGCGAGGCACTTGTTGCAAAAGGTGATGAGGTACTTATCGGTCAAAAGATAGGTGACTCATCCGAATACAATTCATCAGCAGTTCATTCAAGTGTCTGTGGTGAAGTTCTGGCTATTGAAGAAGCAGCTCACCCGGATGGGAACAAGGTTTTGAGCATTATCATTCAGCCAAGCGACTCTGAAGAAACAGTGCCATTCACTCCGGCAAAGAATCCTTCAAAGGATGCTTTAATTGAACTGGTTAAGGAGTCTGGCATAGTTGAGCACTATGGTTCACCAACACATACTGTGTTGAAACCACGCGATAAAAAGATCGATATGGTGCTTATCAATGCAACAGCTTCTGAATGGATCGGTGGTAAGTATACTAATGCAAAAGAATATGCTTCTCAGATGATAGATGCATTAAAACTCTTGATGAAGGCTGCCGGTGCTTCAAAGGGTGCTATTATAATTGGTAAGGACGATTCTGAATCAATTGAGGCTTTCGAAGGCGTGGAAGTTGATGGTAAGAAACTGCTAGTTGCTCCACTTGTTGGAAAACGCCGTCTTGATCACTATTTCAAAGATCAGGAATCTAATATTTTAGTTGCTTCACAGAAGCGTATCTATGGTAAGAATATTCTTAATTTCTTCACATACAATGTCACAGGACGTAAGGTTGCAATAGACCAGAATCCTACTGATGTGGGTGTAGCTATCTGTGGTGTAAAATCCGCAAAAGCACTTTACGATGCTGTGTATGAAGGTAAGCCATATTATGAGACCGTTATCACTCTCGAAGGTCCTGGCAATTGCCCTGAGTATATGCTTGTGAAATTAGGAACTCCTTTCAAAGACATTATCGAATCCTGCAATCCTGGTGAGGTTGGCAAGATCATTGCAAACGGTGTAAGAACGGGTGTTGCTCAGTACACTGATGAAGTTCCTGTTACTAAGGGAACTACAAAGATAAGCCTGCAGAAACCCGAGGACGTACTCAGAGATGAGGCAGAGGCATGTGTTCACTGTGCACGTTGTGTTGATGTATGTCCTGTGGATCTTATCCCAAGCAGACTTGCTGTTATGGCAGATCAGGGACGCTTCGATGAATGTCGTCAGTTCCATATTCAGAACTGTATCGAATGTGGAAGGTGTGCAGGTGCATGTCCTTCCAAAATATACATATTGCAGCTTATCAGATATGCAAAGAATGCTATAGGAATGGCCTATGAGGATCTTCCTGCTAAGGAATCATCCAATCTGAAACTTGGCTGCTGCGGAGGTGAATAAAGATGTACACAATTTCAGCTCCCCCACATAAGAAATCAAAATTTAATATTAAATCACTGAACTGGAGTAAGATATTTGCTCTGGTTCCAGTTGCTCTTGCAGCAATATATCTCTTTGGCGTTCCTGCCCTGGGAATTATTCTTGCTTCAATGATAACAGCTGTAGTTACTGAATTTGGTATACAGACCATATTCAAGCAAAAGGTAACGGTAAAAGATGGTCACGCTGCTCTTATGGGATTAATGCTTGCGTTATTGATTCCCCCTGAAGCTCCAATATGGCTTCCTGTATTTGGTGCTTTCTTTGCGATTGCCATCGGTAAACATATATTTGGAGGCTCCGGATCCTACGTCTTCCATCCTGTACTTGTTTCATGGGTGTTCATCAGAAGTGCATGGGCCGGACCTATGACTCCTCTTTCCACTCCTCACATCACTATGCTCTCTGAACTTATTATTGAGAATGGAGCTGGTCTGCTTGTAGGTGCTTCACCTCTGGCGTTGATAGGTGGTGTGTATTTGATATATAAAAGATATGTTGACTGGAGGATTCCTGTTACATTCTTCCTTGCAGTGTTCTTGTTCCATCAGGTAATTGCTTTTGTTTCTGAGATAGTTCATCTGGTTCAGGAAGGTGTATTGAATCCATTGCTATATCTCGCATCAATGTTCATTTTCCTGGAGGTCCCTGGAGATATTTCCTATGCTGCAATAGGTGTCGTGTTCTTTGGAATATTATTCCTGGCAACAGATGGACCAACATCTCCTGTAACAAAGAAAGGCCGTTTGATCTATGGTTTAATATGTGGTCTTCTTGTATCCATTTACGGTCTCTTTGGAAACTATGTGGATGGAACACTCTATGGTATATTACTTGGAAATTGTGTGGCATCATATATTGAAATTAAAACAATGCCAGCGTCATTCGGACAGGAATGCTGGCTTGAGAAGCCATACAACCGTATCGTGGGTATAATACCTTCTGCATTTAAATTCGAGGTGGTTACTGATGAGTGAATCCAAGAAAGAAACAATGGACATCATGATAAAAATGGTGATCATTTCAGCTGTTGCAGCTGCTCTTCTTGCTGGGACATATATACCAACAAGTGAGCAGGTACAAGAGAACATTGCCAATGCTAAAGTAGCGATACTTGCTGACCTTATTCCGGATGCAGCTTCCTTCGAAAATGTGGAAGGATCTGCAGTCGATGAGGAAGGTAACAATGAAATCCTTTACTACCGCGCAACAGATGATTCAGGTAATGTTATTGGTTATGCATTCTTCAAAGAGCAGCCCGGCTCTCAGGGTCCGATTGTAGTGGCAGGTGGTGTGGATGCATCTTTCTCCACTGTAAAGGGAATGGATGTATTGAGCCATGAGGAAACTCCTGGTCTTGGTGCAAAGATCATCAACCCCGATTTCAGGGATCAGTTCAACAACATTCCATTAAGTGCTCTGGCCCTTTCAAGTGATGACGGAGCAATTGATGCGATAACAGGTGCGACAATATCCTCAAGGGCTGTAGTTGATGCAATGAGCGGTAAAATATCTGAGATTGAAGGAGCAGAGGCTTAGGTGATATAAATGAGTCGAAATCCAGTTAGTGAAATTATTCGTGGAATTACCCGGGATAATCCGATTTTCGGATTAGTATTAGGTCTCTGCCCTGCACTGGCGGTTACCACATCAGTTGAGAATGCAATAGGAATGTCTGCAGGTACATTTTTTGTATTGTTCTGTGCAAACATATTTGTCTCAGCTCTTAGAAAACAGATTCCTTCCACTGTGAGGCTTCCTATTTTCATCATAATTATTGCTACATTTGTGTCAATTGTAGATATGGTAATGGAAGCATTCTTCCCACCAATGTATGCCGCGCTGGGTGTATTTATCCCATTGATCGTGGTAAACTGTGTTATTATCGGACGTGCCGAAGCATATGCTAATAAGAACAATGTATTTTATTCTGCAATTGATGCTATCGGTGCTTCCATAGGTTTCCTTCTTGTACTCTGCCTTATCGGTGGTATCAGGGAACTTTTGGGAACCGGACAGATCGTTACATTCGGATATACTTTGATATCTTCTCCGATCGACCCGGCTATGACTACTATGATCTTGCCACCAGGTGCTTTCCTCACAATTGGAATCCTTATGGCAATAGTAAATTATCAGAAAGCTAGAAAGGCAGCAAGAGGTGGTTAAAAATGGTAGAAAAAGCATTATTTGCTATCTTTATGGAAGGTGTGTTCATAAAGAACTTCCTGCTCATTCAATTCCTTGGACTTTGCTCCTTTGTAGGAGTAACTAAGGATGTTAAGAGTGCAGCAGGTATGTCAGGTGCTGTAATTTTCGTAATGACAATGGCAGCATCAGTATCGTATTTCCTGTACACATATATTCTAGAACCTGCAAAAATGGAATTTCTTGGCCTGATAAGTTTCATCGTGGTCATTGCAGCACTTGTGCAGCTTGTTGAATTCGTTGTCAGGAAAAATATTCCTGCACTGTATCGTTCACTCGGTATCTACTTGCCATTGATCACCACAAACTGTGCTGTTCTTGGTGTTGTGCTTTTGAACGTTCTTTCAGAGTACAATTTCATACAGAGTCTTGTATTTGGTGTCGCAGCAGGTATCGGATTTACTATAGTCATGTTGATGATGTCTGGTATCAGAGAGCGTTCCAATCTTGTGAACATCCCATCATCGGTCAGAGGGCTTCCACAGGCATTTCTTGTTGCCACGATGCTTTCAATGGCTTTTGTTAATTACTTCTGGGTGATTCCTATATGAGCACAATGAGCACATTCTTGATACAGTCCATGGCCATCCTTGGTGGTCTTGGTCTTACGGTTGCTATAATGCTCATTGTGGCATCAAAGAAATTCAAGGTAGAGGTAAATCCTCTGGTCGAAGAGATCAATGAGATACTGCCCGGTGCTAATTGTGGTGCATGTGGTTTTGCCGGATGTGCTGCCTTTGCAGAAAAAGTCGTAGATGAGGATGCTCCTATCACCGGTTGTCCTGTTGGTGGCTTTGATACTGCAAAGGAAATAGGCGGTCTTATGGGCCAGGAAGTTGCTGAAGGTGAATCTGAATATCCTTACGTAAGATGTAACGGCGGAGTAAACTGTGTGGACCGTTTTGAATATGTAGGGTTTGAAGACTGTAAGGCTGTCATGCTTCTGTCTGATGGTGAGAAAGGCTGTAGCTATGGTTGCATGAGTCGTGGAACCTGTGTACGTGCATGTCCATTCGATGCTCTTGAGATCGGTGAAGACAGACTTCCTCATGTAAACGAACATCTTTGTACAAGCTGTGGACTTTGTATCAGCTCCTGTCCAAACGATATCCTTGTATTTGCAAAGCAATCAGAAAAGGTGCATGTGCAGTGTATGTCACACGATAAAGGTAAGGCTGTAAAGGCATCCTGTACCATTGGCTGTATCGGCTGTAAGATATGTGAAAAGGCATGTCCTGAGGATGCAATAACCGTTACTAAGTTCCTTGCAGATATCGACCAGGAAAAGTGTACTGCATGTGGAATATGTGTGGAGAAATGTCCACAGAATACCATTGAGATGAGGTAATATCATGACATATAAGACTAAAATTGGTCTGGATGAAAATATCGTGGCTGCACTATGCTATGTAGGTTTCTGGGTAACAGGTATTATTTTCCTTCTCATCGAGAAAGAAAATAAGTTTGTTAGATTCCACGCAATGCAATCATTGGTTGTATTCCTCCCATTGTCATTGATAATTTTCTTTGTGGCATGGGTTCCCTATGTAGGATGGGTAATTGCTGATTTCATGGGATTCCCTGCAATGATGATCATGGTCCTCTTTGCTTTTATGGCATATAGGGGTATGAAATTCAAGATCCCATTTGTCGGAAACTACGCCTACAACCAGATATATAAGTAATATTCAAAAGCTAAAGGAAATGTTGTTTGACAACATTTTCTTCACTTATTTTTTTAAGATATTTTCTTTACGAAAGTTTAAAAAACAACATCTACCTATTACTGCAGAAATGCTTTATTTTTCATGCCGGAGGGTTCATTATAAAAGAAGAGATTTGGATTGAGAAGTACAGACCCTTTAAGCTTGATGACGTGGTTGGTCAGAAAGAAGCTGTAGAGAGATTAAAATCATATATTCAAACCAGGAATTTACCTCACCTCTTATTTTCAGGTCCGCCTGGTGTCGGGAAAACTGCAACTTCAGTTTCTATTGCCCGTGAAATGTTTGGTGATTCATGGCGCGAGAATTTTACAGAACTCAATGCTTCAGATGAGCGTGGTATCGACGTGGTCAGGACTAAGATCAAGAACTTTGCAAAAACCACTCCCATAGGTGGTGCTGATTTTAAGATCATTTTCCTGGATGAAGCAGATGCGCTTACTTCTGATGCGCAGTCAGCTCTAAGGCGTACCATGGAACGTTATACCAACAATTGCCGTTTCATTCTTTCATGCAACTACTCATCCAAGATAATTGAACCTATCCAGTCTCGCTGTGCAGTCTACCGATTCAGGCCACTTTCAGATGATGCGTTAGCAGAGCGTGTTCTTTTTGTAGCTGAAAATGAAGGTCTGGACATCGCAGAGGATGGCGTGGATGCCATCAAATACGTTGCTCAGGGTGATATGAGAAAAGCTATCAATGCTCTTCAGGCTGCAGCACTTGTGGCAGATACTATTCATAAGGATGCTATTTACAAGATAACAGCTACTGCTCGTCCGGAGCAAGTTCTTGAACTTATAGAAACTGCTCTTGCCGGAAATTTTACAGCTGCAAGAAAACATCTTGATACTCTTCTGCTGGAACAAGGCCTGTCTGGTGAGGACGTTGTGGGTCAAATATATCGTGCAATGTTCGAGATAGATATAACCGATAAACTCATGGTGGAACTTATTGATGTCATCGGTGAGATTGATTTCAGGCTCACAGAAGGCTCCAATGAAAGAATACAACTCGAATGTCTTCTGGCCCATTTTGCATTATCGGGGAAGAATTAGATGCCCTTTGAAGCACAAGTTCTGGAGCTTTTAAGTAATGTTCCGCATTGGTTGTCAACCATTATAATAAGTGCTTTGCCAGTACTTGAGCTAAGAGGTGCCATACCAATAGCTATTGGTGTCTATGGTATGTCTCCCACATCTGCATACTTACTAGCGGTAGTGGGCAATATGATACCAGTAATTCCATTACTCTTATATTTGGATCCTGTCTCTTCATATTTGAGACGCTTCTGGATCTTTGATTCTTTTTTTACGTGGCTGTTCGAAAGAACACATCGCAATCATTCAGATCGCTTTGAAAAATTTGGCATACTGGCTTTAACATTATTTGTAGCAGTTCCGCTCCCAGTCACAGGTGCCTGGACAGGCTGTGCTGCAGCTTTTGTGTTCGGTATCAAATTCAGGCATTCTTTCCTTGCAATCCTTGCAGGTGTCCTGATAGCTGGCCTGATAGTTAGCACTCTGACTGTAACAGGGATAAACACAATGGAATTGTTCAGTGGAATAATTCAGTAATAATTGAATACCAAAAATAGATTAAATAAATAGAAAAAAGTAGATAAGGCCCTGGTATTTACTTATCTATCAACTCTTTTGCAAGTTTTATATCTTCAGCCTTAACTGTTTTTCTTCCGGCATGCTCTGATAATTTTATAGCTTCCTTTGATATTGCAAGTCCATACTCTTCAAGTATTTCTGTAAGTTCTACACTTGCTGGTTCGCTAACTCTCTGAGCACCAGCACTTCTTATTACTCTTTCAATAGGTGCAAATGGTATTATTGCCACAAATATTCCTCATTTCGCTTGATATAATAAATCAAAGTATTATATGTAGTTTAATTAGCAAATAAGGTATATATAATGTTTTATCCATTTTTATTATAAATTATGATTTTATGAAATTATAGGCATGCCTTCGATTCGATGTTACTTGCCTTTACTTTTGATTTTTTTCTTTTACCTTTTCAGCAATATCCTTTCCAAGACGGTTGCATTCAAGTAGGTCCTTTTCAGTAGGCTTATACTGTATCCTTAGAACCGGATCGACCACTGTAACTCCTGCAGAACGCAATTTTTCAGCTATCTTAACAGGTGCTTCTCCACTCCATCCATAAGAACCAAATGCACAACATATTTTATCGCTGATCCCAAGTTCCAGTATTTTATCTATGAATTTATCAATTGGTTCCAATATAGTGTAATAAAATGTAGACGATCCAATTGCTACGGCATCATAATTGACAACATCTTCTGGATCCCATTCATAAAAGTTATTGATATCGACTTCAACATGGCGTTCAGTTGCACCCTTAGCAATGGCTTCTGCCATTAATTTTGTATTTCCCTGAGTGCTTAAGTATATAACTGCAAGTTTTGGCATGAAATCACTCCTTTTTAGAATTTGTAACTTTGGATGTCAAAGTTTTGTATTCCCACATACATTCTTTTTTGTTGATGGGTGATAAAGCTATCTTTGAATTAATTAAAATCACTATCATCAATCCTACATTTCAGATAGTTTCGAGTTATATTTATTGCCTATTACCTGATATTTCTAGTATCCTTTTTCTATTGAAATGGTGATTATTTATGGAAGACAAAATTGCGCCCCATGTCGAGGAATTAAACAGGGCGCTTGAAAATATCGATGAAGCTACGATAAGGCTGGAATTAACGAAACTCCTGAAGTTTAAGGTTTCTATGGGTGAGGCTAAAAAAACCATCATGAAGAAGTACAGCCCCAGATCATCATCTTTTGTTCTTATAAAAGATATCGAACCCGGACTTGAGGGAATTGAAATACTTGCTCGCATAATCAATATTGAAGAAAAAATCATAAATTCCCAGGGTGAAAAGAAAACTATATTTTCGGGTACAATGGGCGATGATACTGGGATATGTTCTTTCACTTCATGGGATGATATGTTTCTGGATCCTGACGATGTCGTAAGAATAAAAAATGCTTATACAAAACTTTGGAATAACAGGCCTGAATTGTATTTTGGTAAGCGGTCTACCCTTGAAAAGATGCCAGATGAGCAACTTCCTGCTATCAAAGAAATATCTCATACCAATATAAAAAAGCTAAAAGATATAGTAGCAGCAGATGTACTTGCAGGTTCTGATGTTCTCATAGTTGAAATGTATCACAGGGATGTATCTTTGAAAGGTAATGATCTCACCATTATCGAAGGTGTAATTGCGGACGAAACCGGAAAACTTCCTTTCACATCATGGAAAAAGTTTGATGGTATAGATATTGGGACTTTTATACACTTTGAAGGTGCTCCGATACGAATATTCAGAGGTTTGCCATCGATTAACTTTGATGAGAATACTCATGTCGAGATTATAGATAATCCCATATCTCTTCCTTTCTCTCTCGAGTCTGCAAACCAGGTCCCTGAACATATGCCAATGTCTGAGGTCATAGGATCCAATGGTATTTTTGATGTGCTTGTTAGGGGAAATATAGTCTCTATAAGACCCGGTTCAGGAATAATAGAACGCTGCCCCATATGTAATCGTGTGACTCAAAAATCAAATTGCAGGGCCCATGGGAATGTTGAATGTATTCAGGATATGCGTATCAAAGCTATACTTGATGATGGCACTGGTTCTATTCATATCATGCTAAACTGTGAGATAAGTGAGGCCATATATGGCAAAAACCTCTACGAGGGAGAAAAAATGGCTCGTGATTCGATATCCAAAGACGTGGTGTTTGATGATATGAGGAATGTGCTGACAGGTAAATATATTGCTGTAAGAGGCAATTCCTCAAAGAATGAATTCGGTGTTAGTATAGTGGCAAAATCAGCATGGTATCCTGATGACGACCTATCTGTACGTATCGATTCCATGTTGGCTTCGCTTTAGGAAGGAGGTGTTTGATAGTGGTAGAAAGAGAAATGGCACATAGGGTATTTGCCAGAGAATTTAACGACTCTCGTTTTCAATTGCAGTCTGTTTCCATTCATGAGGATAATTCGCATGTAGCTAGTGTTCATTCTCCTAATTTCCTTGTCACTCCAAGCGGTGCAAAGTCAAACCGTGTTTTTGTAGTTGGTGTGGTTACAGAAGTTGAAAATATGGCTGATCTAAAATCAGGGGCAAAGGAGCTATTGAGAGCACGTATATCTGATCCGACCGGCTCATTCACAGTATATGCGGGGAATTATCAGCCGGAAGCTCTTGTTTTTCTCTCTAATGTAGAGGTTCCTTCCTATGTTATGGTTGTAGGAAAAGTCCGTTCGTATGAGCCTGAAGCGGGAGAAGTGTTTGTTTCCATAAGGCCGGAGGAAATTCACTATGCAGATGAATCTCTTCGAAATCGTTGGATAGTGGATACAGCTGAATTGACCCTTGAACGTGTAGATTTTCTTAAGAAAGCTTTAGATTCAGGCTTAACAGGAAAAATACTTTTAGATCATTTGAAATCACTGGGTGTACCTCTTCATCTTGTAGAAGGCATCTGCTTATCACTGGATTATTATCATACTGATCTTGCTTATATCGAACAACTTAGGGCAAATGTAAAGGAATCACTGCTTTCTATAAAAGAAGATGGATCATGCGGATCTGATGAGGATCATGACCATGAATCATTGGTATTGGAAGTTATGGGATCTATAGCTGAATCGGGCTCTAATTCCATTTCTGGCTCAGTTGAATATGCGGCTATTATAACTGAAGCAAGCTCAAGAGGCATGTCTGCAGCTCAGGTGGATCAGATCGTACGTATTCTATTATCTAAGGGCCATATATACGAGCCCCGTGCGGGAGTGTTCAAGGTAATCCATTGACCCATTATATTGATTTCACTCTCAATATCGATATAGTTAAATATGGATACATGTAAAGTCAAACTCAGGAAAACTAATTGTTTGATTAATATTTATGGAAAATTCTAAAAAAGTGAGGTTCAAAATAATGACTGATGATATTATTGATCAGGTTACTCGTTCTATCAAAGAAGTAAAAGGTGTAGGTGAAGTATATATTCTTACGGATGATGACCGTGAGGAAATCAGGGATATGGAGATTAAAGCGGACCAGATGACCTTAATGGGACTTGGTATTGGTGACAATAAAGGTGTCAAACAGATACTTGAAAATGATGTGATGCTGGCTTTTACAACAAATATGGATTATGAATGGCCACCGGCACCCAATGTGGTCCTGATGCATAATGGCTCTGTAGTTGGTGAGGATATTGATGATGAGTGCAAGCTTGAAGAATACAATAAGTGTGAAGATCATCTTGTAATTGGTAACATTGTACTCTTCGACAAGGCTGTGTTGAAAAATATAGACTCGGCAAACAACCCTTTAGTTGTTGTACTTCCACCCAAACCATGCTCTGAAGTAGAATGTGTTCCGATGGTATGCAATGCACATCTGGCATCACCATCTCCACCAAGTGATGAATATATAAAAGAAAGGATGGGATTTGAGCAAGCAAAAGGAACCGGAACTTTCCTTTTGGGATTCAACTTTGATTGTGGCTGTGACGACAATTAGAAAACGATTAGCAAAAATTCTGGTTTGAAGGGATATCAAACTGTCCTATGTGAACCAGTTCCCTCTTTTTTCCTTTATGATTTCTGTTCTTGATTTTCTATGGAACTTTTTTCCTGTCAAATATCACTGCTGGAAAACAGACGTCAGAAAAATAATAAAAAACGATTAGAAAGTACAATAAGTAAATATGATCACAGAATAATTTGTTAAAAAAGATATAACAGGGATCAAATGATCCGCTGCTTAGTTTCCGAGATATATCTTTAGTGCTTCATCTACACTTGCGTTCTCAACTGTTATTGCGAAAATGGCATCACACATTCTGACAGCTTCTTCAAGTGGTTTCTGGTGTACATTTCTTCCAGTTGCGTTCCCTTCTGCACCACTTACATGAATTTGATCGTAGAGTTTCTGTAGGAATGCTTTAGGATTATCGCTTCCGCCGCCTGCACAGACTACTTTTGTCCTTCCAGCAGCCAGAACAGCTTCCTTAAATCCTTCTTCGGATCTGAGGCCTTCTTTCTTAGGGTAGTTCACTTTAACAAAGTCAGCACCAAGGCATGCTCCTGCTCCGGTTGCTCCTGCAATAAGGTGTGGGTCTTTCTCATCTTCTACAGCGTTCCCTCTTGGATATATCCAGAGAACAGTGATAAGTCCGTATTTATGTGCATCGTAGATCAACTGAGCCGCCTGATTCAGCATGTATGCCTCATCTTCACTACCAAGATATATGGTGTATCCAATTCCCAATATCTTGAGCCCACTGTTGTCGCGGAATTCAGCAACCTGTGCTATATCGTACCATTGGTTGCTGAATGGGTCCATCTGGTCGGTTTTAACAAGGTGTGATTTTGAGTTTACCTTAATAAGGTAAGGTACATCCTGATAATCCATGCCGTATCTTGCAATAAGTCCTAGCTGAGTTGCAAATACTCCAATCTTTCCCTGGGATGCAATTTTGAAAAGGTGTTCTGGATCATTGTCATCAGCAGGGATATTCTCGCCATGGAAATCATCGTTGAGATGCTCGACTTTCTGGTCGCCTGCAAAGAGCATCATTTTTCCAGTTTCTCTGGTGATCTCCATATAGTTCTTAATGTAAGTCTCACGTGCTTCCTTTGGCACATCTAAAGGTACTTTTATATCTTCTTCCTTGATTGAAACCATTTGTATCACTCGATTTTGGATATTTGTATTTTCATAAGGTTGTATCTATCCTTAATCTTGTTTTTTCTATTTTAATTATTGTACTTAAGATGTCAGGATACTAAAAATAGTTAACTTTTTTCTTATGCGCAATTTTGGGTAAAATTACTTTTTCACAGCTAGCTCAAAAAGTAGCAATCATTTGACTCTAAAGGGTTTTATAGCTAGAACTCGATTATCTAATAGAAATATTTACTAACTGTACCATTCATCGAATGCATTTAATATACATAAGGGGATTGTTTGTGGAGTCATCAATTTATTTTCTGGAACTGGTAGTCTTTGTTCTTATAATGAGCTTGATAGCTCAGGCACTCAGTAAGCGTTTTAATGTCCCCATTATGCTTTTTCTTTTGTTTGAAGGTATGTTAGTGGGACCTGAGGTCCTGGGAATTATAGATCCTGCTCTCCTTGGTGATGGCCTCGCTGCAATTGTTTCCTTCTCTGTAGCTATCATTGTTTTTGATGGTGGTTTGCATATTGATTTCAAGAGTATAAGAACCGTTCAAAAAACAGCTATGCAGCTAACAACAATAGGTGTTCTTGTGACATTTATTGGTGCTACTGCTTTTACACATTTGTTACTTGGTCTTCAAATAGAGCTTGCTGCTCTTTTTGGAGCACTGGTGGCCGCAACCGGTCCTACTGTTATAACACCATTGGTCCGTCAGATACACGTAAATCATAAAATAAGCAAGATACTTGAGCTTGAAGGCGTTCTTAATGATGCTGCCAGCGTAATCCTTGCAGCTTTTGTTTTTGAGTGGATAGTATCGGAGCTTTCAGGCTTTGATGCAATATTTTTCATACTTCAAAGGTTGATAATTGGTTTGGTTATCGGTACGATAAGTGGTTACTTGTTGAAGCGCTTTCTTTCCAGTGACTCTCTGGTAACTGATCAGAGTGCAAAGATCATAACTCTTACAATGGTTACCGGAACTTATGTATTATCCGAAATTTTGGGAAATGAGTCTGGTATACTTGCAGTTGCTGTTTTTGGTATAATGACGGGGACCTCTAAAATACCACACAAGCAAGCGCTTAAGGAATTCAAGACCGATCTTGTTCTGGTGATGCTCTCTTTGATATTCATTCTTCTTGCTGCAATGCTGCGGTTTGAAGATGTTATAAATCTTGGTGCAACAGGAATCTTGCTTGTATTGCTGCTTATTTTTGTTGTACGCCCTGCATCTGTTTTCATTTCATGCTACAATTCTGGCTTGAAGATGAAAGAAAAATTATTCATATCATTTATAGGGCCAAGAGGAGTAGTGCCCGCGTCCATTGCAACATATTTTGCAGTTAAACTGGATTTTTTCAATATTGAGGGCGGGGAGATTCTCGTAGGTCTTATATTTTTGACAGTTATTATTACAGTTATAATGACTGGTACACTGGGAAGACGTGTAGCTAATATTTTAGGAGTTATACCAATGGAGATACTCATTATAGGTGGTGGCGATGTTGGAAGGATACTCGCTGAAAAGTTTGAGAAGAGAGGTGAGAACATTGTTGTCATTGACGACTCTGATGAAAAATGCAAGCGTTTGCTTAAGCAAGGTATCAGGGCAGTTCACGGTGATGCAGAGGATATCAATATTCTAAAGGAAGCCGGAATTGAAAAAGCAAAGTATATAGTTGCAACCACTGATCAGGACAATACGAATCTTCTGGTAAGCCAGATAGCAAAGAGCAAGTTTGGTATGAAAGAAGAGCAGATCGTTGCCAGAGTTAACAATGTTGAGAATCTACATGCATTCTGGGACCTTGATATCCGTTCCATGAGTCCACAAATGACTACTGCGCTTGTTCTTGATAATATGGTGGGTAAAACCTCTATGTTCTCCATGTGTGAGGTGGGTGAGGAAGGTAATATTCTTGAAGTACGTGTTACTAATCCCAGTATGGTCGGCAAAGCGATCAAGGAATTATCTCTTCCAGAGGACAGTCTTTTGATGATGATACGAAGGGGCGAAAAATCTCATATTGCAAATGGTAACTTTGTTCTTGAATATGATGATCTTGTTACTGTAATAGGTGAAGGCGATTCTGCCCAGGATGTTGCAGACCTTTTGCACAGATGAGCTGTTATTTGTGCACTCTTTTTTTATTTTAAATGGTTTGTGCGAATACTTTCACACTGCTTAGTAATTACATATATACTGTGAGCACATAGTCAGTAATTGCCTCTCTATATGATAAACAAACAAGAGGCCGAGGTTAAAATATGAAAGACATTTCACAGGATATTAGAAAACAGTTTTTGGAATTGGATGTAGATATTTCTCTTGAGGACATTGAAGAAAGACTCGATAAACTGATCAATAAGTTTAAAGTTCCTAAAGATGAAGCACGTAGAAGCGTGATCAACTATTTTTTGAAAGAAAACAATGTTCCAAGAAGTGAGTTTTATACCGGTCAGTCAGAATCGCCGCAGAAAAAGATATCTGAGATGAATATGGATGGTAAATGGGTCAGCTTTAAAGGAAAAGTCACACAACTTTGGGATAACTCTCATGAATCTATTTCTCAGGCAGGCCTTGTTGGTGATGACAGCGGTATTATCAAATTTACAAAATGGGCAAATGCCGAACTTTCAGACCTCGTTGAAGGGCAGAATTACTTGTTTAAGAATGTTGTTGTAAATGAATGGAATGGTAGATATCAGGTCAATATTAACAAAACCAGTTCTATCAAAAATATTGAAGAGGAAATTGAAGTAGGGACCGCTACAGTTGATTTTAGTGGTGCCATGGTAGACATACAATCCGGCTCAGGTCTTATAAAGAGATGCCCTGAATGTAATCGGGCACTTACAAAAGGTGCATGTATGGAGCATGGGAAGGTAGATGGGGTATATGACCTTCGTATAAAGGCTATTTTGGATGATGGCGTTACTGCCCAGGATGTTATTGTAAAGAGAGAACTTGCCGAACAGGTGACGTCTCTGACTCTTGAAAATGCTATCGCTCTTGCAGCAGATGCTCTTGACCAGACTGTTGTTCTTGAGCAGATGAAGAAATTGCTTGTTGGAAAATATTATACAAGCACCGGTTCTCGCGTAGATCGATACCTGATCGCAGAATCTCTGGTGGAGATTCCATCATTTGACCCTGATGAATTGGATGAGCTTATTGCAGCTGCAGAGGTGGTCTAAATGGCAGAATATACTCGCGAAGTATCAAGAAGGATCTTTGCTCAGGAATTTAAAGACTCGAATTTGTCATTCAAGGATGGGGATGATCAGTATGCTCCACAATACCTGCTGACTCCAACAGCTGCCAGGGTAAATCGTATGTTCATAGTAGGTACTCTGGTAGAGAAAGAAGATATTGGCACTGATTCCGAATACTGGCGTGGTAGGGTAATTGACCCCACTGGTTCATTTCTGATATATGCAGGGCAGTATCAGCCAGAAGCTGCTCAAGTTCTTGCAGAGTGCGAAACACCGGCTTTCGTGGCAATAGTAGGTAAGCCAAGTATCTACACTACCAGGGAGGGTGATATACTTACATCTGTTCGCCCAGAATCTATTTGTATTGTTGATGGCGAGGTTCGGGATATGTGGGTGGTGGATACTGCAAAGAATACACTTTTCCGTCTGAATGAGCTTGACAATTCGTCCTCTGATGTAGTTAAGGCAAAAGAATACTATAACACTGACAGTAAGTTGTATTATTCTATGGTTGCTGATGCACTCAAATCATTGCTAGAATCTGAATAATAAGTTAATTAGCGTTTAGTTATGCAGCATGTCTGCATGACTTTATTTTTATTAGCTCCATGGCTGGTTAAAAAAGTTCTAATTTTGTTCTTCATCAAGCTTGCGTGAAAAATCAATGTAACTGCAGGACTGGCCGGATATTTCTATTATATCAGCAGTTACTGTTCCATTTTCAATTATAAGTTCTACTGCACAAGGGTCTGACATTCTGGGTTTTGTTGGAGATCCCGGACATATCAGGAGAACATCTCTTTTCTCTATAATAGGCCTGTGTATATGTCCAAAAACAAGTATGTTTACACCCATCTCAAGTGCTTTGTATCTGATGGGTCCTGTATCCATAATAGAAAGTGCTCCATGATGAACAAGTCCGATCTTAGTTCCTTCAACTTCAAATACAAGTGTCTCTGGAAGTAATTTTTTGACATCTCTGTCATCTGAATTTCCATGAACTGCTTTGAGTTTACCTGTCTTTTCAAGGGCTTTATAAAATCCAAGACTTGAAAAATCTCCCGCATGGATTATCATTTCGTATTTATCAAAAAGCTCTGCAAGGTGTGGTGGAATAGTGTCAGTTTCAAGATGAGTGTCTGATATAACGATAATTTTCATTTCACTGACCTCATTTAAACAAAAAACAATTCGAACTTACTGGATACTCAAGTCCACAAGTTCATATTCCAGATTCTCAGTTTCAAGCCTGCTCAATATAGATGGTACTTCTTCGTCAATTGCCAGTACCAATGAGGACAGTCCATGATATGCAGCTTCGATAACCGATTCTTTTGCACCGAACATCACATTTGGTTCCACATCTATCTTTTTTAAAGCTATTAATGACTCAACACCAATGGTTGCAATATATGCCTTTGATTCTGCAAGAGTTCTAAGGCGCTCTATATCTACGTTATTAGATCCACCACGCTCTACTCTGTGTATCTTGCAAACAGTTATGCTTGCATTCTCAAGATCGATAAGTCCCAGAAGGTCGGTAACACCGACATCTTCTCCTTTCTTAGCATCTGATATTATAGTTCCACTTGCATTTGTCACATTCTCTTTTCCAACATATAGGAGACCCTCATTCATTTTCAGATATACTTTGTCGTCCTTCTGAAGGTCTTCTTCAGCGATTGCCGTCCATGTTGAAACATGACTAATTATATCGCTCATTACGTAGCGTGCATAGCGCTTCATGTCATTGGCATTTTCAAGTACCCATTCCACGCCCTGCTTTGTAATTCTATAGCGAACTCTTCCTTCGGAGTAGATCAAACCTTCAGCAACAAGCTCTTTGATGTATTCAGATACCGCTTGTGGTGTCACACCTATTTTTTCAGCAATTTCCTTTTGTCTGACATTAGGTTGGTGCGCTGCAATTTCAATTAGTATTTGAAATTTAGTAATACCACTCTTGCTATGAAGAAGATCGATCATTCCATTTCCTCATCTGCAAGTTTTAATCTTTGTCCCATGACTGACAATTTATCTGATCTTCTTGCGACTGCGCGTATGTACAAAGCACTCTTATTAAGTGATCTTGTTAGACTACTCATTGAACTATTACCTTGTTCTACAAGGTATTCAAGCTCTTCTATAGCATCCTTTACTTCTTCATACGGCAAGAAAGTCAGCATTATGATGTCGCTCATGTCTTCAAAAGAACACTGGAAGTTTGTCTGAACCTTGGAATAAGAAGTTCGGTATTCCTTGTCAGGATTCTTTCCAGGTTCTGGCATATGCCACTGACTCTCTATAAGACCACATTTTTTAAGGATATTGATGCTGGTTGTAACATCCGTTCCTAATGCCTCATCTAAGTCATCTTTTGTCATCCACAGATTAAGAAGTTCATCAAAAACCTTTTTATGTTTTTTTGATCCAAAAACTTGAAGTAGAGGTACGAGTTCAGAAGGGTCGTTGATAATTCTTGTTCGTTTACTCATTTTTTTAACCTCATAAATGGACCTGAATAGCACATTTGAACATTTTGATAAATCAATAAGTATAACTTGTCCAAATGAATGCTTATTTTTGGCATCAAGGTAATAGGGGTTTAAACTTAATAAAGGTGTTGTGGCTCTTAGCCATATCTTAAGAATGTACTGTAGTATGGATATTCTATTTCAATTCTGAATAATTATTCTTATGCTCTGTATTTTTCAATGTGTACCGTTAGGTTTATCCAACTCTGTTACCAATGTTGATATGAATACTATGCCTGATACTCTTTATTTAAAGATAAATGAAATTCTGGAAGGGGAGCAACTTTCAATAAGCGCTATCACTCGAAACCTCAAAGGTGTAGGTTTCGATGAACATCGGCTTGTTATGACTGGTTATCTGCGCGCACTGAAGGACATGGGTAAACTGAATGAGGTTGACATCCCACCTTCTAAAGTATATAGCAAAATCCCGGAAGTGGAAAATGCGGATCATTTTCTTGACCTTTACTCTGCTATATCAAAAAGCATTGTATACGTTGACAAACGAATGCGTCTTCCCGTGGTGGTTTATATTTTCACCAGGGTTTTGGAAAGGCCGGTATTTAAAGCAGAACTTGCAAAAATGAACTTTAATCCCGGGAACATTAATGATGCTTTGCATAGCTCTGAAAGTTTAATAGCAGAATCATCAAATGAAAATCTACGGGAATATATCACAGGTATATCCAAAATAAAAATACCTTCTATGGACTCTGCTTATGAAATTAGCAGAGAAAGCACTGAACTTATCAGCTATTCAAATGATGTGTTGATCAAGCTTCTTAAAAGTTCCGTTGACGTGAGTGGTATGGTTCCCAAGACAAAGAGTACAAGCCTTGATGATTTTAGTTGAGGTTTGCTTCTGGAGTTTTTAACCATGACCAAAATAAAAGTTGCCTGTGTGCAGATGGATATATCCCATTGTGATAAAGATGCAAATATCAAAAAAGCACTTTCAATGGCAGAACATGCTTTGTCCGAAGGTGCTGAGGTAATAGTTTTTCCAGAAGTATTTTCAACTGGTTTTTGCTACGAGAATATGGATCATTTAGCTGAAACACAAAGCGGATATACAATCTCCCGTTTATGTGAATTCTCCAGAAGCAATGATTGTGTTATTGTAGCTTCAATAATCGAAAAAGATGTTTCGGGCTCAAACTCGATCTATTATAATCTTGGTTTTTGTATTGAAAATGGAAACATTGCCGGAACTTATCGGAAAACACATCCATTCAAAAAAGAAGGCAATTTCTTTGAAGCCGGAGATTCAATAAAACCCATAAAACTTACAAAATACAATTTGAAAATTGGCCTTGAGATCTGCTATGAGGTTCGATTTCCTGAGGTTGCCCGAAAGCTTGTTCTTGAAGGAGCAAATATACTGATCACTATAGCTGAATTCCCCAAACCTCGCAGGCATATATGGAATACGCTCGCTAATGCTAGAGCAATTGAAAATCAGATTCCGCACATTGCCTGTAATTGCACAGGTTCAAGCCCGGATTCCTCATTCTTTGGTGGTTCACTGATTGTAGATGCTCTGGGGCAACTTTGTGTGGAGGCGGATGATGCTGAATGTGTGATCATCCATACGCTCGATTTGGATGATGTCAAAAATGTAAGGTCTGTGGTGCGTGTTTTTGATGATCGGAATCCTCATCTTTACAAGATATGACTGAACTTGATCAAAGTTTTAGTATCAATGAAAATTTGTAAAACTAAGCCATTTTGAGACAGACCCAGAAAATGGTTCCTTTTCCTTCCGGATTATCTTCAACACCAACACTTCCTTCATGCAGGTCTACAATGCGTTTGACAATGGCCAAGCCTAGTCCACTTCCTTTTATATTCTTTTTGTCTGCCCGTTTGAAACGATCAAATATGTGTTCCTTTGATTCATCAGAGATCCCATCTCCCGAATCTGCAATTTTAATCTTCCAATCCATATGATCATTTTTATCAATGGATATTTTTATCTTTGAATTTCCCGGGGCATATTTCAGGCTATTGGATATTATGTTTGAAAACACGTCTTCAATTATGGAATTTGTGTTTGCCATATACTGACCATGAAAATCAAATTCTATTTCCATGTTACTTTCATCAAGCTTTGGTTTTAAAGTTCTAATAACATCATTGATGATGTCTTTTATATTTGTTCTGTGAAACTCAAGCTCTTCAATACTTTCAAGTTTAGCCAGGCGTGCTGCATTATCTATCATTCCAATGAGATTGTTATTATTTCTTTCAATTGTCTGGAGTGCAACTACTTTCTGTTGGTTATCTTCTTCTTCAATGAGGGACTCGATATATCCTTTTATTACTGTTGCAGGATTGATGAGGTCATGCCTAAGTATATCTGTGAAAAGGTCTTTCAGCTCATTTGAATTCTTAAGCTCGATAAAGTACTTCTTTAATTTTTCTTCTGCAAGTTTCCTTTCCTTTATTTCGTTCTCAAGTTCAATGTTCTTTGAGTTCAATTCCTCTGTCTTCTCTTCAACTTTATTCTTCAGAATTATGCTTAGTATAACAAGTAAGAGAAATGCTCCTCCTCCGATACTCACTGAAAAACGCAGCCATTCGGGACTCTCCCATGTATTCAGGCTATTTGTGGATTCCTTTTCTTCCTGGATCTCCTGAATGCTTTCTTCTATGGCTATTCTAAACTCTTCTTTGGCAGTTGGGGACATTGCAAAAACAATATCATTAGGAGATATTACAAAAGAGATTTTTTTAACTTTATAATTCGGGGCGTATATCTCAGCATGTAGCTTTGATACGATTCCAGCATCAACTTCCTTACTATCTACCAATTCAAGTACATTGATGTATCCTTCTGTCTCAATAAAGTGATAATTATTGATGGAATCTTTTATGCTGGAATTGAAACTTTTGTAGAAATAGTCATTTTTGCATACTGCAATCTTTTTTCCTTGCAGGTCTTGCAGTGAAATTATGTTGGATCCGTAATATGTGTACACAACCCCCCAATCCGTGGACAGTATTTCCTTTGTGAGCATGTAATTCTCATCCATTTCCGAAGAATATGGGACTGCAAGGACAATATCGACAATTCCTGTATTCAGATTTTCTAGATTTTTTTCCCATGTGCTCGGGATGTATTCAAGCTCCCATCCCTGTTTCAATGCGATGGATTCCATCATATCTATATGCTGTCCACTTATGGTTCCGTTCTCATGGATTACACTCAGGGGCTCATAATTGAAAACACCAACATTGATCTTATTATCTTCGCCAACAACAGCTCCACAACTAACGGATTGTAAAATGATTGCGATGATAAGTAATTTTAAAGTAGCTTTAACAAAGCTCATTCTGATTGGTGGCTTTAGCTGTTTGTATATACAGGAATATCTCATTATATATTATTATATAATTAAATGATATATAATTTGCTTAAGTATGATATGAATATTTTGTCCATAAAAGCTGATTCAGCTCAAAAATAGGAAAAACGGCATAAACAATGCCGTCATCTCTTATTCAAGGTATATTGCAGGTCTTAATGGACTTGCAAACCTTGATTTCTTTTCAGGATCGTATTCAGGTTCATCTGCTGTGTAAACTTCTATCGGGCATCCAATCTCGTTTACAAGGCATTCGATATTCTCTTCAAGTGTTTTCTTCTCATCCAGTTTGAAATCATTGAGCATTTCGAAACGCTCTGTCTTCATACTTGAAATATCCGGAACCATTTTCTGTACGTACTTTGGAATTTCCTTGCCATATCTGCGGTTATCCGGTTCTGCCATCAACGTCTTTATCAGCTTCCCTGGATTTAGCTCTCCTCCATTCTGCATGCTGATCGCAAGCTTGAATGCATCATTTTTCCATTGTGGGGATGTGTAAAGCACTGCTTTTTTAGGACTGAGCTTTGTGACCTTGATGATCTCTTCTATGTCGGATAATGTATTGACTATTAACTCTTCTGCAAGTTCAGCATCATTATCAATATATTCTGGCATGAATACTGGATATGCTGCAAGGGAGACAAATTCATTCTCATCATGTCCCATACCTGACCATATCTCTTCACAGATATGTGGTATGAATGGTGCCATCAGACGGACCCATCTGTTAAGTACATCATAAAGTACGGCACTTCCGCCACGTCTCTGGTACCATTTAATATCATTATAAAGCAGGAAGAATGCATTTTGCAATGCTCCTCTTGTGCGCAGGGATGTCATATCGTTATTTGTATCCCTCACACATTGCTCCAGCCTGCTTAGCATCCATCTGTCAATGAGTTTCAGTTCACCGGCCAGTCCGCTCTTTCCATCGGAATCGATAATCTCCATAGCAAGTTTATAGAATCTTTCAACTTGCTTTTTGGCACTTTCAACCTCTGTATTTCTCCAATCAGCGTCCTGGGTCTGCTCGGCACTGGACAATATATACATACGTGAGATGTCAGCACTATATGTATCAATGGCTTCTTTGAGCGTCAGGATAGGACCCTTTGACTTGCTCATCTTCTGTCCTTCAAGGGAAACAAATCCATTCACTGCAAGCGAGCGTGGCCATTTGTCCTCATCAAATATTGCCACATGATGGAAGAGGAAGAATAGCAGGTGGTTTGCTACAAGATCCTTCCCGGATGATCGCATATCAACAGGATACCAGTATTCAAAATCATTTCTCATCTGTGCGATGAGGTGCTCGTCCAGCCCTGTATCAATTGCAGTTGCCTGCACAGTTCCTTTATTCAGAAGTACATAATCGAAGAGCTTTGCTGTAAGTTTTTCCGGTTCAATGCCCTGTGCAAAGAATTTGTTAGTGATATAATATGACATGTATATTGTAGAATCACCAAGGGATTCAATGAGCCAGTCCTGATCGAATGGCAACCTGGTTCCCAGGCCTTTCTTTCTGGCACATGCCTTATCTTTGAGCCAGTCTACTTTATTGTTGAATTCCACCCTGAGCTCTTCAGGGATGATGTTCATTTTTTCAATACATCTGTAAACCTTGTCTTTCCATTCAGGGTTGGAGTAGTTAAGGAACCACTGTCCTTTAACCATGTTCACAACACATTTGTGACCACAGCGACAGATTACAGGCTCACTGAATTCGTAGAATATCTCACCAATTCCTTGTTCGATCAGGTCTCTGGTAAGAGCATCTTTTATCTTTGAAACAGCAATACCTGCATACTTTCCAGTGTTCTCTTTAAGGACACCACCGTGGAATTCGCGACGATAGACCATTTTTGTAGCTTCTGTTGCTTTTGGATCGTTCTGGTCTGTGACCCCTAATTGTTCCACAGCTTCAACTGCCGGATATTCTCCAAATTCCTTGGCATCGATAAGTGAGATAAGCTTGATGTCCCGAAGGTCTTCAGTAATTCCATATTCTGTAAGATCTTTTTCGTAAAGGTCTTTTAACGCCAGGTAATCAAAAGGTGCGTGAGCTGGCACACTCATAACTATTCCACTACCATTTCCAGCTTTTACAAATGAAGCAGGGAGTGTAATTACATCTTTTCCGGTGAGTGGGTTTGTTACCTTGATGCCAACAAGTGTTTCTGATGGTACTTCTTCAATGAACTCCACTTCTCTATCAGTGTAAGTGAGTTTGGTGTGTGCTTCTTCACTAACGATCCATATTTCGTCCTTCCCATCTTTGCTGACTTTGACCTTGACATGTTTGATGTCTGGATTCACCCAGAGATTTGTAACTCCAAAGATGGTTTCGGGTCTTAGGGTGGCACATGGCAATATCATTCCGTTGTATTCGAATTTAACAAGTGTATAATCAACGATTGTCGCTTGCTCTCCATGAAGAATGTCATGGTCTTCAACTGGATTATTGTCATTTGGGCACCATTTTACCGGATGTGATCCTTTAACAATGAGTCCTTTTTCGTGAAGCAGGTTGAACTGCCACTCTATGAATTTTTTGTATGTGGGGTCTGTGGTAGTGAATTTCCTTCTCCAGTCAATGGAATATCCAATTGAGCGCATTGCTTTTTCAGCCTCTACACTGAAAAAATCCACGATCTTTTCAGGCTTGTTCAGGCCTGGAAGTATATCTTCAGGAATCCTGTGCAATCTGGTGTATACATCCATTGTCTCTGGATCTTTATTGTCAATGAGTTCTGCAAGACCCACAATTGGTGTGCCGGTAACATGGAATCCCATGGGGTAGAGCACATTGTATCCCTGCATTCTCTTGTGTCTTGCAATAACGTCCCCAATTGTGAAAGTCCTGGTGTGGCCTGCGTGTAAATTGCCGTTTAAATATGGGTATGGTATGGTTATGAGGAACTTTTCACGTTCATCTGGTTCCGGCTCGAATATCCGGCTTTCATTCCAACGGCTTTGCCATTTATTTTCTACTTCTTGTGCATTGTATTCTTCTTCCATTGCTCGCACCTTTTCACGCTGGACCATATGTTTTCTAATTAGATATTATATAATATCGGGGTTTACATGGTAATAAATACCAAACTAAATAAAATAGTCGGAACAATTGTATTTTTTCAAAACCATATCTGCATATCTAAAGTTAGGATTCATCCATGTTTTTCTTTTAAATTACCGACATACTTATTCAACAGGACTCCAGTTTTCATTCCATGGAATTCAGAACACTTCAAGGGCATGTATCCATTGAAAATGTGCCTGCTTTTATAAAACAACTAAATTCAATAGCCGTTGAAAATGCCTGTATCATTCAGGCAATGGATGCAAGAAAGATCGCCGGACAGAAACATGTTGAATTTGCAGTTGAAAAGGCGTTGCAGGCTAAAGAGTGCAATAATAATGTGGCAAAAGACCTTGGTGTGGAGATCATGAGGTATGCTTCTGGCAAAAGGCAGATAGAAGGCGCTTTTTCCATGGGTGTTCATACCGGTGAGAATGATGTGGTACTCGTGGTTCTGGGTGACACTGAACATATAGATCGTTCGATCAATGAATTGAAAAATGTAGTTTCTGAAAAGCCTGTATTGGCTTATAGGCCTTCAAAAAAGAAAGATATTCTTTCACAGTTTTGCATTACAGATGCTGAAATTGAAGCAATAGGTGAAGATATGATTCCGGATATTGTTCTTGAGCGTGTGGCTCTGGTCAATATTCTGAAATAGTTCTTTCCAAAATCCTAATATAGAAATTGTTAATAGGGGTGTAACAAATCTACCTATACGATTATCTGAATTCATTTAAAAAATCATAAAGGAAATATCATATGCCTCATCCTAAAACAGCAGAAGAAATGATCAAGTGTGCCGGCCCTATAGAATGCGAACTGTTGCCTCAATTATTGCATGTAACTGAGTCTGCAGCAATAGCAGCTTCTTATCAGATGGGCCGTGGCGAGAAGAACTATGCTGACCAGGTTTCAGTTGAATCCATGCGCAGAATGCTCAACTGCCTTGATATGAAAGGAATTATCAAGATCGGCGAAGGTGAACGTGATGAAGCTCCTATGCTTTTCATAGGTGAGGAAGTAGGTACATGGGAGGAGGATGTGGAGGTAGACATAGCTGTTGATCCTCTTGAGGGCACAAATCTTGCAGCTAACGGTTTACCAGGTGCAATAGCCGTAATGGCAATGGCAGAACGGGGTGGCCTTTTCCATGGTCCTGATATTTACATGGACAAGATCGTTGTTGGTCCTCAAGTTGTGAAATATGAAAAAGAACATCCAGATGAGATAATTGACCTTGACGCACCAGTACGTCATAATCTCGAAATAGTTGCAAAGGCTCTGAATAGAAGTATTGATGAGATCGTTGTTGTCATTCTCGAGCGTGAAAGGCATGAAGAAAAGATAAAAGAGATCAGGGAAGCAGGTGCCCGAGTAAATCTTGTGAGTGATGGGGATCTAATGCCAGGTGTTTCAACTGCCATTAGGGGCTCAGGTGTTCACATGGTTTTAGGTTCAGGTGGCTCAGGTGAGGCTGTGCTTACTGCTGCTGCAATGAAGTGCCTCGGTGGAAAGATACTTGCACGCCTTGTGCTTCCTTCAGTTGCCAATGGGAAGTCCGCTGAAAAGATCGCAGAGGAGAGGTCTGAAAAGATGGAAAGACTTAATTCCATGGGTATCACAGAAGAGAACATCAATGATGTTCTTGATACTGATAACCTGGTCCCTGGCAATGATATTATCTTCTCAGCAACCGGTGTGACCTCCGGTCCGATACTTCGTGGTGTCAGTCTGTTTGGTGATGGCGATGCAAGGGTGCATAGTATCACCATTGGAAGTTCTGGAGTTGTCAAATTTACAGATACCATTTACATACATGATAAAGAGCGCAATGCATTGCGCTTCTAAATTTTAATGAAAGTTCACGTATCAAGCTATGGGTGTTCTGCAAGTCAGGCATCCGCAGAGATCATGAAGGCAAGTATCAGGGATCAAGGTCATGACCTTGTTCCTGAGAAAGATGCTGAAGTACTTGTTATCAATACATGTACTGTCAAGTATACAACTGAGCAGAAGATACTGCACAAAATTGCTGCTGCCGGAGATGCTGGTAATGAAGTAATTGTTTCGGGCTGTATGCCTGAGGTGCAACTTGAGGATATTCTTAATCAGAATCCTCAAGCACATATTCTTGGTATCAATTCAGTATCAAAAATTGCTGATGTCATTGGATCTCTTGGTTCTGGCAAGGGACGTATGCAGGTTTTCATGGATGAACCGGAAGGTTTCCAGAATGTCCCACGCGTCCGTTATAATCCTAATATCCATATTTGCCAATTATCTCAGGGATGTGATTTCTCCTGCTCTTATTGCATTGTCAGCATTGCAAGGGGTAAGCTTCGCTCATTCGAACCAGAGGACATCGTTGCTGACATAAAAGCTGCAGTTTCAGATGGATGTCGCGAAGTATGGCTGACATCACAGGACAATGGGCAATATGGTAATGATGGCAAAGTCTTTCTTCCTGAGCTTTTGAAAATGATATGTGATATTCCGGGGAACTTCAAGATCCGTGTTGGAATGATAAATCCATTTTCCGTAGTTCCGATACTTGATGATCTGCTAGATGCTTTTGACAACGAGAAGATCTACAAATTATTGCATCTTCCAATTCAATCTGCTTCCGATGATGTGCTGAAAAAAATGAATAGGTATCATGGTATTTCAGAAGCTAACAATGTAATTGATCGTTTCAGGGAACGTTTTACTGATCTGACACTTTTTACAGATATTATAGTTGGTTTTTCAGGTGAATCAAATGAGGATTTCAAAAAGACGCTTGAATGGGTAAAGCGGTTCCGCCCGGATAAGGTCAATATATCTCGTTATACTCCCCGGCCGCACACAAAGGCATGGGTTTACAGGAAGATAGATTCCAGGATAATTGTTCAGAGATCAAATGAGCTTCACATTCTGTGTGAAGGTATTAAACTTGAAGTGAAGAATACAATGATAGGTTGGGAAGGCGATGTCTTCATTTCCAAAGAGGCAAAAACAAAAGGTATGATGGCACGTACGGATTCATATAATCCGGTGGTCATTCCAGAGTGTAATATTCCTCCGGGTGTGACTTGTAGGGTGCGCATATATGATGCAACAGCAGGCTATTTCTTTGCAGAGGTCATAGATTAGATCGATATTTGCTTGATTTTGAATATGAATATTAATCAGTGATCTTTTTAACCTTACCAAGCACTTTCTTGTCATATAACTTGACTATATCGCTTCTTGTGATTATTCCGATCAGCTCTCTATGATCGGATTTCGATACAACTGGAACTCTTCCAATATCTCTTGCAGCAAGACGTTTCAACACAGAGTTCAGTGTTTCATCGGGATATGCAACCTCAACATCTGTACTGGCTATCTCGCCAATACTTTTTTCAAGATGGTCGTGTTCAACTTTATCACGCAGGTCTTTGAGGGTTACGATCCCATAGAGTTTTCCATTTGAATCAAGTACCGGAAATCCAGCATGGCGACTTGTTTGCATTAATGCAATGAGTGATCTCACATTCTTATTTTCAGATACTGTCTGGATATTTGTTCTCATTGCATCCTTCACAATTACCGATTCCATAATATCGATCTCCTGACCTTTTCGAATCACGAAACCACGTCGTTTCAAACTCTCTGTAAATATGGATTCCGGGTTGAATGAACTTGAGACCACACTGCTTGCTACACATGCTAACATTATTGGTAGTATGAGATTGTAGTCTCTTGTTATTTCAAACAGAATGAGTATTGCTGCAAGTGGTGCATGACTTGTACCTGCAAGAACTGCTCCCATTCCTGCAAGTGCATATGCTCCTGATTCTGCTGTGATCACTGGGAATGCTCCATGTACGACTGTTCCATATGCACCACCAAGCATTGCACCGGTGAACATTGCCGGGACAATTGAACCGCCGGAACCGCCTGAGCCAACAGTGAATGAGAATGCAAATATTTTGAGAATAATTAATATGAGCATTACTTTCAGAGCTATATTATTGGAAAGCGCCTCATTTATGTAATGATATCCCACTCCAAACACTTGTGGGTAAAAGAATCCTATAAGCCCTACTAAAAGACCACCCAGTGCTGGCTTTATTATTGGGTGAACTTTGCACTCGTCAAAAAGATCATGTGTGGCGTATAAGACGCGCATAAGTAAGACTGAAATAATTCCCGCAAGGGTTCCAAGTCCAAGGTAGAGGAACGATTCATAAAAAGGACTAACAAGCTCGTAGTTTGCAACTTCTATTACTCTGACTCCAAATACCATGTTTGAGATCAATGTTGCGAAAACGGCAGAAATGACGATGGGTATGAACGTTTTTGCTTCAAGCTCTCCTAATATGACCTCTACGGCAAAAACCACGCCTGCAAGAGGTGCATTAAAAGCAGCAGCAATTCCCCCTGATGCACCACATCCAAGAAGTATCTTTAGACGATTTCCATGGATCTTTAGTACACGTGCTACAGATGAACCAATACCGGCTCCTGCAAGGACCACGGGGGCTTCTTTACCTACTGATCCTCCTGTGCCTATGGATATCACTGATGCCATTACTTCTAAAAATGCACTTTTTGGAGATATTTTACCACCATGGAGTGTGGTGGCTTCTATCACATGTGCAATATCGTAGCGCCTTGCACTCTTGGAAATGTGGAAGAGGATACCTACCATGAGTCCTCCAAATGCCGGAATAATAATTATCAGGTATTTGTACTGTCCTTCAATATTCCCGAAAAATGCCAGATTGCTATATTCAATAGCGTAGTCATATATTACAATGGCAATACCTGTTAAAAGCCCGATTATTACCGCAAGGGTATTGGATACTATGGACTCAGTTTGCTGCCACTGGTAAAAATAGTTCTTGATCTTGTTTTTTGTGTTTGGTATATCCAATAAAACCCATCTCTACTCGGTATGTTTTTAGACTGTATTCCTGCATCTTACATATATGTATTGAATTTGCTTGTAGCCGTTTCTATATATGGTTATAATATATCCTCATTTATAAATCATCATATATTCAATATGTTTATATTATATTATCGTATAATTGGAAATGTGGAGTAACGTGGAGATATTAGTAGTATTACTGATATCTGCAAGCAAATTTAAGTCTCGCATAGGTTGAGCTGGATAGCTTTGCTTTGTGTTTATGTTCCTGATTGGAGCAAGAGTCTTGAGTATGAGCATATTATAGGGTGGGTAAAATGCATTCCTTCACAAAAAACGATATGGTTAATAGATTATTGAACAGTTTCAGGGTACTTGTCTGCATATCAATAGTGATGTCGGTATTTAATCCTGTACTGATAGCAAGCGCTTCTTCTGGTTCAGTTCTTTCAGTAGACAGCGATACAGTTGATGTAGGAAACACATCTGTAGTTCGGATCTCACTTGGAAATTGCAGCAATGTTACGAATTTGAGTTTTACTTTGAGTTTTAATGAATCAGTACTTGAATTCATTGATGCTCAGAATCACAGTGGTGTTACAGGTGCTATAAGTAACACAAGTTCATTGGGTAGCGTTGATGTTGAACTAAATGGAATGGATAATTTCACCGCAAGTTCAAGCGCTCCTATTATAGATGTGAGTTTTAAAGGAAATGAAAGTGGAATCTCCAGTCTTGACTTCACAAGCGCAAGTCTGACAACTACAGAGGGTCCGTATTCTCCATCTGTTGGTACTGGTAATATTACTGTTAATGCTGTAGCAGCTCCAACTAACAGTGCTCCCAAAATTGTAGAAATTGGAAACAAGACAGTCAATGAAACTGAACTTCTTAGTTTCACCATCTCTGCAACAGATGCAGAAGACGATGAACTAACATATTCTGCTCCAAGTATACCCACTGGTGCAGAATTCAATGCTTCAAATCGGACCTTCAGCTGGACTCCAGCTACTGGTAGGAATGACACTTATGATGTAACTTTCAATGTCACTGATAATATAAACGATCCTGTTAGTGAAACTATTACAATTACTGTGAATACAAAAGCAGCAGTTCCTGTTGTTTACAATCCGCCAAATCCAGTAAACTTTGCAAACACGACTGGAAATTTCTGGGTTAATCACACATGGGAATCAGGCAATGGTAATATCACAGACTCTTACAATGTGACTTATAATGGAACCTGGCACAATGGTACAAGTTCCGAATTTAATACTACAGATCTTAATGCCCACGACTGGTCAAACATAACAGTTTATGCTTACAATAACACAAGCTCAACACTTTCATCTGGTGTGGATGTGAATGTTCAGATTCCTAATAATGATATAAGCATCATTGATGTTCCACTTTCTCTTTCAGTTAATGAAGGTGTGAACATTCCAGTTGATGCTAATTTCACTGATGCTGACTTTGACTCTCCAATTTTCAACTGTAACCGTACTGATCTATTTACAGATTTTGACACATCTACAGGTACTGGAAACTGGACTACAAATGATGGTGATGCAGGTACTTATCACATTGAATTCAATGTTTCAGATGGGTACGCTTCCAGTGTTTCTCATGTAATGATAATTACAGTTAATGAATCGATGTATACACCCGCAGAACCTATGAACTTTGCAAACACGACTGGAAATTTCTGGGTTCATCACACATGGGAAGCAGGCAATGGTAATGTTTCGGATTCATATAATTTGAGTTATAATGGAACCTGGCACAATGGTACAAGTTCCGAATTTAATACCACTGGTCTTAGTGCCCACGACTGGTCAAACATAACAGTTTATGCTTACAATGCTACCAGCTCAACACTTTCATCTGGTGTGGATGTGAATGTTCAGATTCCTAATAATGATATAAGCATCATGGGCGTTACACCTTACATCTCGGTAGCAAAAGGTCAGGAAATACTCGTCGATGTAAATTCCACTGATCTCGATGGTGATGCTCCAACATTTTCCTGCAATAGCAGCTTGTTTGATTTTGACGAATCTAATGGTATTGGTAGCTGGACTCCCAAGCATAAGGACGCAGGAACTCATTATATTGAGTTCAGTGTATTTGATGAATATGGTTCCAGTGATTCTGCTATAATGATGGTAACGATCAATGAGGAAATATACACCCCTGGGAAGCCAGAGGGTTTTGTTAACACAACCGGTAACTTCTGGGTACTTCATGACTGGGAAGCAGGCACTGGTGATGTTTCGGATTCATATAATTTGAGTTACAATGGAACCTGGCACAATGGTACAAGTTCCGAATTTAATACTACGGATCTTAATGCCCACGACTGGTCAAACATAACAGTTTATGCTTACAATGCTACCAGCTCAACACTTTCATCTGGTGTAGATGTGAATGTTCAGATTCCTAATAATGAGGAGATCATTCTCAATGTTCCATTTTCCGACTCCGTGGAAGAAAATAAAACAATCTTCGTGGATGTTAATCACACAGATATTGACGGTGATACTCCTACTTTCAGTTGCAACAACACAACTCTATTTGCAGACTTTAATCCAGTGGATGGTACCGGAAACTGGACTCCTGGCTTTGATGATGAAGGTGTTCATTATGTGGAATTTGGAGTGAGCGATGGATTTGGTTTGCCTGCCACTCAAGTTATAGCAATTACTGTAACAAATGTCAATCGTGCACCACAAATGAATGCTCCCTCACAGGTTACAGTTAGTGAAAATGACACACTTGTAATTCCTCTTGGAGCATTTGATCCAGATGGGGATGAATTGGCATACTCCTCAGATTTCGGTAACGGTTCAATAATCGATGGTAATTTTACCTGGAATACCGACTTTGAGTCCAATGGTACTTACAACGTTGAATTTACTGCTACAGATGGTGAACTTGGTGCAAGTCAGTCTACTGGTATAAATGTGCTGAACACAAATCGTGCTCCAGCCCTTGAATCAATTGGTGATCAGATAATCACAGAAGGTGACACTCTTACCCTTGATCTTAATGCCAGTGATCTTGATGGTGATTCCCTTACATTTGGAACCAATGCAAGTTCTGGTACCCTTAGCGATGACATCTTCACCTGGGTAACCGACTTCGATGATTCCGGTGTTTACACTGTCGAGTTCAATGTAACCGATGATATCGATGTTGTTAGTGAAATCATAACAATAACAGTCAATAATAACAACCGTGCTCCAACCCTTGAATCAATTGCTGATCAGATTATTACAGAAGGTGACACTCTTACCCTTGATCTTAATGCCAGTGATCTTGATGGTGATTCCCTTACATTTGGAACCAATGCAAGTTCTGGTACCCTTAGCGATGACATCTTCACTTGGACTCTTGGCTTTGATGATGAAGGTGTTCATTATGTGGAATTTGGAGTGACCGATGAATTTGGTTTGTCTGCCACTCAAGTTATAGCAATTACT